>Ga0114969_10002261_pt1 | contig 15881 bp, 12 predicted proteins | sample M_130807_MF_Meta_FD_87316 | JGI IMG/M metagenome (GOLD analysis project Ga0114969, IMG submission 87316) | Freshwater microbial communities from Lake Montjoie, Canada to study carbon cycling - M_130807_MF_MetaG | ecosystem: Environmental > Aquatic > Freshwater > Lake | place: Lake Montjoie...
GATAAAATTGGGTATGAGCCTCCACAAAAAAATTGGATGGAGAGTGAAGAAGTGAAACGTAAACTTATAGAAAGCAAAATCAAACTTATAGAAAGCAAAATTATTAATGCACAGAGCTATGGCGTTTCAGCGAATCAAGCTGATATCAATCCTTTTTCATGGAATTTATTAATGGCTGCCAATTTAGTTTGAGATTTTAATGGAAAGCAAGAAATTCATTTATATACTGATTGACATTTTTCTTAAAAAAAATGAGCTGCAAAATGAAATTGTAGAACAAAATGGATTTATACCTATTTGGTTACAATGCAATTCTAATGAAGCAAAAGCAGAAGGTAGTCGAAAAATTATTTTGTCGAATTCAATTCTTAAAAGAACATTTTATTTATTTAAACAGGTTTATAATAATAGGAAAAAAATTCATCATGTTGAAATTTACCCAGGTGGAAGATTTGCAATTATTTTTTCGATTTTATGTAAAATATTAAATGTAAAAATAATATGCGTTGAAAGAGGGGATTTACTTTATTATCGTAAAAATGGGTATTCATTTTTAACTAGGGTTTCGATGTATTTTACCTATAAACTAGCCAATGTGGTTTGGTACAGAGAATTATACATGAAGGAAAAACTAAAAGCAATTGGCGTAAAGAATTTGACTTTTTTTCATAACGTAACGGCATATCCAGATTTTACTAAATCTACAAAAGGCAGTATTGATTTTATTTGGGTTAATAGGCTTATCAATGAACGATTTAGTAATTGGTTTGTGGATGCGTTAAAAAATGATGCATTTATTCATTCTAAAAATGCGTTACTCGGCTTGCAAAAAGAAAATTGCAGTACTCAAGCTAACTATATGAAAGAAAATAAGCCTAAAAATTTAGAAATTTTCGGCTACATAAATCCGCAGTATTACTACCAAAATGCTTCTTTTTTTGTTTTGCCAGCTAAAATAGTTTATGCCAATAATTCTCTCTTAGAAGCAATGTCTTATGGCGTAGTGCCTATTGTATCCAATGCAGAAGGTACAGAATTGATTGTTAAAAATGGCGTGAATGGTTTTGTTTTTGAAACGTATGAAGAATTTTTGCAGTGCATGATCAAAGCGCATAATCTTTCTGAAAAGGAATACCTCAGTCTCTCGAATAATGCCAAAGAAACAATCAAAAATGATTTTTCTGTAGAATATTATACTTTCGAGTTATTGGAATTATATAAATCAATTTAATGCAGAGGAAAACACATTTTCAAAAGGTATAATATTTTTTTACCATTTATTTGAACTACTTTTTTCTGTATAAATAACAAATAGGATAGTATATTATTATCTTCGCACACTATGTGTGGTATTTCAGGCTTTATTGATTTTACAAAAAAATCGGACCTATCTGTATTAAAGAAAATGAATGATACTATGTATCATCGTGGACCAGATGGAGATGGTTTGAAAATGTATAATACAACGAATGCATTAATAGGTTTTGGGCACAGGCGTTTAAGTATTATAGATTTGTCGGAAGGTGGCAGCCAACCTATGGAATACAAGCACTTGCATATTGTATTCAATGGAGAGATTTATAATTATAATGAAATTAGAGAAGAGTTAATCGCACTGGGGCATCAATTCAAGAGTCATTCTGATACAGAAGTTATTTTGCACGCTTATGAAGTTTGGGGCTTGACATGTATCCATAAATTTATTGGCATGTTTGCCATTGTGTTGCTTGATGTTGAAAAAAATGAAGTTTATTTTATTCGAGATAGAGCAGGTGTAAAACCATTATTTTATTATTGGCAAAATGATATTTTATTATTTGCTTCTGAACTAAAAGCTATAGTTGCTCATCCACAATTTGAGAAGCAATTAAATATAGACAGTGTAAGTTGCTTTTTGCAATATGGGTATATTCCAAATCCACATTGTATTTACCAACATACATATAAATTAAACCCAGGCCATTACTTACATTTTAATTTATCAACTAAAGAAATTACAAAAGGACAATATTGGAATGTGTATGATGCGTATAACAAACCCGAACTAAAAATAGGGTTTGAAGATGCTAAAAAAGAAACAGAAAAATTGTTGACAAATGCATGCAATTATAGAATGGTGAGCGATGTGCCGGTTGGTGTTTTTTTGAGTGGAGGATATGACAGTACTTTAGTTACAGCCTTATTGCAAAAGGACAGAACAGAAAAGATTAAAACATTTACCATAGGATTTGAGGATAAAAAAATAAATGAAGCAGAATACGCAAAAGATGTTGCAAAACATTTAGGTACAGACCACACAGAGTATTATTGTACGGAAAAGGAAGCATTAGAAATTGTTCCTGATTTACCTTTTTATTATGATGAACCTTTTGCAGATAGTAGCGCTATTCCGACAACTTTAGTGAGTAAAATAGCACGACAAAAAGTTACAGTTGCTTTAAGCGCTGATGCTGGAGATGAAGTGTTCGCAGGCTATAATCGATATGATTATATGATGAAGTTTGGCAAAAAAATAAAAGCTATTCCATCTCCCATTCGAAAATCAATAGCGAGTTTTATGCATATTATGGATGCGGATTCTATTCCTGTTTTAAAGAATAAATACTTGTTTCATAGCAGATATGAAAAAGTAAAACAATTCTTAAAACAAGCCGATGACGCTAGCATGAATCAAGTATTGAGTAAACAATTTTTGCAAGAAGACATCGATAAATTATTGCTTTCTAAACCATCGAAATTGCTTACTGCATTTGATAGTAAAGAGTTGAATGGAAATAGATATTCGACCTTGAGTTATATTATGGCTATTGATTATCAAACTTATTTGGTAGATGATATTTTGCAAAAAGTAGATAGAGCAACAATGACACATAGCCTAGAAGGCAGGGAGCCATTTTTAGATCATCGAGTTATTGAATGGGCCGCACAATTGCCAGTTGAGTATAAATACAACAATGGAATTAAAAAGCATATTCTTCGTGAAATCACGCATCAATATGTTCCTAAGGAAATAATGGATCGACCAAAAATGGGATTTGGAATTCCGATAGAACAATGGTTAATTGTAGATTTAAAACATATGGTTCAGGCGTATTTTGATATTGCTTATTTGGAGAAACAAAATATTTTTAATGTGGCAGAAACTAGAAAAGTAATTGATGCATTTTACAACGGAAAAAAAGAACGAGCAGAAAAAATTTGGTATCTATTTATGTTTCAAATGTGGTATGACAAATGGATGAAATAAAGAAGACATTTATTCTTGTGAATTCACTGGGCGGTGGTGGTGCAGAACGCCAAATAAGTTATATTTCTCAACTACAGGAGATAGATAAAATATTATGTATTGAGCCTTGGGTAGAGTATGAATTACCAGAGGAAAAATTAATATTTGTAACAAAGAAAATATCAAAAGGCAATAAGTTTTCAAAAATTATTCAAGTTGTAAAAACTCTTGCTATTCTAAAAAAAATAGGAATTAATAAAAAGAGTCATCTCATCTGCTTTCTCCAATTATCCACTCTGATAGGTGTTTTGGCGAAAATGGTATTTAAATGTAAACTTACATTAAGTATAAGAATTAATCCGTTTATGCATGGGCAAAACGAAAATGCCAAGAGTTTATCTTTATTCATGTTACATTTTTTGTTTAAAAAAGCAGATTATATAGTGCCTAATTCATACGATACTTCGTTGGATATTGAAAAGAAATTTCCTCAATATAAGTCTAAAATAAAAACTATAGTGAATGGCTATGATATTGCTACCATCGAAAGAAACAGCAGCGAAGTGGAAGCAAATTTTGAAACTCTATTCAAAAATAATTTTTGCCTTTTAAACATTGGGAGAACGGATACACAAAAAGGGCAATGGCATCTTTTGCGAATGATGCAAAAAATAATTGATGAGTTTCCTCATGTAAAATTAATTATTTTGGGGCAAGGCATTTTACTGAATGAATTGGTTACCCTCTCAGAGAAATTAAAATTAAAAACATATTTATTTGAAAGGGATAATTACAATGAAAATTATCAAGTCTACTTTCTTGGGTTTCAAAAAAACCCATATTGGTTTTATAAAAATGCAAAAATATTTTTATTCCCTTCAATTTATGAAGGCTTACCAAATGCTTTAATAGAATCGTTGATTTGTAATACACCCGTAATTAGTGCCGACTGTAAATCTGGACCTAAAGAGATTATGCTTTCAGAAAAAGAATTAGAGAATAATATTTTACTCCCGATGCAAACAAATTATGGATATTTAATGCCTCCCTTTTCAGGAGCGCCAATTTTGGATACATCGCCTACTACATGGATTGAAATCTTGTGGTATGAAAAAACTAAAGAACTTATTTTGGATGCGAATAAGCTAAATATATTTTCTAAAAATTGTATAAGCATAAGAGAAAAATACGATTTTCAATATGTGCAAACTCAATGGAAAAATTTTATTGCACAAGGTTAATTTCTTTTTTTCTTCTGTAACTATACAGAATGACTAACGCCGAAAAATAAAAGGGGACAAGTGGTATCTTATACCGGATTAATGTTCCAAAATTTCCACTAGAAATACCAATAGCAAAGGCAAAAATGATACAATAAATAACACTAAAAAGAAGTCCTGGGTATTTAAAAATTAGTTTTATACATTTAAAAATCCCTACTCTAAAAAATACAAAAATTGTAATAAATAAAGTAATTACGCTTTCTAAAGCGGCTATAGCCATTGCAGGATTCTTAATCTCCCAAATATAAGGTCTAAACAAAGTTACGTTCACAGCCGAAGGGAATTTGGGTAATATACTTTGTAGGGTAGGTTGAATGGTACCTAAATCGTAAGTGCTACTTGCACCTCCCTCGATGGCTAAATATTTATAATTTCGAATAAGCATTTCTGGAATTTGCTGAAATGAATAATTGATGAAAATGCTCCCTAAGAGATCTAGCCCCCAAAATACCAACAAAAAAAAGCTGAGTATCATAATTGGTCCAATGCTGATTCTCAAAAATTTATTTTGAACACCCTGAATAAATTTTAAAATAAAACTGAACAGTAATGCTGGTAAAACCGCTAACAAAATATAAAGTTTGACGTTTATAAAAAGTATAAAGCATAGTACTATAATAATTAAATTGATTACTTTTTTTTCTCGAAAAATAAAAAGTTGAAATAAAGAATAAACTAGAAATCCTAAACCACCTATACATAGACTATCTTTAGTGAGAGAGGTACCCCAAAAAACAACACTAGGTATAAAAAGAATCGCTAAACCCAATGGCTTTATTAGATGTGGATACAGTTTTTTATAAATTAAAAATAATTTCCAGCAACCTGCAAATGCAAACACACTAAATAATAATGACATATTTAAAAAACTATTGTTTAGCATAATTCCTGTAAGAGATCCAATTTTGCAGACAATTGCAGAATCTTTTTGGAATAAAATAAAATGCAGATTTTCATTGATGTCTGGAAATTGATATGGTTCTATATTATTAAACAATAGTTTAAAATAACGACTAGGCGTAGAATAAAACATATCTGCTAAAAAAGTAGAATCAACATAATATTGAAAGGTATCACCCGTTTTTTGTATATATTCATGATACAAAATATAAAGTGGAGTAGAAAAAGCGCGAAACAAAAATGCCCAAATAAAATATCTTCGCTCTATACCCGAATAATTTTTTCGTGAAAGAAAAAGCCAAATGAAAATAATCAAAAATAAGTAGAGAATAATATTTTGAATACTAAATATTGCTGAAAATTGCATTGTAATAGAGAATTGACAAACTTACAATAAAGGATTTTAAAAATTGATATTATTCATCCCTATCTGCTTCATCCTTTTTTACTTTAATATATATATTTGCATTCTTCAATAAAGAAGCAGAGACTCAAATGAAAGATACAAAAGAAAAAATATTAGTAACGGGAGGTGCAGGTTTTATTGGAAGTCATTTATGTGAACAACTACTGAAGCAAGGTAGCCATATAACTGTCATTGATAATTTTGATGATTATTATAGCAAGGATATTAAAATTAAAAATATTCAGTTATTTATTCAAAATTCAAATTGTATATTTTTAGAAATTGATATTAGAAATAAAGAAGCTATTTACGAACAATGTATTGGTAATTATTCATGTATTATTCATTTAGCAGCCAAAGCGGGTGTACGCCCTTCAATTGAAAGTCCAATTGAATATCAGGAAGTAAATGTTATGGGTACGCAAAATTTATTAGAGTTTGCTCGCACAAAAGGAATTAAACAATTTGTGTTTGCTTCATCTAGTAGTGTTTATGGAATTAATCAAAATTTTCCTTGGAAAGAAAATGACTATGTTTTAAATCCTATAAGCCCTTATGCAAGTACAAAAGTGAGCGGTGAATTGCTTGGGCATGTTTATAGCCATTTATATGGTATTCGCTTTATTGCTTTGCGTTTTTTTACAGTGTTTGGTCCGCGACAACGCCCTGATTTAGCAATTTATTCATTTACAAAAAAAATAATTGAAGGGCATCCAATCCATGTTTTTGGAGATGGTTCTACTAAGAGAGATTACACCTATGTTGATGATATTGTAGCTGGAATAATTAATGCTTCAAAATACTCAGATTCAATTTTTGAAGTATTCAATTTAGGAAATAATCAGACTATTACATTAGCGGAAATGATTTGTTCTATTGAAGCCAAATTAGAAAAAAAAGCAATTATCAACAGGCTTCCCCAGCAACCTGGTGATGTTCCTATAACTTGTGCCAATATTGAGAAATCAAAATCATTGCTTCACTATACACCGAAAACAAATTTTTATGATGGGCTTGATAAATTTATTGCATGGTATCATTCATTAAAAATTGAATTGGATGAATAAGTTATTTAATTAGAAACCTCCTTTATTCATTGAACATACTATATTTGCGCCTTTATAGACAATTTCTTTTATGCAAAAAAAAGTTATCCTTCTTGGACTTAACGAAATAAATTTTAAATTTATAGAGCTTTACATTGCTAAAGGCTATCTGCCAAATTTCAAAACCTTGTTTGAAAAATGTGGCTATCTTCAAACTACTTCTGAAAAAGAATATAAACTTTTAGAACCATGGATACAATGGGTAACAATTCATACAGGGAAAACTTTTGAAGAACATAAAATATTTAGGTTGGGAGATATTGTTGGGAGAAACGATTTAGAACAACTTTGGGAAATTGCAGAAAAAAAAGGGTTAACAACCGCGGCCATTTCTCCATTCAATGCGCAGAACAGGTTAGCCAATCCTATTTTCTTTGTACCTGACCCTTGGACTAAAACAAAAGCAACTGGTTCCAATTTGTTAAAAAAATTGGCCTCTACAGTTTCGTCAGCAGTAAATGAAAATGCTAATAATAAATTAGGTCTTGGCTCAGCTTTTATTCTTATACAATCATTGTTAGCTTATATTCCTTTAAAGAAATATCCAAAATTTATCAAATTGCTACGAAGAGCATTTTCTGAAAAAGGGCTAAAGGCCGCATTTCTTGATGTATTTCTTGGAGATATATTTTTAACGTTATGGAAAAAGAACAAACCTGATTTTTCTTCCTTATTTTTAAATGCTGGCGCACACATTCAACATCACTACATGTTCAATTCGAAGGTATATGATGGAGGTATTAAAAACCCTGAATGGTTTTGTCCACAAAGCCAAGATCCATTATTAAGCATTTTGGAATATTATGATAAAATAATTCAGGAAATAATTAACTTAGAAAATACTCGAATATTTATTGCAACGGGTCTTCATCAAAACCCTCATTTACATCGCACTTATTATTATCGCTTAAAAAATCATAAGGAGTTTTTGAATATTATTGGCATAGATTCTTTTATGGAATTGTTACCAAGAATGTCTAGAGACTTTTTGGTTACATTTAACAATGAAAATGAGGCTGTTCATTGTCAGAAAATTATTGAAAGTATTATTTCTGTAAGTGATAATGAACCAATATTTGAAGTGGATAATAGGGGTAAGAGTTTATTTATTGAATTAACATACGGGAATGAGATAAATCAAGGTTTCAATTTAAAGATTGGGAATGTTGAAACGAAAATTAATTTGTATGATCATGTTTCATTTATTGCACTAAAGAATGGAGAACATGATGGAATTGGATATTTTGTGGATACAAATAATGTAAGCCAGCCTTCTAAAATTATTCCTTTAAAGGAAACATTCTCCATTATTGTTTCTTCTTTTAAATAATTAGAATTTTTAAAGAAAAAATGTAATAGTATAAAAGTTGAAGCAATAGTACAAATGCAGAAAATAGTAATCCTTGATATTAATTTTACTTGTACTCTTTCAATGCGTCGTAAGCTTATCATTTCTCTTCAAGAAAATGGTTATGAAGTTATCACTTTCGCAACTGGTTCAAGGGAAAATATAGAGAATGCTAAAAATATTGGTTTTAATGTAATTGATATTGGTACTTCTGTTCAAAACCCTATTCACATTCTTCAATATCTTTTGAGATTAAAAAAGGAATTAAAAAGAAGCCAAGCAGATGTTTGCCTTACTTTCACAATTCGTCCTGCTATATGGGGAAATATTATTACTAGAATTTTAGGAATTCCTACTATTACAAACATTACAGGTATTGGGCCTCTTTTTGAGCGAAATAATATTGCTTATAAAGGGGCTAGATTATTATATAAATTTGTTTTGTCGAAAACAGCTAAAATATTTTTTCAAAATGAAGATGATATGCAAATTTTTCTTGATCATAATTTTGTGACAAAAGAACGAGTAATAAAAGTGCCTGGCTCTGGGGTAGATTTTAACTATTTTACTCCTCGTGAAAAGTTAACTAATTCAACTAAATTTCAATTTGTTTTTATTAGCCGATTAGTCAAAGACAAGGGAATTATGGAATTTCTAGAATGTGCGAAACAATTGCAAAGAGAATATGCAGACATTGAATGTTTAATCATCGGCCCATTTTGGAACCAGAATTTAAAAGATAATACAATTACAGAGGCAGAATTGAATTGGTGGGTAGATCAAGGAATTGTCATTTATGGAGGTGAACAACAAGATGTGAGGCCATTTATAGCAAATGCAGATTGTGTAGTTTTGCCTTCCTACAGAGAAGGAACTTCAAATGTATTATTAGAGGCTTGCAGTATGGAAAGACCATGTATCACAAGCAATGTTACAGGTTGTAAAGAAGTGATTGTTGATAATTATAACGGTTTTTTATGTAACGCAAGAAGTACAAACAGCCTTTTTGATGCAATGAAAAAAATGTATTTTCTTGCAAAACCAGAGAGAATAAAAATGGGTAAAAATGGAAGACTAAAAATGATGAAAGAATTTGATAAGCAAATTGTCGTTGATGCATATTTAAAAGCAATCAAAGAAGTAATTAAATGTAATTAGTGTTTACAAACAGATTCTTACAACATAATCTCTTTCACAATCAATAATTTCAGTATTACTTAAAGAAAATCCACTATCCGTTACCAATTGCTCCAACTGCTTTCTGTTATACATAAATAAAGGGCAGTTTCTCAAATTGTATCTAATCTTTCGTTGCCATGCAAGAAGTCCTCCCGATTTTGGAAAACTGATATAAATTTCTTTATTGATTTCAGTTTTTAATTTTTTTAGTAAATCGACCGGATTTGGAATATATTCAATGAATCCCATCATGCAAGCTGCATCGCATTTTTCTGAGGGGGTGTATTTAAAATAATCGCTTTTCACAAACATAACATTTTTATTGGTCAAAGCAGAGTCTTTAATTTGAGCCTCTGCAATTTTTATCATTCCTTCTGCAATATCCAAACCAATCACTTTTTTACCCTGGTTTAAAAAACCAACTATATAATGTCCTGGACCACATCCAATATCAATAACAGATTTAATTTCTGGGTTTTGAGTAAACTTTAGAACCAGCTCTAAACGATCTCGCATACTCTTTCTAAAATATTTATCAACTATGCGTTCAAATGCATTTCTCTTTCTGCTATGTCCATAAATGCTATCAAAGTCGCCTGCATAACCATCGAAAAATATTTCAACATCTTTGATTTGTTGTTCTATTGTATTACTCATCTTTTTCTTTATTTATAAATTTAAATTGGAGGCGAAACTACTGAATTCAAAGTCACTTAACAACCGTTCTAATTTATTTTTTGTTGATTTTAAATTAAAATAGTGTGTATATTGTATTCTTCTTGAAAGATAATTCAAATACGGATGTTCTGGATCTAATTCCCAAGGATGAATATAAAAATTTATAGGCCTTATGGTTTCAATTTCTTTTATTTTCTGTTTAAAATACCAATATGGCAAAATCCTAAAATAGGCTCCGCCTGTTCCAACATCAAATTTTGATAATTTAAATTTTGTAATTGGAACCTCTATCAAACTATTCTCTATAGTATGGATGTTAGGATTTGCATCTGCGATCCCAGTCCTTTTAGTATCCCCAGGGAAAATACTTGAATCGTACAAATATCCAAAATTTTGCAAACTATTTAGTACCCATAAGCTTCTGCTATCAACAGAAAAATAAGGTGCTCTAAAACCTTTTAGTCGCACTCCATATTCGGCTGATAATTTATTGCAGTGTTCTAATTCTGATTCAAATTCCGCTTGGCTTATTTCATATAAGAAAGGGTGGGTATAGGTATGACAAGCAATTTCATGACCTTCAGATAATATGGATCTAATAATTCTAGGATGCTCTTCCATAGCCTTCCCTAACATAAAGAAAGTTGCTTTTGTATTGTATTTTTGAAAAAGTTCAAGTAGAATGTTAGTTCCAATTTCCAATCTTTTCTGATGAAGATTCCATGAACTAAATGGCAATCCAATGCCTTGATACCAATCTTCAAAATCAACTGAAAAAAAATTCTTCATAATTTTAATCCTTCTGTAACATAATTTTAAATACGCCTGAAATGAAGGTAAGCAAAAATCTTACAAAAAAAAGGAAAGCACAAATTAATTTCAAATTAAATTCATAAAGTTTTCTTCTTCAAATCTACCTACTTAAAAAATTCTTTTAACTACTTTCGCCAAATGAATATTCTTCTTACTGGTGGTGCAGGTTTTATTGGTTCGAACCTCACAAAGGCATTGTTACATGATGAACGAGTTATCAAGGTTCGCGTATTAGACAATTTTTGTACAGGCTATCGTCAAAATTTAGCGGAGATAATGAATCATCCAAAGTTTGAATTAATGGTAGGGGACATTACTGATTTTGCAACATGTGAAAAAGCCATGATAGGTATGGACGTTGTAAGTCATCAAGCTGCATTAGGTTCTGTACCTCGTAGTATTGTAGATCCAATTAATTCGAATAATACCAATATTACAGGTACCTTAAATATCTATACGGCTGCTAAAAATGCCAATATCAAACGTATAGTGTATGCTGCTTCTTCCTCTACTTATGGGGATAGCGAATCCTTACCAAAGATAGAAGCCATTATTGGTCGCCCTTTATCTCCATATGCAGTCACTAAATATGTAATGGAATTGTATGCCGATGTGTTTGCTAAAACATACGGAATGGAATTTATCGGCTTGCGTTATTTTAACGTGTTTGGTCCGCACCAAAGTCCTAAGGGAGCTTATGCTGCTGTGATTCCTTTGTTTATGGATGCTGTATTAAATAATGAAGCGCCTACTATCCATGGTGATGGTAGTTATAGCCGTGATTTTACTTGTATAGACAATGTTGTTCAAGCCAATATCAAGGCTTTGTTTATAGAGAATAGCGCTGCAGTGAATCAAGTGTATAATATTGCATTTGGAGAGAGTACTACTTTGGTACAATTATTTAATACCATCAAAAAAATTGCGGATTCAAATCTCGAACCCATTTTTGGACCATTCCGCAAAGGAGATATTCCGCATAGTTTGGCAAACATTGACAAGGCAAAAAATCTTTTAGACTATCAGCCAAATATTTCTGTAAGCGAGGGATTAAAATTAGCTTTTGATTGGTATAAAAAACACCGTCATTTTTATCAATAAAAATGCAGTACAAGACTTAATCTTTCTTTTATTCTTACCCATAAAAAAATCCTCATCATCGTGAGGATTTTTTTATTCTGCCGTAGCGTATTTTTTAATTAAAAAATAAATGCTACTGGTATATTTTTTATTTAGCGAACACCATGCATCATTTTCTTTAAGAGTGGTGTAAGTAAAAATAAGATAAGTGCTGCTATACCTGTCAATACCACAAACACCATAAAGAATTCATATAAATTATGGATTTCAAATCCAGCAAATACAGGGTTGGTAGCGCTTAATTGATTGGTATCTAATAATTTTAATTGCTCTGGTGTAGCAGTAACAGTTTTGTTTAATATGGCTTGTAAGTCAATACCTAATTCTTGCGCTTTTTTAAATTTATCACCTGTAGCAGGTATCAATGAACCCAATGTTCCTGCAAGTGCATAACCTGCTGCATTCGATAAAAAGAATACACCAAATAATAGAGATGCAAAACGCTTTGGTGATAATTTACCTACTAAAGATAATCCAATAGGAGATAAACACAATTCAGCAAATGTTTGAATTAAGTATAGTAGAATCAACCATTTGATAGCTAGCAATCCAGAATTGCCCAAGTCTTTCACATTGTTTGCGATGATAAAATAACTCAAGGCAATCAATGCTAATCCGATGGATTGTTTTACTGTAGAAATAGGTTCTCTTCCTTTAGATCTTAATTTATCCCACAATAAACTAAAAGGGAATGCAAATGAAAATACGAATAGTCCATTAAATATTTGAACCATAGATGGCGGCATATTCCAACCAAAAAAGTTTCTATCCGTTTGGTTATCTGCTATGAAGGTAAGTGATGAACCAGCTTGTTCAAACGCAGCCCAGAAAAAGATGATGAAGAATCCAACAATATAAATAACTAAGATTCTCTGCAACTCCACTTTAGTTAAAGATTTGTCTGAAATAATTAATCCTGCTAAAGTGAGACCCAATGAATAGATAATGGGATAAATAATTGTTTTTACAAAATTTTCACCGACCAAACTATGGTAAGCAAAATTGCCATGATGAATTAGACCATATAAAATGACTTTTAAATTATTTGTACCAGTGATGAAATAATTACAGGTAAAAAATAATATAAAAAATGCAGCACAAGCACCAACTAATGACATCGTAGAAAAAACTGCTTTTTGTGCTTCGCCTTCTTCATAATGTGAAGCATCATTATGTTTTGGCAAACCGCCCAAAGCCTTGCCAGCTGGATCTACAACATATTTATTTTTCAAGACATAAAATACAGCTGTGCCAATTAGCATGGCTATAGAAGCTGCTAGAAATCCCCATTTAAATGCATGAATATCTCGAATGCCACCTGCGTCTTTTACATCACCAACTAATGGACAAATCAATTGACCTAAAAAGGCACCCAGATTAATACCCATATAAAAAATAGTGAAGGCTGTGTCTAATTTTGATTTCTCTTGTTTTGGATATAAACTACCCACCATACTCGAAATATTCGGTTTGAAAAAACCATTCCCGAAAATAATAATGGTGAGTGCAGTCCACAATAATGTTTGTGCCAAACTCATATTATTCCCAAACACAGAGGCACTGGTAAATAATAGCAACTGTCCAACAGCCATCATTAATCCACCAAGCAAAATACAATTTCTATTCCCGAAAAAACGATCAGAGATAAAACCGCCCAACATTGGTGTCAAATAACAGAGTCCGAGAAATCCACCATAAATTAATGAAGCATCGCCTTCTTTCATGAGTAGCGAATTCACCATGAACAATGTAAGTATGGCGCGCATGCCATAAAAATTAAAACGCTCCCACATTTCTGTTCCAAATAATACCCAAAGTCCTTTAGGGTGTCCTTTCTGTTCCTGTGTTATTTCCATTTTTCTATTATTTAATGGAACAAGATAGAAAAATTTTTGATTAATTTGCATTTGCGTAATTTTTTTTTTTGAAGCTGTGCAATGTTTCGTCAACGGATAAATTAAATTTTACTTTCACTTATGCATTTTTTATCTGCTGATTTTATTTTTGACGGACAACAATTTTTACCTAATCATACTGTTCTGAGCGTGCAAGAAGATGGTGTGATTGTGGATATACAAACGCAAACTACACATCAAGAAGTTCAACATTATCGAGGTTTGTTGATGCCCGGTTTTATCAATGCGCATTGTCATTTGGAACTTTCTCATTTAAAAAATTGTATTCCAGAACGAACAGGTTTGGTTGATTTTTTGTTGGGAATAAATCAATTCAGAAATAATTTTTCAGACGAACAAAAGCAAAGGGCCATTCAGGATGCGGAACAAATGATGCTTGTGAATGGGATAGTTGCAGTTGGTGATATTAGCAATGGCTTGGATAGTTTGGAACAAAAAAAGAAAGGGCGATTGGCTTATCATACGTTTGTGGAATGTGTTGGACTCAAAGAAGAAAATGCGATGGAACGAGTAGAAATGAGTAAACAAATTAGTGCTACTTTTGCATTGTCACATCCATCTTCTATTGTTTTACATGCTCCATATTCCGTGTCTTCTGCCATGATGGAATTGGTGAACGCAGGTAGTGAAAATAAAATTTCATCCATACACAATCAAGAATGCGATGCGGAAAATGAATTGTTTATTTCTGGGACTGGAGATTTTTTGAAATTGTTTTTGGCTATACTTAATGATACATATTTTTTTACACATACGGGAAAAACTTCCATCACATCCTATCTAGAAAAATTAAGTTTAGCAGCACAAATTATTTTGGTGCATAATACAGTTACTACTTCTGCAGATATTGATTTTGCAAATACATTGGATAAAAAACTTTTTTGGTGTATTTGTCCAAATGCGAATGTATATATCGAAAATAAATTACCGAATATTCCATTGATGATGGAGAAAGGATGCAAGATTGTTATCGGTACAGACAGTCTTGCTTCCAATCACACATTAGATATTTTAGCCGAAATAAAAACCATTCAAAAACATTTTCCTTCTATAGCTATAGAAAAAATATTGTCATGGGCTACCATCCATGCAGCACAAGCTTTAGGTATGGAAAATGAATTAGGTAGTTTTACTATTGGCAAAAAACCGGGTATAATTCAAATAGAAAAATATACTAAAGGGCAGCCTTTCGAAGAGGATGCAACAGCGAAAAGAATTTATTAAACTTTGTTGATTACTTGCCGATTTGGCTAAACTACTTTTTGATTGCAAAAGGTTTTTTTGGTGGATGCATTGCGGCAACGATTGAATGGAAATCCTTTTTTGCTTGCTCTGAAGCAAAAAAGATTGGAATGAAAGCGTGTGTGCCGCCCAAATAATTCTCACCACAAATAGCAGAAACCTATCCCAAATATTTTGCAACAATAGGTACTCTTCTTCCTACACCAAATGCTTTGGATGAAACTCTGATAATTGGGCAAAATTGATTGCGTTTGTATTCACTGTTGTTGACGAGTTTCAGAATTCTATCTACCAATGCTTTGTCAAATCCTTGTGCAATGATTTCATTTGGTCCTTGTCGGCGTTCAATATATTGATATAAGATGGCATCGAGAATTGCGTATTCAGGCAAGGAATCACTATCCTTTTGATTTGGTCGTAGTTCAGCAGAAGGTGCTTTCGTAATTATATTTTTTGGAATGATTTCTTCGTTTCGATTGATATAATTAGCCAATGCATACACTTGCATTTTGTACACATCACCCAACACTGCAATGCCGCCAGCCATGTCGCCATATAAGGTTCCATAACCAGTAGCACACTCACTTTTATTGGTTGTGTTCAATAATATCATACCAAATTTATTGGCTATCGCCATCAATACA
>Ga0114969_10002264_pt1 | contig 15877 bp, 15 predicted proteins | sample M_130807_MF_Meta_FD_87316 | JGI IMG/M metagenome (GOLD analysis project Ga0114969, IMG submission 87316) | Freshwater microbial communities from Lake Montjoie, Canada to study carbon cycling - M_130807_MF_MetaG | ecosystem: Environmental > Aquatic > Freshwater > Lake | place: Lake Montjoie...
TCATCTTGATATTTGCCATGGAGGATGTGTCGTTCATCGCCTCACGCGCCTCACAGTTTCCCGTATCAATTCAATAGGCCTGCCAACCCGGACGTCCAATTTTAGAACAACCGCTGCGGGATAATCAGGATGTCGCCGGGCTGCATATCGACGTTCTGGTTGATGTCTCCATCACGTACCAGTGAATCGAGCTTGATCCGGAACGATTGCTGCGGCCCGCCATTGGCCCGGCGCACCAGTACGGCCCTGTCCCCATCGGCGTAGCGGGTCAACCCCCCGACTTCGATCATCACATCGAGCACCGTCATGCTCGAACGGTAAGCGAGAGCGCGCGGCTGCGAGGCTTCCCCGATGACGCGAATCTGTCTGGTGAACAAGCCGACGAAACTGGTCGGTATCACCGTGACCAGAGGATCGATGACGTAGGGCTTCAGCTTGTCTTGCAACTCGGCGGCCAACGCGGCGGGGGTCTTACCCACGACGAGCGTGTCGCCCACGAGCGGCATCGAAATGCGACCGTCGGGCCGCACCGGCATGGCCCGCGTCAAATCTGCGTTGCGCCAGACGAAGATATCGAGCACATCGCCAGGACCGATGACATATTCCTGGGCCGACTGCAGGTTGGAGGCGGCCGTACTCGGCATCAGCTGCGTTGTAGGCACAGCTCCGGCACACGCGGCCAGGAACAGAGTCAATACCAGCCACAGGGCTTGAAAAGGTTTCGTCGTCAAGGTTCACCCCCTACAAATCTAACCGCAGACAGATTCTGTCATACGGAGTGCCCCTACAGCAGAAGTGCTGTAAAGGCTGTGAGCCTAATCACGGAACGATTAGAAAAACGCTACAAGAAGCGGTCACCGATGGCAATTGAATTCCCTGAGGTTTCCGGTATTTAAGGCGGTTTACCTGCATGAACTTGTCGTCAAAAACGCGGCTAAAAATTGTCACATTCACGACGCTTTTTCCCAATGCCCAACAACCGACCCATGGCGTATTCGTTGAGAACCGTTTGCGGCACCTGGTCGAAACAGGCGCGGTAAACGCGCGTGTCGTCGCTCCGGTTCCATGGTTCCCTTCGTCCGCCTCCATTTTTGGGCGCTACGCGACAGTCGCAAAGGTCGTGCCGCGCGAAATGCGCTCCAACCTCTGCATTGAACACCCGAAGTATTTAATTTTGCCCAAGATTGGGATGAATTTTGTCCCATCCTGGCTTGTTTCGGCTTCATTTCCCGTTTTGAAACGGTTACAGGCCGAAGAAGACTTTGATTTAATTGATGCCCACTACTTCTATCCCGATGGGGTGGCTGCCGTAGAACTCGGCAGGCGGCTCAACAAGCCGGTGGTGATTACCGCTCGCGGCACGGACGTCAATTTCATACCTCGATATCCCGGGCCGCGGCGGATGATCATCGCTGCCGCCAATGCTGCAGCGGGAATTGTCGCGGTAAGTCAGGCCATTAAGGACGCTATCGTCGATCTCGGCATTCCTGCGGGGAAGATCACCGTGCTGCGCAATGGTGTCGACCTCAAGCTGTTCCATCCGGGCGGCCGCACCGAGGCACGCGAACACCTGAAGCTTCAGGAACGGGTTCTTCTCTCCGTCGGTCATCTGATCGAGCGCAAGGGGCATAATTTCCCGATCGAGGCCCTCCCCTCTCTCCCCGGCTTTACGCTCGTTGTTGCGGGAGCTGGCCCTGAGCGCAATGGATTGGAAAGTCTCGCAAAACGGCTGAACGTTCAGGATCGCGTGCGGTTTCTGGGCAGCGTTTCCCACCACGAATTGCAAAAGGTCTATGCCGCGGCCGACGCACTCATCCTCGCGTCCAGCCGGGAGGGGTGGCCCAATGTACTTCTGGAGGCCATGGCCTGCGGAACGCCTGTCGTGGCGACCCCGATCTGGGGCAACCCAGAAGTTGTGGCCCAGCCCGAAGCGGGCGTTCTGATGAAAGACCGGACCGCCGAGGCGGTTGCGGAGGGCGTGCGGCGGCTTTTCAGGAACTTACCGGACCGGGAGGCAACCCGGCGGTACGCGGAAGACTATAGCTGGGACGATACCAGCGAAGGCCAAATCCGCCTGTTTGATGAAATTATCGCCAAGCACGATGTCGGTTAACTTTACAATTGCTTGCTATAAAAACCAAGCTCCCGATAACCCATTGAAAAGATTTGGCCCTGATATTGGGCGCAATTCTTGCATGGTTAACTGTGAATTCATGATCAACCAATATCGGGGCATTTAATGATGAAGCAGATCGGTACTCGGATTTTCCTCGGCGCGATGACTGCCGCGATCTTTGCCGATGCGGCGCTCGCCCAACGCACGAGCCCGCCAGGGGTTTCGATTCCGGAGCCGTCTCCGATTGCGATCATGGTGGTCGGTCTGGCAGCGGCCGCCTATTTCGTCCGCTCTAAAAAGCGTTCGTAAGACCTGAGCAGACCTGCAGCCTGAGTCGCGAGGCCGATGCGTCGCGGCTCAGGTTTTTGCATGAAATTACGTTCTCAGCTTTCCACTGAAACCGTCACGCAGGCGCGCAGCGGTTAGTTTCGCCGCGCGGACAAATCCCCTTGCACTTCTGGGATTAACCGCCTCGATGCCCCAGCGCTCACGGCGCTTTGACATCCAAAGCTTTTTGTAATCGTCGTCGCCGCGGCCGAAATTGAGCTCCCGCACGCTGTCGTTTTCCAGAACCTGCTTGGCCATGTGCATGGTCAGGAGGGTGCCCGGCGAGAACTTGTTCCAGTCCTTATCATAGGCCAGCTTGAAGATGATCGCCTGGCCCTGCCAGACGATCCAGAATTGCGCCGCGACCGGCTTTTCGTCCACGAACAGGACCCCGTGCCGGAGCGCGCCGAGGCTTGCTGCCAAGCGCAATAGCGCCGGCATGAACAACGGAAACGGTTCCGGCTCTTTCCAGCTTCGGGCATAGACTTCGTCGTAAGAGCGGATGAAATCTTCCACATCGGCGCCGGTTTCAATCCGCATCCGATGCCCTTTCTTCAGGGCGGCCGATTTGCGCCTCCAGGTATTCTGCAAAGCCGACGGCCGCCCCGCCAAGTAAGCGCCGAAATCCATTCCCTCTACCGGCTGGTACCATGCTCCCCAGGCGAAATAGGGCTTTGCGGCAAAACCGGCGTCTTTCAATCCGACAAGTGTTTGCGCAAAACTATCCGCGTGCGGATCGAGACCGGGGAGCAAAATCGTCTGCGTGCGCTTGTCGGCTCGCGCCATGGCGGCGGCTGTCGCGCGCACCGCTTGCGCCGAATCCCCGAGCCAGTCATAGGCGCAGGTATATGGATTGATACAGGCGCGGATCTCTCTTGGCTCACCGTCGGTCGAAACCACGCACACCAAGGCAGCCCTGCCCGCCTCATCGGCATAAGCTTGCACCTGCCAACCCGGTTCCAAGCCATGCTGGGCGATGAGCACAAACCATTCCGGAAGCGAAAAGAAGCTCGGCGCCAGCCTTCCAGCGGCGTCCTTCAGTTGGTCGAGATCCCGGTCGCGCAGAATCCTCATGCGCAAAACCGCGCGCGGCTCATCCGGCAAGCGCCGCACTGGTTTGCGGCAGAATGCGCCGGTAAAGGCCGCGGTAATTCGAACCGCTGGCGATCCAGTTGCGCTCCGTTTCGATGAAACGCCGTCCCGCGTCCCGTATAGCCTCGTGCTCACCGGCGCCACCATTGACGGCCTCGATCACGCGCCGCGCCAAAGCTGACGGATCATCCGCCCTAAAGAGATAGCCCGTCACACCATCGCGGATCAGCTCGCGATGACCGCCGACGTCGGAGGCAATGACAAGCCGCCGTTCCGCCATGGCTTCCAGCGGCTTCAGAGGCGTCACCAATTCGGTCAGCCGGATGCTCTTGCGCGGATAGACGAAGAAATCGACGAGATCGTAATACAGCCGGACCTTCTCGTGCGGCACGCGCCCGGTGAAACGCACGGCGTCGGACAAACCGAGTTTCGCCGTCATGTCCTTGAGCATCGCATCCTGCGGACCGCCGCCCACCAGCAGCACGACCGCGTTCGGAAGCGTCTCGCGGATTTCCGCCAGGGCTTGAAGCAACAGGTCGAGCCCCTCGTAATGATAGAAGGAGCCGATAAAGCCGAGCACGATGCGGCCCTTCAGCGACAGGCTTTCGGCAAGGCTCTCGTCCCGCTGATGGGCTTGCGAAAAATGCGACATGTCGACCGCGTTCGGCACAACGACGATCTTGCTTTCCGGGATGCCGCGCGAGGCAAGCTCCAGCCGCATGGCTTCGCAAAGCGTCACCACGCCGTCGGCGCGTTTCAGCAGCATAGTTTCCAGTGCGCGCGTCGCGCGGTACCGAAAACCGCTTTGCGTGGCATGACCGATGTCCACCGCCGCGTCTTCCCACAGCGCGCGCACCTCGTAGACCAAGGGGATTTTGGCTTTACGCGCCGCGCGCCATGCCGGCAGGCCGGTCAGGATAGGCGAATGCGCGTGAATGAGATCAGGCTTCAGCTCTGCAATAACACGGTCGAGCCGCCGGCGCGTTGCTTCCATCTCGGCGAGCTCGCGAATGACCGGACGCGAGGCCAATGGGGCTTTCGGTTTCGCGGTACGAAGAAAATTCCAGCCGTCGACGGTCTCTTCGGGCGGCGCCTCACCATGATAGCGGGGCGTCGTCAGTTGCAGCGTCTCCCAGCCAAAGCTCCGCTGCGAGCCAAGAATGCCGAGCGTGCGATAAACGTAGCCCGTCTGATTGGGCAGCGAATGATCCAAGACATGAAGAACACGCAGACTTCGCATGGCCGGGTGCGCCGAATCAGCTTCCAAGCTTCTCCCGTAAACGACATTCATGGCAATCAGCGCGCTCCAATCAACCGGTCGTACAAACCGGCATAGGCTTCGAACATTCCAGCTTCGTCGTATGTTGCGCGCGCCCGAATCCGGTTCGCCTCCCCAAGACGCCGCCGCAAAGGAGCGTCGGTCAGCAGCGCCGTCAGCGCGCCGGCGAGCGCATCGTCATCGCACGGTACTATGAAAGGCTGGTTCTCAGGCGAGACCATATGCCTTATGTCGCCGACATTCGTGGTGGCGATCGCCCGACCGGCAGCCATCGCTTCCAGCACGGTATAGGGCATCTGCTCCGTGTCGGACGAAAGCGCAAACACGTCGAAGCCGCCGTAAATCTGTTCGGGATCGCGCATATGGCCGGCAAAGGTCACGCGGTCCTGCAAATGCAAGTCCCTGACCACGGCTTCCAATGCCGGACGTTCGGGGCCCTCACCAACAATGACAAGACGTGCCGTCACGTCGCGTCCGGTGAGCGCAAAGGCGCGAATGAGACGGCCCACATTTTTTTCGGCTCGCAGCGCACAGACAATTCCAACGACCGGACCGCTTCCACGCCACAGGCTGGTGCGTAGCGGATCGGGACTGACCGCGAAGCGGCCGCAATCGATGCCGTTGGGGATGTATTGCACGCAACGGTCAGGCAGATGCCAAATTTCGCGCGCGATGCGATGCAGGTTGCGGGACGGCAAAACCACGGCACTGCGGCGGAGCGCCAACCGGCGCGTCCATACGCGGCGCGCCAACTGCCCCTGCGCCTCATCCGGCCCGAAGCCGTCCTCGATATGCAGATGTGGCGCCAGCCGCGGCATGTCCGCGAGCGCCCATTCCATGGTGCCCCAATTGTGGGTGACCAGAAGATCGGGCTTCAACTCGGCCAGCAGGCGCCGGAAGGGCGCACGGTTCGCGAACATACGTCCCTTGACCGAGGGGACCGTACGCAGGCTGACGTCCGCATTGGGCTCAAGCTTTTCCGCCACTCCAAAGCGCCCATCCATGGCCACTACGATATGCGCGTAGCGATTTTGGAAATGGTTCGCGAGCTGAACGAACCGGATCTGCGCGCCCCCGGCATCGAACGTGTAGAAAACCTGCAGAATGAGAGGACGGGTGCGTGGCACATCAAGACTTTCGATCCGAACGATTTGCTATCACCCGGACAGTTAACTTTGAAGAAAAACCTGGGGCTGCCTTAAGCGGGCAAGATACCGGTGTCGGGAAATTTTACGGTCACCATCGTCGTAAACCATACACTTCCGCTAAAGCTCTGAGGTTCCTCGCAAAGGCGATAGCGGCACGTATTTTGCTACATCGCAGCTGTCATGTACCAGGATCGAGGAATATCATGTTAATGAAGTTCAAGACGCTTGCCGCCGTCGCCGCAGCATTGACCGTAAGCTTTGTCGCGCCGGCCATGGCGAGCGCCTCAATTCCAGAGCCATCCCCGATGTCCATTATGGCCGTCGGGTTGGGTCTAGCCGTTTATCTCGCCCGCCCGAAGAAATCCTAACCTCCTGCTCGCGTGTATCTGCGGGCAGGAATGGTCCCGCGTTCGTACGGCCTAGACCCTCGCACGAACGCGGGACCAAGATTTCTCGTGCCTTGCATACGGGCGTCGCTCGCGCCGCCGCGAGCCTAACGTGGCCTCACCTGCGGATACGCGATGCGCTTGCCGGGCTGCGCCAGATGGTGGCGCGGTAAAGACGTTGCCCCTAGAAAAGCGGTGGCCGCCTCTAGCAGCCACCGAACATTTTCAAGCCCAGACGAGACGGTTTGCGGCAATTACGGTCGAGGGCGCGCCGCAGCTTGTGCAGCAGCCATGATAGCGGCTGAACTGTGCGGCGTGCATTCAGGCGTTAACCAACAATTCAAATTCTTTTTCGCTGCCGGTATCGCCCGCAGGTTACCCGTCTATATTTGCTCTTTCGACAGGCTTCATTTCATTCATGACACCCAGTGACGACATATGGCGGCGTCGTAGGCATCAGTTTTTACGCCGGGCGGCTGCGGCAGAATTGGCTGCTTTGAACACAGGCGTTCCTCAGCTCAAACGTGCGTGGTCGGAGATTGCTGCCGCCTGGAACGAGGTGGCGCAAGCAACCCGTGTCCACGAACATGAGGAATAGATGCCGGACACTATGCATGACCGGCGACGTTGCGCGGCAGCCATCCGCCTCGACGCGGCAGACACGTGAATGCCAAGCCCGCTATCTGCTCCCCCTCGCGGGCTTGGCATTCTCCTTCCCAATGTTTCCGGCAGCTAGAGCCTAGGCGCGAGACGTAAGCCTGGAGCGCAATCCGGCGAAGTGGACGCCGGTTCGCCGTTAGATTGCGCGACAAACCAAAGACTCTAGAGCATGACCTGATTCAATATGATCAGGTCATGCTCTGGCCTCAAGAGGTGCATCTGGCGCTTTGATATCGCGCATGAGCCAGCCGAAAACGCCTACGGCGCAAGCCGCCCCAGCCGCTTGCGCTGCGATGAAAGCCGGCACATCCAACAAGCGTATTCCGGAGAATGTATTCGTGAAGCTGCGTGCGAGCGTCACCGCTGGATTGGCGAATGACGTGGAGGACGTGAACCAATACGCCGCTGCGATATAGGCAGCCACGAGGCTCGCCACAGCGGACGGTTTGGTACGCGAACAAGTCCAGATCAAACCGAGCAGACCGAAAGCGGCGACAAATTCTGCCAGCCATTGCGACGGCCCGGTCCGGACATGCTCGGACAGTGAAAAGGGAGGCAAGTCAAACATGAGATTTGCCACGGCAACGCCTAGAATCGCGCCGAGCGCCTGCACCGCCGCGTAGGACGACAGGTGGCGCCAAGGCAACTCGCCACGATACGCGATAGCCGCGGACACGAGTGGATTGAAATGCGCTCCCGAAATGGGGCCGAACCACTCAATCAAAACGTAGAGTATGGCGGCGGTCGCAGCCGCGTTTGCCAACAAGGCAATGGCGACGCTTCCTGCCGCCAACCGCTCGCCCATGATCCCGGACCCTACAACGGTCGCCAGCAGAAATGCCGTACCCAACAGTTCGGCGGTGAGGCGGCGGGAAAGATCGTACTTCATGGATGGCCCGTGCCCGGCGCGCCGATCTCGCGCAACATTTTCGTCAGGGCAAGCCGATCGAGCTTTTCCACAGGCAGGCTGACAAGCAATTTGATGCGCGCATCCAAGATACGAAAAGCGTCCCGAAATGCGTTCATCCGCGCGGCCTCCGGACCTTCAACGGCGGCCGGATCCGGAATGCCCCAATGCGCTGTCATCGGGTGTCCCGGCCAGACCGGGCAGACTTCCCCCGCAGCTTGGTCGCAGACCGTAAAGATAAAATCCATCACCGGCGCTCCGGGTACGGAAAATTCGTCCCAACTTTTCGAACGTACATTTTCCGCGGTGATGCCGGCCTGCTGAAGAATTGCAACGGCCAGGGGATTTACCTTGCCGGTTGGGAAGCTTCCGGCGCTGAACGCCCGAAATCTTCCCTTGCCCCAGTGCTTGAGGAGCCGTTCGGCCAAGATGCTACGGGCTGAATTACCGGTGCATAAGAAGAGTGCGTTGTAGACACGCGCGCTCATGCGGCGCTCCATTTCCTTCGGGTGAGCGGTTCGGATTTCGACGGCCCGCATATAGGCGCGCAGAGCCCGGCATCGCCGCCGCAACAGTTCTCTGTGAGATAGGCGACGATGTCGTTCATGGTCTGAAAGTTCGCCGCATAGATAAGCTGTCTGCTTAACCGCCGCTGCGAGAGCAGGCGTGCGTGGGTCAGTTGCTGCAGATGGAAGGTCAGAGATGAAGGCAGTATGCCCAGATGTTCCGCTATCGCGCCTGCTGGCAGACCGTCGGGTCCGCGCTGGACGAGCAGGCGAAACACCTTAAGCCGGGTGCCCTGCCCTAGCGCTCCAAGCGCAACGACGATCCGCTTCGTGTTCATCCGGTCTATTTGATGCTTCGAGTATTATCGTAATATCGAGGCGGGTTTTTCGGCAAGTGACGTTTTTATGAATATCGAATCCTGGGGTGGGCACGGTCATGCATCTCACCACCGGCGCGCAATGGAAATGTAATAGCCGCCCGCGTCAAAACGGTTGAGCCGGGCATGGAGCCCGGCTCAAGTCTGTGTAGTCAAAGATGATTTGGGCGCTTCCACAATCCGAAGCGCGGGACACAGAGCCCTACGGCACGAGACCACATTCTTTCAGATAGCTGACGACGCGTTCTGCGAGGTCTTCGGGCGTTGCGTTCTCCGTTTTCAGGACCAGCTCGGCGTGCTCGGGTTTTTCGTAGGGGCTGTCGATGCCGGTGAAATTCTTAATCTGCCCGGCAGCCGCGCGCTTGTAGAGGCCTTTGGGATCGCGCGCCATGCAGAGTTCGATCGGGGTATCGACGAAGATTTCGATGAACTGTCCCGGCGTGAGAAGCTCACGGGCCATATGCCGCTCAGAGCGGAACGGCGATATGAATGACACCAGCGTAATGATACCGGCATCGGTGAACAACTTGGCGGCCTCACCCACGCGGCGGATGTTCTCGACGCGATCGGCGTCCGTGAAGCCCAAATCCTGATTGAGGCCGTGCCGGACGTTGTCGCCGTCGAGAAGATAGGTGTGGCGGCCATCCCCGAAGAGACGCTTTTCGACGAGGTTCGCAATTGTCGATTTGCCCGAACCGGACAGGCCGGTGAACCATAGGACGCAGGGTTTTTGGCCCTTCAGCGAGGCACGCGCCTCCGCGTTCACATCAAGCGCCTGCCAGTGGACGTTGGTCGCGCGGCGCAGGCCGAACTCGATCATGCCCGCGCCCACGGTGGAGTTCGTGAAGCGGTCGATGATGATGAAGCCGCCGGTGTCGCGGTTTTGGCGATAGGCGTCGAACGCGACCGGCACAGAGACCGAGAGATTGCAGTAGCCGATCTCGTTGAGAGTGAGCGTGCGGCCCGCCATGTGCTCAAGCGTATTCACGTCGACTTTGTGCTTGAGCGTCGTCACCTGGCCCGGAATGGTCTGGGTCCCCACCTTGATGAGGTATTGGCGGTGCGGAAGCATTTCATCTTCCGTCATCCAGAGAATGTGCGCCGCGAACTGATCGGCAACTTCCGGACGGGATTCCGGGGCTACCAGCATGTCACCGCGTGAAATGTCGATCTCGTCCTCGAGCACCAGCGTGATGGCTTGCCCGGCGACCGCTTCCTTGATGTCGCCGTCGCCGGTGACCACTTGCTTGACGCGTGAGGCGCGGCCGGATTTGGCGACGACCACCTCATCCCCTACGGCCACACGGCCGGCAACGATCGTGCCTGCGAAGCCGCGAAAATCGAGGTTGGGCCGGTTGACCCGCTGTATCGGCATCCGGAAGGGCTTGGTCGCAACTTCCGTTTCCACGTCGATGGTTTCGAGATGCTCCATCAGCGCCGGCCCCTTGTACCAGGGCGTGCTTTCACTGACGGAAATCACATTGTCTCCGTACCGCGCGGAGAGAGGGATCGGCACCAGGGTTTCAAAGCCGAGATTGGCGGCGAAGGCGCGGAATTCGGCGACGATGCGGGTGAAAACGTCCTCGGAAAACTCGACGAGATCGATCTTGTTCACCGCCAGCACAACGTGCCGTATGCCGAGCAGCGACACGATATAAGCGTGACGCCGCGTTTGGGTGAGAACGCCTTTGCGCGCATCGATCAGAATGACGGCCAGCTCGGAATTCGACGCGCCAGTCGCCATATTACGCGTGTACTGCTCATGGCCCGGCGTATCGGCGACGATGAATTTGCGCTTGTCGGTGGCGAAGAAGCGATAGGCCACATCGATCGTGATGCCCTGTTGCCGCTCGGCCTCCAGGCCGTCCACGAGCAAGGCAAGGTCGATGTCCTCGCCGGTCGTGCCGTGCTTACGCGAGTCTTTGGCGAGCGCAGAAAGATGATCTTCGAAGATGAGCTTGGAATCAAAAAGAAGGCGGCCAATCAGCGTCGACTTGCCATCATCCACGCTGCCGCAGGTGAGAAACCGCAGCAGCGACTTCTTTTCCTGCTGCGCGAGATAGGCCTTCAGATCCTCGAATTGGACGGGTTTCATCAGAAATAACCTTCCCGTTTTTTCTTTTCCATGGAGGCGCCTTCGTCGTGATCGATGACGCGCCCCTGACGTTCGGACGTTGTCGCCGTGAGCATTTCACTGACGATCTCTTCCAGCGTAGTGGCAGAGGAGTCGATCGCGCCTGTCAGCGGATAGCAGCCAAGCGTTCGGAAGCGGATCAGCCGCATCTCGGGCTGCTCGCCGGGACGAAGCTTCATGCGGTCGTCATCGACCATCAGCATCGCGCCGTCGCGCTGCACGACAGGACGGTGCTTTGCGTAATAAAGCGGCACGATGGGGATGTTCTCGGCCATGATGTATTGCCAGATGTCCAGCTCGGTCCAGTTGGAGAGCGGAAACACGCGGATGGATTCGCCTTTGCGAACGCGCGAATTGTAGAGCTTCCACAACTCAGGGCGCTGGTTCTTCGGGTCCCATGCATGGTTTTCCGAGCGGAAGGAGAAGATGCGCTCCTTGGCGCGGCTCTTTTCTTCGTCGCGGCGGGCGCCGCCGAAAGCCGCATCGAACCCGTATTTGTCGAGGGCCTGCTTCAACCCGTCCGTCTTCATCACCTGCGTATGCAGATTGGACCCCGAGTCGAAGGGGTTGATGCCGCGCCTGACGCCGTCCTCGTTAATGTGGACGATCAGATTGAGGCCGAGCTGCTGGACGGTTTCGTCACGGAACTGAATCATTTCCCGGAACTTCCAGGTCGTATCGACATGGAGCAACGGGAATGGAGGCTTTGCGGGATAGAACGCCTTCATCGCCAGATGCAGCATGACCGACGAATCCTTGCCGATCGAATACATCATCACGGGGTTACGGAATTCTGCCGCAACCTCCCGCATGATGTAGATGCTCTCGGCTTCGAGACGCTCCAGATGGCTGAGCCGATGAGCCGGCAAAGTCGCGACGTCAAGCGCCCGCATATTGACCCCTCACTGGTGCGCTCGCACCGACTAATTTCTTCCGGCAACGCACCCGGAAGATGTTGATGAACTCCGAACCTTGGTTTGCCCGGGCATAGGAAAGCCCATCAAGCAAAACTTCGGTTGCAGTACCCTTAACAGACGCGAAAATCCCGCCGCTGGGCGGGATTAGCATTCGCGTCCCCTTACAGAACCAGGCGGCCGCCAACAAGCACAAGCGTTCCAGCCAAAATGTAGCGCAGCACCGTATCCGGCATCCGGGGAGCCAAATAGCTGCCAAGGATAATACCGGGGATGGAGCCTGCGAGCAGCGAGCTTAACAGGCTCAAATCCGTGAGCCCGAGCATCCAGTGGCCCATGCCCGCAAGGAGCGTCAGCGGCACAGCATGAGCTATATCCGAACCCACAATTCGCGCCATGGGCAGGTGCGGATAGAGCAAGATCAGTGCGGTCACGCCGATGGCGCCGGCGCCAACCGAAGAGATGGAGACCAATATGCCGAGAAGTCCGCCGACGGCAACCGTCAGGCCAAATGTCTTGCGCGGATCCATTCCCGTCAGATACCCCGCATAGCGGGCAATGATCCGTTTGCGGAACAAGAGCACGATCGCCGTCGCGAACAGCGCCACCGCAAGAACCGAGGTGATCAGGGCCGTCGCGGCATGGCTTTGTGTCCCGAGTTGAGACAAAAGAACGAGGCTAAGCGCCGTTGTGGGTATGCTACCCATCGCGAGCCGCGTAACAAGTTGCCAGTCGATGGTCCGGCTGACCCCGTGAACCGCCGTGCCCACGGTCTTGGTGGCCGCCGCATAAAGAAGATCGGTTCCGACCGCCGTCGCAGGATGGATGCCGAACATCAGAATGAGAAGCGGCGTCATGAGCGATCCACCGCCGACCCCGGTCATACCGACAAGCACGCCCACGACAAAGCCGGAGAGCGAAAAAAGCGGATTTATGGTGGAGAACAGGCTCATCTGGACTCTTGCAAACCATAAACGAAATACTACCGCCCGTCAGGCGCGGTTACAAAACAGGATGCCGTTTGTCGAAAAAGCAAGAAGCGTGCCGCCCGGTTCGATCCACTACGTCCCAATAGGATAGTCTAGAACTTACGAACGGAACTTTTATGACGTAATCTGTGTCGATCGGCCAATCCGGTTCCAGGACACAACAAACGGCCTTAAAACGATGTACGGTCGGTACGGTTCCATAGCTAGTTTTTTTGTCGCACGGCGTTAACAGAAAACCGATGCAGAGCAGTGTACAAGCCACCGACGTGCTGATGAGCCGCGCGCAATCGCTCGCCCAAACTGGGGATTTGAGCGGCGCAGCGGGCGTCTTGCGTGCCATTTTGGCGCAGCGAGCGGCGCATTTCCCGGCTTTGTTCATGCTCGGAATGATTGAAGCGCAACTCCGGCAATTCGGTGACGCTGAAATTCACTTAACGCGGGCTGTAAAAATCGATCCGCGTTCGGCAGAGGCGCTGACCGTGCTTGGCAGCGTTTTGACCGAGCTCAAACGCCACGAAGAAGCTGTGACCGCCCTCACACGCGCCCTGACATTTCAGCCGCAGAACGGACATGCCCTGCTCTATCGCGGGCTCGCCTTTGCCGAGACGGGCAAACATGAGCGTGCGATTGCCGATTTCGAGAAAATCCTCAAGCAGGACCCGCGTTCGATCTTCGCGCTGCATAACCGCGCCACATCTTTGATGGCTTTGAAACGGCACAGAGAGGCGCGGCCCGATGTCGTTGCGCTGGTCCGTATCGCGCCGGATTACGTGCCCGCGCTTGTGAATTTTGTGCTGTTGCTGCTGGACGACAGCAAATACAGCGAGGCGCTGGAAACGGGAGACCGCGCCCTTCGGATCGAGCCGAGGAATCACGACCTGATGCATGCGCGCGGCACTGCGCTTATGAAGCTCGGCAGACATGCGGAGGCTCTTGCCGCATTTGAATATGTCGTGAGGCAGAAGCCTGATGCTGCTGACGCGCATCTCAATACGGCAAACATGCTGATGGAGCTTGGCCGATTGGAGGAGTCGCTCCAATCATGCGATGCCTCGATAGCCGCCCAAAAAGTTTATGCGCCGGGCCATTTGATGCGGGCCAATGTCTTGCAGCACCTGTTCCGGCCGGACGAAGCATTTGCGGCCTATGACGCAGCGATCGCCGCTAAGCCCGATTACCACGATGCCTATTATCATCGCGGCTCCGCTCACTTGCTGCATGGACGATACAAGGAGGGTTGGCGGGATTTCGAACATCGCTGGCAGGCGAGCGCGTGCGGTTTCGACCGGCCCAAACTGCAACCTGCGGAATGGCGCGGTGAGGACCTGAAGGGCCGGAGCATTGTTGTCTACGCCGAGCAAGGGTTGGGAGACACGATCCAGTTTGTGCGCTTTCTGCCGAAGTTGGCGGACATGGGCGCAAAGGTGACCTTCCTGTGCCATCCGAGTTTGATGCGGCTGTTCGGCGTTTTTGCCGATCGCTTGGAGATTGTGGCTACGGTTTTGCCGGAGCAGAACTTCGACTTTCAGTGCGCTCTAATGAGTGTGGCGGAACGTTTGCAAATCGACAGGGATCATTTACCGGGGCCAACCCCCTATCTGTTTGCCGAGCCCGAGCTCGTGGCGCTATGGCGCGAGAAGATCGGCGGTGACGGGTTCAAAATCGGCATTGCGTGGCAAGGCAATCCCAAGGGGCTGATCGACAAGGGCCGCTCGGTGCCGCTGGCGATGTTTGAGCCTTTGGCGCACCTGGATGGCGTGAGACTCATTTCGCTGCAGAAGACGCACGGGCTGGACCAATTGTCGCGATTGCCCTCGGGGATGAATGTCGAAACGCTCGAATCTTTCGACGAGGGGCCGGATGGATTTCTGGATACCGCCGCGGTGATGGAGAATTTGGATTTGGTGGTGAGCTCCGATACGGCCACGCCGCATCTTGCGGGTGCGTTGAACCGGCCCTGTTGGGTGGCTCTGAAACAGGTACCCGATTGGCGCTGGATGATGGGGCGAAGCGATAGTCCGTGGTACCCCTCCATGCGGCTGTTCCGGCAGCAGGCGGCCGGGGATTGGGCCGGTGTGTTTGCCGAGATCACCCAAGCGTTGCGTTCATATCGAGCGGAGACCGCGTCATGAATCCCTCGGTGCCCCTCTCCTGGGGCGAACTGATCGACAAGGTCACGATTTTGGAGATCAAGTCGGAGCGGCTGACGGTCGAAGCCGCGTTGACGAACGTGCGGCACGAATTGGCGGTGTTGCGTCCTTTTGCCGACGAAGCCTCGTGCAATCCCGGCGTGGTGAGCCTGAAGGCAGAGCTGAAGCGAATCAACGAAACGCTTTGGCAGATTGAGGACGACATCCGCGCGAAGGAGGCGGCGAAAGCTTTTGACGCGGACTTCGTCCGGCTGGCGCGGGCTGTCTATTTTACCAATGACGAGCGCGGGCGCGTAAAGCGGAAAATCAATGAGGCGCTAAATTCCGGGCTGACCGAAGAAAAGCAGTACGCGGCCTATTAACAGCCGGGTTTCCTTGACTATAACCAATGCTCTGTTCGCAAGCTGCAAGGGTATCCTGCCGATGAAGCCTCTGTCCCCGACGCGGACCCAAGGCATGCCGCTCCCGTGAGTTTTCCCGAACCCAACCGGGCCTTGCGCAATCGTTGCGCCATTGTGGGCGCCGGCAACAGCCGGCTCGGCCAGGTGCCCGGCGTTTCAAGCCTCGATCTTCTGATCGAAGCGTCCGCTAACGCGCTCGACGACGCTGGGCTCACACCCGCCGGTATCGATGGCGTCATCGTACGCGGGCCGGACGATTCTTATTGCCATCATCAGCTCGTCGGCGAGCGGCTTGGAATAAACGCGCATTTCTCGACAACGCTCGACAATGGCGGCGCCAGTCAGATCCTTTCGGTGGCGATCGCGACGATGGCCATCGAAGCAGGGCTCGCCACCACGGTGCTTTGCGGCTATGGGCGCGATGCGTGGTCACGTACGCACAAATCCGAAGAGGCGCGGGTCAAGAACCAGACCCGCTCAGACGATCAGCA
>Ga0114969_10002266_pt1 | contig 15875 bp, 11 predicted proteins | sample M_130807_MF_Meta_FD_87316 | JGI IMG/M metagenome (GOLD analysis project Ga0114969, IMG submission 87316) | Freshwater microbial communities from Lake Montjoie, Canada to study carbon cycling - M_130807_MF_MetaG | ecosystem: Environmental > Aquatic > Freshwater > Lake | place: Lake Montjoie...
ATTTATACACGCAGCCGTGCTTCGGTAATTTTATCGGCATCGTATAAACGAAACAGCAGTGAGACAAAATGGTGGTATACCCAGTACGATCCCGGCACCACCTATAACATTAAGCGAACATATCAGCGGCTATCTATTAATGTGGGAGTTACATTTTAAAATTTAAGGTCGCCCATTATCCGCACTTCGCCTTTTATCTTTTGCTCAACCGGTTTTTGTTTTGCGTGTTTGTTTTTCATATTAGGTTTTGAGCAGACCATCTTTCCCATAATCATTGGCGGAGGAAGAACCACTTGCCCAACCATCACAGGCTCCACAGCTACAGCTCCGGTTATTATTGAGGTGTCAGCTTTTTCCACTTCTTCAACCGGTGCCACCAATCCCCCCATAATCATGGGCGTAATTTCTGTTGTATCAATATTCGCGGTAACAGTATCAGCACGGAGAACAAAGGTTGATGTATCTAGCATATCAACGGGCACTACATTAAAAATCATTTGATCACCGGTATCGCTTTTGCAAACGAATAGCGAGGAGAAGATGATAAATAGTGAAGCAGCAAAAATTTTAGGAAAGCTTCTTTGCGCAGCTACTGAACGTAAATTTATTTTCAAATCATAAGGTGAAAGCTGTGAAATGCGAAAACGCCCACAAGTTTTTTCTTCTTGCTTTCTTTCAAAATAATTGAGCACTTCTTCATCGCTCATATTCGAAAAATCAACTACAACTTTGGAGCATGCTTTACAAAAAGCCCCTTGTTGTACGGGACTCATATCATTCCAGTTTTCGTTGCAGGGTTTAGGGATGGAAATTTTCATACGGAAATAGTTTCTCTGAAGATGAGAGAAACTAAAAATTCCATAAACACAGAATTTATTCGCGCGGAATTATGCTGATTTCTTCGTCCAGCTTTCCGTCACGAAACATTCGTAAATAATGTTTTTTATTATCCATTTCATCGCTTCCTATTTGGTAATTATAAGTGTATTCGCCCTCCCGCTGAGTTTCGTTATTTACATATACCTTTTTCATATGGTTGTCTTCGTCAAATAAAGCAATCATCACTTTCGCAGTTTTGGAAAAACTATAACTTAAGCTCCCGGAGTAAACCGTGCGCGTGGTAAATTTCCTTACCGGAGCCGAATATGGTTCATCGGTTGCGGAAGCATATATTTTTTCCAGCCCGACTCCTTTTGCCTTTGCCACAAATCTTCTTAGGTCATACATCATCACGGTATCGGTGCTGAAAATGGATTGTAATTCGTAATTATCAGTTAAACACCACACGGCATTTTGAGCGGCATCTGTTTGATATTTTTTTCTATTCAACAGCTCGGTAAGTGACAGTAGGTTTCCGGTGGCCCGGTTTCTTAATGAAAATTTTGCTTCCGGTGAAGGTCCTCCATCATGAGCTTCAGTACACATAGCAAAAACCCGATAATTTTTTTTCTGCTTTGGACCAAGATGCACAAGAAGATTTTGGGTGACAATCATGGTTTGTAGGGTGGAGTCATCGGGAACCAGCTTATAACCATATTCCAGCAAAAGACTTAGGTTTTCATTCGAAAAACTAGAAAGTTCCAAGGCCATGCAGGGCCCCAGATGAGAGGATGTTTCTCCGTGGTATGAGGTATCGTATTTAGCGCCATTCATTTTTATACTCACCATCTTTTTTTGTATTGCTTCAGAAAATTTGTAAGAAACTTCAGCTTGCAAACAGGCTGAAGTTGCGGCTAGAAGAAGAAAAAGGTATTTGAATTTCATATGCCTAAGTTTAGTTGTGTGAACAAGACCGAAAAATCAGCAAAGTGGCAAAAACAAGTATCTATTTAACGCTCAGATATGTTCATTTATTATCTTGCCGCAAAAATTTCTAATGCTGATTATAGGAATTACGGGAGGCTCCGGCTCAGGTAAGACAACGGTGGTGAAGAAGGTAATGAGCTCTTTTTCGCGTGAACAGGTAACCATTGTTTCGCAGGATAGTTATTACAAGGACAATAGTCACATATCTATCGAGGAAAGGGCAAATATCAATTTTGATCAGCCGGAAAGTATAGAATTTGACTTGCTGGTAGAACACATGAAGCTGCTGCGAGATGGCAAAGCGATAGAAGAGCCAGTTTACGACTACATTACTTCTACCAGGCAGAAAAAAACCATTCATGTTGAGCCGAAGCATGTAATTATTGTAGAAGGAATATTGTTGTTTACAGATAAACGCGTGCGTGACCTATGTGACATGAAATTGTTTGTAGATGCCGAACCGGATGACCGGCTGATCAGAATTATTGAACGCGATATGCGCGAGCGCGGAAGAACTGCACAGCAGGTAATTGAACGGTACGCGCTGGTAAAAGAAATGCATGTTCAATTTATAGAACCCACTAAGCGCTTTGCTGATATTATTATTCCTCAGGGGGGAGAAAATCAAGTGGCCATAGATGTGGTGGTTGCGACAATTAAGCAGAAGTTATTGCAGGAGAGTAGCCGCTAAATCATAAAATCTAAATCGTTGTATTGTGCAATTACTTTATTGTAGTAGGCTTCGTATTGGGGCAAAATGTTAGCAATATCAAATGTCTTTGCATGGGTCAACGCTTTTCTTTTAAATTCTTTTAAGCGCGACTCATCTTCCAAAATATAAATGGCATTTTTTGCCATGTCCTCAAAGTCTCCCACATTACTCATAAAACCCGTTTTACCCTGAATATTTATCTCGGGAATTCCACCGGCATTTGAAGAAATAACCGGTACCTCTACTGCCATTGCCTCAAGCGCGGCAAGTCCAAAACTTTCTGTTTCAGATGGAAGAATAAATAAATCGGAAACAGCCAAAAGCTCTTCTACGGCATCCTGTTTACCAAGGAAACGGACATCTTCACAAATTCCTAGATTGCGACATAGAATTTCTGTTCCCATTCTTTCCGGACCATCTCCTACCAGGAATAGTTTAGATGGTATTTTCTTATGAACCAACCCAAACATTTTTACCACATCCTCTACACGTTTAACTTTTCTGAAATTCGAAACGTGCGTCAGGATTTTTTCACCGTTTGGCGCAATCGCCTTCTTAAAATGGTCCTTATCGGTTTTTTTGAAACGCGAAAAATCAATGAAGTTTGGTATAACTTCTATCTCACGGGTAATATTAAAGTTTTGATAAGTATCATCTTTCAAACTTTTAGAAACCGAAGTAATGCCATCGCTATGATTGATTGAGTATTCTACTACCGGTTTATAACCGGGGTCTTTGCCCACCAAGGTTATATCCGTTCCGTGAAGCGTAGTTACAAAGGGGAGACTATATCCTTTTTCTTTTAAAATGCTCCGTGCAATTAAAGCGGAGGATGCATGTGGAATGGCATAGTGTACGTGTAGAATGTCAAGTTTTTCAAACTGAGCTACATCAACAATTTTACTGGCCAACGCACTTTCGTACGGTTGATATTGAAATAACGGATAGTCTAATGCAGAAACTTCGTGGTAAAAAATATTCTCGTGAAAAGAATCTAAGCGTACCGGTTCTTGGTAGGTAATAAAATGAACCTGATGACCTTTTTTAGCCAACGCCTTTCCTAATTCTGTAGCCACTACACCGCTTCCACCATAAGTGGGGTAACATACAATACCGATTTTCATAAATCAAATTTCATTTAAGACGAAGCGAATGTAAACAGATTGTAAGAAGAGAAGTTTACTTGTTCAACGCTTTATAGATAATTTCTTGCAAATCGGTGCGGATATTCATTTTTACTAATTGATTGTTTTCGGCATTTGGATAAACACGGTTACTGAGGAAAATGTAAGTCAGATTATTCTCAGGGTCGCTCCAAACACAGGTGCCGGTAAAACCGGTGTGTCCGAAAATCGAAAGCGGTACGCCATCGTAGCAAGGAGAGGCCTTACTTATATCCGGCTCGGGCTTATCAAAGCCGAAACCTCTACGAGAGATTTTTGATTGGCGCGAAGTGAAAGTGCGAATGGTAGTGGAGTCCAACAATCTCCGGCCGTTGTAGGTACCGTTATTTAATAACATTTGGAAAAGTGCAGCAAGGTCAAATGCATTACTGAACACACCGGCATGTCCCGCAACACCCCCATACATAGCCGCACCGGGGTCGTGTACATAACCTCGAACGATTTGTTTGCGGAAAACCGAATCATTTTCGGTAGGCAAGGTTCTTTCCCTCGTATATTTTTCCGTTGGCTTATAACCAATTCTGGTTAACCCCATAGGTGTATAGAAAGTCTCCTTAATAAACTCATCTAGTTTTTTACCGGAAACCTGTTCCACAATTTTTTGCAGGATGTAAAAGTCATTATCGCTGTAAACATATTTCGGGTGTTCTTCTACCGGTGAATGGCAGATGATGTTCCACATGGTATCGGGGTAATCGTTACGGATAAAAAGCGAATCGGCTACTCGCACAGAGAAAGTTGAATCTGCATTCTTGCGATAGTATCTTTCAAAACTGCTATCGATAGTATTTTTATAAAACATAAAAAATGCTTTAAGCCCTGCCTGGTGAGTAAGCACATCTTTTAATTTCAGGTTCTTAATGGTTGCGTCTTTCGGTAAGTGCAAATAATCACCAACGGTTTTATCAAGACTTATTTTTTTCTGCTCATAAAGTTTCATTACGGCTATAGTAGTTGCCGCTACCTTTGTAATAGAAGCCAGGTCATATAGCTCAGCGGGCTTAACCACCTCACCGGTTTCATAAATTTTTGTACCGTAGCATTTATTCCAAATTACTTTTCCGTCTTTAGCAACGAGCAGCTGACAACCCGGGAACGCCTTACCATCAATTCCCTTTTGAATAATATCATCCATTCTTTTTAGTTCGATAGTCTTCAAACCAACCTCTTCGGGGCTTGAAATTTTTAGACGATATATAGTATCTGAAATAAAGCCGGTGCCGGCACTAAAATTTGAAGACGCTGTAATTGGTAATTTTCCCGAAATTTTTTCGGCACCGAATAAAGCGTTGGCGGCAGCCAGGTTGGACGCATCATTGTCTTCGTATACCTCTAAAATCCAAGGTATGTATTCGAAGTATTTAAGCGAGTATGGATTGCCGAAAACGCATAGAATTACTTTTGTTCTTCCCGAAAGCGCTTCGACAAACTTTCGGGTTTCTTCGGTAACGTTGTAGTTTTTAGCGGCCGCGCGAACCATGGCATGCAGGTCAATTATTACTAACTCGTATTTGGCGAGAGAATCAAATATGTTGTTGAATGACTTTTCGTTATGCTCAAAACTTTGATTAAAAAAATCTATTTCCTCAAAATTATTAATGAAGTGCTGAAACGCGGATGCACCGGAGTTACCAATGGAAAGGGAAGCAACTTTAGTATAATTCCAATCCTTTATCGGCAGCTGATTATCCTGATTTGCCGCAATAGTTATTGCCCCTTCATATAACTTTTGTCGAAGCTGCTTTCCCTGAGTATTATTCAAGACCTCTCGCAGATTATCCAGAATTATGTGCTGCGCCTTGTTTAGTCCAAGCTTGTATTTATATGCTAAAACCTTTTTAACCCGAAGCTCCAATTCTAGAAGCGAAATACAGCCGCTATCTACAGATGCTTTTATTTTCTCAACTCCCTTTGAAGCATCTTCGCTGAACACAAGAATATCGCAACCCGCCATGAACGCGAGAGAATCAACCGTTCCGGGCTTGTAGTATTTAGCAACACCTTTCATATTCAACGCATCCGAAAAAACCAGACCATCAAAGCCTAAAGAATCTTGCAAATAATTTGTTGCAATACGGTAAGAAAGCGAAGCCGGTGTTCCGGTTGAATCTAACGAGGGAACGTTTAGATGGGCCACCATCGCGCTGCCCACATTATTTTTAAAAAGAATCTTAAATGGATAAAACTCTAACGAATCGAAAGCGCGAGCAGTTTTGGTAATTAAGGGTAAGTCTAAATGTGAGTCAGTGTTCACATCTCCATGGCCGGGAAAATGTTTGGCGCAGGCTAGCACGCCTTCATCTTGCATACCATCGGCATATTCAATTCCTTTAAGGGCTACTTTGTATTTATCCTCGCCAAAACTTCTATCATTAATAACCGGATTGTTAGGATTGTTGTTTACGTCTACATCAGGAGCAAAGTTGATATTGATACCTAGTCGCTTACACTCCCGGCCAATCTCCCGCCCCATTTCATAAATCAATTTATTATCGGCAACTGCACCTAAAGCAATTTGATGGGGAAATGATATGGTTGAATCTAAGCGCATAGCTAGCCCCCACTCGCCATCTATGGCTACAAAGCCTTGAACTTTCGAGGAATCCTGAATTTTATTTGTCCATTCAGCTTGTGGTTCGGGCAACCCTTTAAAAAAAATAACCCCGCCCGCTTTTCCCTGTTTCATTAAGCTCAATACCGAATCCATATTGTAGAGCTTTCCATCGGTATAGGCGGCAAGCATAAAAAACTGCCCAATTTGTTCTTCTACTGTTAGTTGATTATAAACAGAGTCAACCCATTTAACACAGGCTTTATCATTTCGCCAGTTTCTGAAATCAGGATTTTGAGAATTAGATGATAGACAATAGATGATAGACAATAGAAAAAGGCAGGCCTTTGGTCCAACACTTATATTTTCTGATTGCTGATTTCTAATTTCCACTGTTGCGAATAGACAAAACATCTGCCAACTACTCTTATTAAATGTAAACGCGTTTTCTACGGTTTTATGTTGATTGAATTTCGGAATTAAATTTTCCCAATAGAAAGCGAATTCTGCAAGGAAGAAAGGCAAATAATTAAGTTTGCGAACTCATGGACATTATTCGTCTTCTACCCGATAATATTGCTAATCAAATTGCGGCCGGTGAGGTGATACAACGACCGTCTTCTGCAGTGAAAGAGTTGTTGGAAAACTCAATTGACTCGGGCGCAACGCACATTAAGTTGATTGTAAAACAAGCAGGCAAAAGCTTGGTGCAGGTTATAGATAATGGATGCGGCATGAGCGAAACTGATGCACGCATGTGTTTTGAAAAACATGCTACGTCCAAAATTCGAGCGGCAGAAGATTTGTTCAATATACGGACCATGGGTTTTCGTGGCGAGGCCTTGGCTTCTATTGCGGCAATTGCGCAAGTAGAAATGAAAAGCCGCCAAACCGGTGAGCAGTTGGGAACTTGTATTGAAATTGAAGGAATGAAAGTGTTGAAGCAAGAGCCTTGCCAGACCGAAGAAGGAACTTCTATTGCCATGAAGAATTTATTCTTCAATGTTCCTGCCCGTAGAAATTTTTTAAAGAGCGACACCGTTGAGTTAAAAAACATTATTGAAGAGTTTCAGCGCATTGCTTTGGCGCATCCCAAAATCGGATTTCAGCTTTATAATAATGATTACGAAATGTATCATTTGAAGCCGGGAAACCTGAAGCAAAGAATTGTTGCTTTGTTTGGAGATAATTATGCGGAGAAGATTGTACCAATAGAAGAAAAAAGTTATGCATTACACGTTTATGGGTTTACCGGTAAACCGGAGTTCAGCAAGAAGACAAGAGGAGAACAATTTATTTATGTCAACAATCGTTTCATCAAATCGCCTTATTTGAATCATGCCGTTTCGATGGCGTTTGAGCAAATGATTCCGCAGGGGAGTCATCCGTTTTATGTTTTGTTCTTAGATATCGACCCTTCGAAAATCGATATCAATGTTCATCCGGCTAAATACGAAATCAAATTTGAGGACGAAAAATTGGTATACACGTTTGTAAACCTTGGCGTGAAACACGCTCTTGGCGCTTACAGCGTTTCGCCAACTTTGGATTTTAATCAGGAGCATCATTTAAACAACAACGATACGTTTACACAGCTACCACGAACCTGGTTGGAGATAACCCAACAGGCCACATCAACTCGCGATGCACAAAAATATGCTCCACCAAGCAATTTCCAATCTCTTAATAAGCGGGAAGAAAACAATTTGAAAAACTGGGAGCACGCGTTTGATGTTGTAAACAATAGCCGGCAAACAGAAACCGGTAACCAGAAATCAGAAATAAAAAGGCAGGAAGAATTTGAAAGTTACAAAGAGGCGGTTCCCCCGCATCAAATTCAAAACAAGTACATCGTTTCACAAATTAAAAGTGGGTTTATTTTAATTGACCAACAAGCCGCACATGAGCGGATAATGTATGAGCGATATTTAAAATTGCTTGACCGAAATAGAAACGAAAGCCAGCGGCAATTATTTCCGCAAAATTTAGAACTAAGCGCAATAGACACCCAAATTCTTTTACAGATACTTCCGGACATAAATAATCTGGGTTTCGATATTCAGGAGTTTGGTAAAAACAGTTTTGTTATTCATGGCTTCCCGGCAGATATTTTGCAGGGCGATGAAAGGAAAATGATTGAAGAATTGATTGAACAATTCAAAATGAACTCGCAGGTTACTAAACTTTCTAAGCGAGAAATGCTGGCCAAATCCCTGGCACATAGTTCAAGTATCAAAGCGGGTAAAAAGCTTTCTGTTGAAGAAATGAAAACTTTGATTGATGAATTGTTTGCCTGTGAGAATGCTTTTAATGCACCTAACGGTCGATTTACTTTTATAACTCTTACTAACGATGAATTAGAAAAACGTTTCGAGAACAAATAATTTCTCATCTCAATCGTTTCATCTCTTCAATTACATTTGCCACCACATGTTCAATAATATCAAGACAAAAAGCGTAACGTTTAATCTCATCGCTATTAACGTGGTGGTGTTTCTGGCTACTTCTATTTTTGGCGAGAGAATGTATGAATTGTTTTCACTCTTCTATCCGGCAAGTCCGTATTTCAAACCCATGCAACTTGTCACGCATATGTTTATGCACGGAAACCTGGGACATATATTCTCCAACATGTTCGCGCTTTTTATGTTCGGGACTGTTTTGGAGCAGGTTTGGGGCGCAAAAAGGTTTTTGTCTTTTTATTTTATAACAGGATTGGGAGCCATGGTGCTGCACACGGCTGTACAGGCTTGGATTATTCATAATTATACCGGTTCTTTTTCCCCATCAATTCAAGCGCTGAATGAATTTCCTGATGCCGCATCGATGTATGTGACCCCAACAGTTGGAGCGTCAGGAGCTATATTTGGAATTTTGATTGCATTTGGAATGTTATTCCCGAACACGGAATTATACCTGATGTTTATACCGGTGCCGGTTAAGGCAAAATACTTTGTATCGCTTTATGTGGTTTATGAATTGTACCGCGGAATCAGTATGAGCCAAGGCGATAATGTAGCACACTTTGCCCACTTAGGAGGCGCATTGTTTGGTTTCTTATTGGTAAAATACTGGAACCGTAACCGGTTTACACTCTACTAATACTCTTTGCTTTTGTAGGGAATTTTTTTCAGCGAATCAAAAAATGTTTTGCATTTTTCTTTAGCATCCGGAGGATTCATGGCAAACAACCAATAAATTTCATAATCGCCCATGTTCATCGCCAATTGCATAGTGCCTTGCGATTTATGTTCGGCAATTTCCCAGTTCACTATAATTTTGTAAGTGAGTTTGTTCTTGTAGCCAAAGCCAACTGTTTTATCAAACGAATACATGCCAGCCTTACCTTCAATTTTTGTTTCGGTATAATCTTTCAATTGCTGAAATTGAAAAGTGTCTTTCACGTTTGAAACAGAAACGCCCAATACAATTGGTCTTTGGCTTTGTGGTAGCGCTTGAACGGTTCGCAAAGCAAGAAGCGTTGCCGCCTTGTGATGCGCGTGAGTTTCAGCGACCGGTAAAAGACAAAACACAAAATCGTATTTATTAGCCGTCATAATTTCTTTTAAACGGGTGGTTACCCATGGCACATTCCAGGTAGTATCCAGCGGTTCGTGTTCATCTAAACCGTAGTGCGCATCTTTTTGATCGAGAAAGAAAATGTTATTGGTTCCAATAATTTTTCCTGCATTGATTAATTCCTGTTTGCGTATGCGCGGAAGATTTTCTCTGCCCACTTTTTCATCGGTCAACTCTAAATTATAATATGCTTCTGCCAACGTGGAATATTTGTAACCGCCTTCACCATTGGTGATGACACATTGGTCAACCGTGCCATTCATTTCGTGTGTTACTTTATAAATAACCGCAGCCATTCCGGTTTCATCATCAGGGTGCGCAGTAACCACTAAAATTTTAGGACCAGTTTTTTGTGCTTCGGTTTGAGTGAACAAAACAAGTAGCGAGAAGAGAAAAAGATTTTTCATATCGTAAACTTAGCAATCATAAATTCACTTTGTGAACAAGCTAATTCGCGGATTAAGTTTAAGACAAGCGGTTGCCATTAATACCATTGATATGGTGGGAATTGGACCGTTTATTACCATTCCATTCATCATCGGTGCAATGAACGGCCCTCAATGCATTTTAGCTTGGGTGTTGGGTGCTGTACTTTCGTTTGCCGATGGCTCTGTATGGGCAGAGTTAGGTGCAAAATGGCCCGAAGCCGGAGGCAGCTATACGTTTCTTCAAAATTTGTATGGCAAGAAAAAATGGGGACGATTGCTTTCATTTCTCTATATCTGGCAAACAATTATTCAGGCTCCGCTGGTGGTGGCTTCGGGGGCCATTGGGTTTTCACAGTATCTGACTTTTTTAATTCCACTTACTACTATTGAGCAGAAACTTGTTTCTGGTGCACTGGTTGTTCTCATTACATTTCTTCTTTATCGCAAAATAACCGACATCGGAAAAATTTCTGTGTTCATGGGAATGATAGTTGGAGGCACAATTCTTTGGTTGATTTTAAGTGCCGTTCCAAATTTTAATTCTGCTTTGGCTTTTACATATTCGAAAGATGCATTTAACCTGACACCGGTTTTCTTTTTGGGTTTGGGCCAGGCGAGTATTAAAACGGTTTACTCGTTTTTGGGGTACTATAATGTGTGTCATCTTGGAGGAGAAATAAAAGAACCGGACCGCAATATTCCGCGCAGCATTTTTATTTCTATAGCAATAATTGCAACGCTCTATTTGTTAATGCAAATTTCAGTTCTTGGTATTATTCCCTGGCAAGACGCAAAAGACTCTCCATTCATTGTCAGTTTATATTTCGAAAAAATTTATGGTCACACTATTGCCTTGGTAGCTACCGGCTTAGTATTGTTTATTGCAATTACTTCTTTGTTTGCTGTCTTGCTCGGCTACTCACGCGTGCCTTATGCTGCTGCAGTAGGTGGAAATTTCTTTTCCGCGTTCGGGAAACTTCATCCAACAAAAAACTTTCCCTATGTTTCGTTGTTGGTGCTTGCCGGTGTAGCGTTTGTTTTCAGTTTGCTTTTTAAAATGAAAGAAGTAATCACTGCCATTATTGTTATGCGAATTATTGTGCAGTTCCTCGGGCAAAGCATTGGTATTCTACTTTATCATCGAAAATTTAAAGAAGAAAACTTCCCTTTCCGCATGTGGCTTTATCCTTTACCCGCACTTGTAGGAATTACAGTGTGGCTTTTCATTTTCTTTTCAGCTGATTGGTTTTACATAGCTGGAGCTATTGGTGTAATTGCTTTAGGCTGTTTGGTTTATTGGATGAAAGAAAAGCGGACTGCTTAGTGTGCATTCTGCATTGTACTGTTTAAAAACCCTCTCGCATTCCATTATAAAGCGTAGGATATTCGCCCAAAAGTAAAGTAGATGCAGGTTTTAAAATTCGGAGGCACCTCGGTTGCCAATGCAGAAAATATTTTGAAGACAATTGCCATTGTTCAAAAAGCAATTACAAAGGGCGATACGATGGTGGTGGTTTCTGCACTTGGCGGAACTACCGATATGCTGATTGATGCAGGTAAATTAGCCGCTGGGGGAAACGAAGCCTACAAAGAGAAACTTAGCGCTATTGAACAACGGCATTTACAAACCGTGAAGGCTTTGATACCGGTGGCAAATCAAAGCGCAATTTTAAGCGAAGTAAAAAAACGGTGCAATGAATTGGAGGCCATTTGCGAGGGAATATTTTTGCTACGCGAGCTATCTAATCGTACACTCGACCGCATTGTAAGTTTTGGAGAGTTAATGTCATCCATTATCATTTCGCACAAACTAAAATCGTTGGATGTAAAACATGAATGGAAAGATTCGCGCGAGTTGATTGAAACAAACTCTAACTACACGTTTGCGGCTGTAAACTTTGATTCGACCAACAAAAAAATTGTAGCTTTTGTAAAAGAAAAGCCTTCTGCACTTTATCTATTTCCGGGTTTCATTTCCAGCGATGCCAATGGTGTTACCACCACGCTTGGTCGCGGAGGTTCAGATTATACGGCAGCAATTTTTGCAGCCGCTGTTAAAGCAAGTGTCTTAGAAATATGGACGGATGTAAGCGGTATGATGACTGCCGACCCTCGCTTGGTTCAAAATGTAAAAGTCATTCCGAGGATTTCGTATCAGGAGGCTATGGAGCTTTCGCACTTTGGCGCCAAGGTTATTTATCCGCCAACCATTCAACCGGTAATGAGTTTGGGAATGCCGCTTTGGATTAAGAACACATTTGCCCCCGATGATGAAGGAACATTGATTGAAAATAAAACCGATGTAAACCAAAATGTGGTGAGCGGAATTTCAAGCATAAGCAAGGTATCAATGTTATTGCTGGAAGGAAGTGGAATGATTGGTATTCCGGGCTTCTCAAAACGTCTGTTTGATGCTCTGTCTAAAGAAAAAATAAACGTGATTCTGATTACGCAAAGCTCATCAGAGCATTCAATATGCGTGGCTATTGATGAAGCAAACGCGCCTAAAGCAAAGACGGCAGTAGACGCAGAGTTTGAATATGAAATCGGAACCAAGAGATTGGAACCACTTAATATAGAGAATGCACTAGCCATTGTTGCGCTGGTTGGTGATAACATGAAAAATCACCCGGGGATAAGCGGAAGAATGTTTAGCGCACTAGGTAAGAATGGGGTTAATATTCGCGCTATTGCACAAGGTTCTTCGGAGAAAAATATTTCGGCAGTTATCAAAGCACCAAATGTAAAAAAGGTCATCAACGTATTACACGAAGAGTTTTTTGAAACAACTTACAAGCAAGTCAACCTTTTCATTTCCGGTGCGGGTAATGTAGGCAAGCGATTAATTGAGCAACTAAAATCGCAACAGGATTATCTGCAAAAGCAATTGCGATTAAGCGTTCGTGTGGTAGCTATTGCCAACAGTAAACAGATTGCGCTTAATGAGGAAGGAATTGATCTAAATAGTTGGGAAACTGAACTTAAGAAAGCAGCACCAATGAAATTGAACGAATTAGTAGATTTCATTCAAGAGAAAAACCTGCGCAATTCTGTTTTTGTAGATGTAACCGCTAACGAAGAAGTATCGAAGAGTTATGCTTCACTGTTGCAGAAAAGTGTGTCTGTAGTTGCTTGCAATAAAATTGCGGCATCTTCTTCTTACAACAATTACGAACTTCTTAAAAGCACGGCACGCGAATTCAACACTTCGTTTTTGTTTGAAACAAACGTAGGTGCCGGACTACCGGTTATAGGAACGCTGAACGATTTAATGCGCAGTGGCGATGAAGTGCAAAAAATGCAAGCGGTGCTTAGCGGCACATTGAATTTTGTTTTCAATAATTATGATGGCACAAAAACTTTTGCAAGCGTGGTTAAGCAAGCGCAAGATGAAGGCTACACCGAACCTGACCCACGCCTTGATTTAGGTGGCACCGATGTAATGCGCAAGATTTTGATTCTTGCCCGCGAAGCCGGAAACAGAATGGAAATGTTCGACATTGCTAACGATGTTTTCCTTCCTGAAGAATGTATGAAAGGTGATGTGGTAGCTTTCTATAAAGCATTGGAGAAACATGAGGCACATTTCAAAAAACTATTTGACGAAGCGAATGCGAAGAACTGCAAACTAAAGTTTGTTGCGCAGTTAGAAAACGGAAAATCATCGGTTGGGTTGCAACATATTGGCAAGGAACATGACCTTTACCATTTGTATGGAAAAGATAACGTAGTGTTATTTTACACGCGCAGATACTCACAACAGCCGCTAGTAATTAAGGGAGCCGGAGCAGGGGCTGATGTAACTGCATCAGGTGTGTTTGCGGATATTTTAAGAGCTATTTAATTATGAAACAAGTAACCGTATTGTCGCCCGCTACAGTTGCCAATATTGTTTGTGGCTTTGATGTATTGGGTCTTGCACTCAATGGGCCAAGCGATAAACTGATAATGCGATTGCTAGATAAAAGAGAAATCAGGATTATAAATAAGGATAGCTTCAATCTTCCTACAGAGCCGGAGCGAAATGTTTTTGGGGGTGCCTTGCTGGCCATGATGAAGGAGGTAAAAGAAGAGATTGGTTTCGAAATCGAAAGCACAAAAATAATTATGCCTGGTAGTGGCATTGGTTCAAGCGCGGCAAGTGCAGCCGGTGCTGTAGTTGGCGCAAATCATTTACTGGGCAACTGTTTTACAAAACAGGAGTTGGTGAACTTTGCCACTTATGGCGAGCAGGTAGCATCCGGTTCGCGACATGCAGATAATATTGCGCCATGTATTTACGGAGGCGTTACGCTTATTCGCAGTAACGACCCGCTCGATATTATTCCCTTGAACTTTCCACCTTTGTATGTAACGGTTATTCACCCACAAATTGAGGTAAAAACCAGCGATGCCCGTCAGATTTTGAAGAAACAAATTTTTTTAAAAGATGCTATTACCCAATGGGCGAATGTGGCTGGACTGGTTACCGGTTTTATGAAAGAAGATTACGATTTAATCGGCCGCTCTTTAGTGGATGTGCTGATTGAACCGGTAAGAAGCATGTTGATCCCCGGTTTTGATGAAATAAAGAAAGCGTGTAAAGAAGTTGGGGCTTTGGGCGGAGGAATTTCAGGTTCCGGTCCATCGGTATTTATGTTGAGCAAAGATGAGGCCACCGCTAAGGCTGTGGAGCAAGCTATGCGCGGTGTGTATGAAAAAATAGGAGTTGATTTCCATATTCATTTAACTACAGTAAATCCGCGCGGGGTTGAAGTTGTAAATTCTTAAACAGCGATGCTTTACCACAGCACCAATAATAATTCAGAGAAAGTAAATTTCAGAGAAGCTACCATTCGTGGGCAAGCACCTGATAAAGGCTTGTATTTTCCGGATAGTATTCCGATGTTATCGAAAGAGTTTCTTTCTTCCTTTAAACAAAAATCGAAAGCGCAAATTGCGTTTGAGGTTATTCGTCCCTATGTAGACGATACCATTACTGAAGGAGACTTATTTCAAATCTGCGAACACACCGTCAATTTCGATTTTCCGCTGGTAAATGTTACTAATAACATTTCTTCTCTCGAGCTATTTCACGGACCTACGTTGGCGTTTAAGGATGTAGGCGCAAGGTTTATGAGCCGGTGTCTTGGTTATTTTTCAAAATCAGATTCAAGAAAAGTAACTGTGCTTGTTGCAACATCGGGCGATACCGGTAGCGCGGTGGCCAATGGCTTTTTGGGTGTAGAAGGAGTGAATGTGATTATACTTTATCCATCAGGCAAGGTGAGCAAGATTCAGGAGCTACAGCTAACAACGCTCGGAAAAAATATTACTGCGCTCGAAGTGCAGGGCACCTTTGATGACTGTCAGCAAATGGTGAAGCGGGCTTTTATGGATGCCGAGTTGAACGAAAAACATTTTCTGACTTCTGCCAACAGCATAAACGTAGCACGTTGGTTGCCGCAACAGTTCTATTATTTCTATGCCTTACAGCAATGGAAAAAAGAAGAATCACCGGTGGTGTGTGTGCCGAGCGGCAACTTCGGAAATATATGTGCTGGGCTAATCGCTGCTGTTTCCGGTTTACCGGTAAAGCATTTTGTGGCAGCTTGCAATAGCAACGATGTGTTTAC
>Ga0114969_10002269_pt1 | contig 15874 bp, 9 predicted proteins | sample M_130807_MF_Meta_FD_87316 | JGI IMG/M metagenome (GOLD analysis project Ga0114969, IMG submission 87316) | Freshwater microbial communities from Lake Montjoie, Canada to study carbon cycling - M_130807_MF_MetaG | ecosystem: Environmental > Aquatic > Freshwater > Lake | place: Lake Montjoie...
CCCTTGTTCAACTCACCCTCTGCCGTGATAAATCCACCATGATTTTTAACAATTTTCTTGCATATTGCCAGGCCTATACCTGTGCCTTTGTAATGTTCTTTACTATGCAAACGCTCAAATATTTCGAATATCCTGCTTTTGTATTTTGGATCAAAGCCAATGCCATTGTCGCATATTGAAATTTGGCAATATTTAATTTTTGCATCCAAATTAAGCTCCTCAATAGCACTCCCATTCACTTTTTTACATTCAATCGTAATGTGCGCCAACCTGTCGGGACTTGCAAACTTTAATGAATTTCCAATTAAATTGCTCAGCAACTGACGAAACTGAAAACGTATCACGCTCAATTTACAAAGGCCTTTTGACGTTATCGTGGCTTTCTTCTCATTTATTTCATCGGCCAATTCAGATGTCAACTCTTCAAGCAAAAGACTCAAATCAATAGTTTCAAACTTCCGCTCACTCAAACTCGTTTGTGCGTAGGACAAAAGATCTTCAACCAAGGTTTGCATATGGTCAACAGAATTTTGCATTCTACGGAAATAATCTTTTCCGCTATCCGACAATCGTTGCTCTTCTTCCTTCACAATATAAGCAGTAAAAGTCCTTATTTTTCTCAAAGGCTCTTGCAAATCATGACTCGACGCATAGCTGAACGACGTCAACTCTGTATTCAAATGCTCCAAATCAAGATTGGCCCGCTGCAAATTTTCAAGCAATAGCTCTTCCTTTCTTCGCAATAAGGCACGCTCAGTTACATCTTCCAATATCAACAAAATCAAATTTTTTCTACTGTTCTTCAACTGAACGCGACGAGCATTGACCAATAAAGTTTTTTCACCCAAGACACCAAAACGATGTGTGATTTCCAGATTGTGGAGGTAAGTATTTTTCGGAATAATCTCCTCTAGCAATCGGCGCAGTTCAGAAATTTTCCATTGCTTATGGTTTACCTCATAAAACTTCTCGCCAATGGCATTTTCTTTTTCGATGTTAAACTGATCACAAAATGGTTTGTTGATGTTGCGAATGCGCAAGTCTTTATCAAGTACCACCATTGGATTGTGCATCGTCGCCACAATTGCTTCTGAATAACGATTCAATTCTTCAATTTTATTGTTCTTCCATTGCAATTTTTGATTGTTGGCCAACAATTCCTCATTGGCCGATTCAATTTCTTCTTTTGATGTTTCGAGCTCTTCGTTTAAAGTGCGCAGTTCTTCGTTGTTCGACACCACTTCTTCATTGGCGCTTTGTAATTCAGCTACTGTATATTCATGTTCATGAGACATTGTGAGCATGGCTGCACGCAATTTCATTATTTCTGCGCGCGTTTCATTTGTCTGCTTACTAACAACCTCCCTGCCTTTTGTATCTGCCACAAATGCATTTTCATTTGTTTGCTGTAAATTTACTTTGCTAAAAACCACAAGCAACAAGGGTTCTTCACCTTCTATGTTCAAAGGCACTACTTCCAAGTTAAAAAACTTAAGTCCCTGCTCACTTTTTAGCTCAAGATTTGACTTAAACACTTTCTGTTGGGTTTTCTTCGCTAAAAGAATTGCAGCTCTCAATTCTGAAAAATATTCAGGCCGAGACATTTTTACAATATTAAACGAAGCTTTCCCCGAAGCATGTCTTAAAAAATTCTCACTTGCCCCCCGAAATTCTATAATATCATTGGTGTAATTGATCAATACACACGCAGGTACATAGTGCGACAACAACAAAGCATCAACCGACTCTCCAACACTATTTAGTTGTTGCCCTTTGTGCGCATGACTAAAAAAACTGAGCGTATTTGGCAACAATGTATTGGAATTCCGATCCAATAAAGCACTTTGAGAAAACCGTGGAATCAAACTTGGAAGCTTAGAAATTTCAAAGTTTTTCTTGCGAACATAAAGTCTGAATTTCTTGTGAATGGGTGAAAAAAGAGCACTAGCATCACCAACACTTTCTGATTTACTCAACATTAGAAATCCATTTTCCTTCAACGAATAATGAAAAGTTGAAATCACTCTACGTTGTGCTGCAGCATCTAAATAGATCAGTAAATTACAGCAGCTGATAAAGTCAATATGTGAAAAAGCTGGATCCGACAAAATATTGTGATGGGCAAAAACGCAGATCTCCCGTAAAATTTTTCCAACTCTATAACGGTCTTTGTGCTTTTCAAAATAACGCGCCTTAATTTGAGGTGACAATAATTTCACATCCTCTTCAGAATAATCACCTATTCGCGCTGAGCGAACAACACGAGCACTCAAATCACTGGCGAAAATTTGCAACGAAATTGTTTTGTTTTTTCGCGCCATCACTTCAAGCATAGTGATTGCAATTGAATAAACTTCCTCGCCTGTTGCACAAGCAGGAACCCAAATTCGAATTTTATCACCGTCCGACTTATCCTTAATTATTTTTGGGAACAATGTGCTTTTTAGATATGAAAAAGTGTCGGGCTCTCTGAAAAAAAAACTTACATTAATTAATAAGTCCTGCGACAAAATTTCGAGTTCCTCAGAATTCATTGCCAAAATCTCCGCATATGATTTTAAATCAGTTAGCTCTTTTATTTGCATACGGCGGAGAATTCGACGGCGAATAGTATTGATTTTGTAATGACTGAAATCAATTCCCTTTTTTTTGTATAGCAATTGCAATATTACTTTAAAATGAGGATGTGAATTTTCAAATACCTTTTCTTGATCCAACTTCAATACATCCTTCATCATTTGTCGACTTTTGCTCAAACGAAGCAGCGACGTTGCCATTTCAGCAGGAGACAGAACAAAATCAATGGCGCCCTCTGCAATTGCAGCATCTGGCATACTGCTAAAAACTGCTGAATGGTCTTGCGCCATCGTTAAACCTCCTTCGTGCTTAATTTTCAGCATTCCACGAGCCCCATCGCTCCCTGTTCCAGACAACAATATTCCTATCACATACTCCTTGTGTATTTCAGCGATTGAGGTAAAAAAAACATCGATCGGAAAATGTTTTTTTGTATTTGTATTGCGCTTCAGTAATTTTAAATGACCATCATCCGCTATCATTTCAGTATTTGGAGGGATGACGTACAAATAATTTGGCAATATTTTCATGTCATTTTCAGCCTCCAGCACCTTCATACTTGTTGAGCGCGACAGCAAACTTGCCAACATACTTTTGTAATCTGGACTTAAATGTTGAACGTAAATGAAGGCCATACCTGTGGTGGAAGGCATAAGAGAAAGTAGTTGACTTAGCGCCTCAAAAGCACCTGCAGAACCTCCAATGGCAACGAAAAGAAAAGATTTTTTTTGTATTTTTTTCACTGCGTTTAATTCTTTGTTTTTTCAATCTATCAATGTTTAAATGTGCTATTTTTCCCCAAAACAAAGGGAAGTCCTTTCAATTGATCTTCTTGTTCTGGAAGTAAATTCACCAATAATAACCTTAAGTATTTTGCCAAATCGCTGCCTTCACTTTGCTTTTGCAAACAATAATAGACACCATTTTTTTGCAAAAAACTCACAATGTCTTTGTTGAAAGAAGTAGAATATACTACCACTGGCAATTTTGAAAAATATTTATGCGATTTGATCTCTAAAAGGCAATCCTCTCCTTTTTTTAAAGGCATATTTAAATCCAAAAAAACGATGTCGGGTAAATCATCAGTATTATTCGATAAATAGCGCATCAATTCTTCACCATCGTATACAGATATCACCTCACGGGCAAGCGTATTTTCACGCACTACTTTAGAAAAAACAAAATGATCATCTCTATCATCATCAGCAAGCAATATTCTTACATTCCTTAGCATAGCAAAAAAAATTAGCACGCTCAAAAAGAAACATAATAAGCATCACAAAAAAGATAAAAAATGCAAATTAACAGTTATTATATGCCTGAGCATTTTTATACACACCCATTGATAAACAACACCTTATGCGTTTGGATATTCGATGCGAACATGGTAAATGTTCATCAACATCTTTTTCAAGATCTTTTTGATTTGAGAAATTTCTTTCAAGGTGATGTCGGCGTTGGCAAATTGCTGTTCTTCAATTTGCTTGTTGATCACACGGTCGACCAATTGTTCAATTTTTTCAGAATTCACATCCTTGAGCGCACGTGATGCGGCTTCAACTGAATCGGCCATCATCAGCACTGCCGACTCTTTGGAGAAAGGAATTGGACCCGGATAAGTGTACAAGCGTTCATCGGGAGTTTCATCGGGAAACTCCTCCTTGGCTTTTCGGTAAAAAAATTCAGCGCGGGTGGTGCCGTGGTGCGTTCTAATGAAATCGATAATCTGTTCAGGCAAGCGGTATTTTTTTGCTATCTCAATGCCTTGAATAACATGCTGAATGATGATGCGCGCACTTTCCTCCGTTGACAATTCATGGTGTGGATTCACCCCTGTCGCCTGGTTTTCGATGAAGTACATCGGACGCTCCATTTTTCCAATATCGTGATACATGGCCGCAGTTCGGATGAGCAAGGCATTTCCTCCAACCTTAAAAATGGCTGCTTCGGCAAGATTTGCCACTTGCAGTGAATGTTGAAAGGTACCCGGCGCCTTTAATGAAAGTTCACGCAACAAGGTATTGTTGGTATCGGCCAACTCCAGCAAGGTAATGTCTGAAATCAATCCAAACAATTTCTCAAAAGCATAAATCATTGGAAAGGCAAACATCGTAAAGGCTGCGCTTATTGCGAACCACATAAAATCTCTGCCGCTGAGCATGCTGACATCGCCTTCCTGCAATAAGGCTATGGCAAAAAATATAACACTGTACGTTAAAAATATAAGGCCCGACGTCAGAAAAAGCTGCGCCCGTTTGCGGTAGTTCACAAAACCAAAAATCGCGACAATACCCGCTATAAACTGAGAAAACACAAAATTAAAACTATCGGAAACCATAAAGCCAATGATCATCACCGTAACGATGTGGGCAAAAAAAGCAGTGCGCGTATCGAAGAAAGAGCGTATGACGATGGGAATCAAACAAAAAGGAATCAAATAAACGTTGAGTCTGTCGAAGTGCAAAACAACGGACGCAGCCAGCACAAATAAAACCAACAGCAGCAATAGAAAAACCAGATGACGGTTGTTGTTGAAAATTTCGGGGCGAAACAAAAACAGAAACACAAAATAACTGCCGACGACAATGGTAATCAGCAATACTTGCGCAAGCATCACCATCCACTTCTTGTTTGTTTCGAGTGTTTGCTCTTCGTATTTGGCTTTATAAGAAGTCAGCATCGCCAACTTTTGCTGGTCAACAATATCACCCCTTTTGATGATGCTCTGACCTTCAGAAATAATACCTACGGCCTCTACCTCTAGTTTAGACAGGTCGTTGTTTAAAATGATTTGCGTTTTTGCGGGGTCATACACAATATTGGCGGCATCTTTTTGCAGCACGAGTTCTATAAGAGGCAAAAGCAATTCGCTTTCTGCAAAATAAGAGTGCAGAGAATTTTCTGAAAATTGAAAAGCCGACTTCAGCGTAAAAACATCTTCTTTGTAAAAAGCCGATGCAACAACATTGTTTTTGATCACATAAAAAGCGGAGCTGTCAATGAGCTTGTCCAATTCATCCGACAATTCCACCAGTCCTTTTTTGTAGATATTGCGCAGCACCTCTGACCCTAAATCGGAATAGTGTTTTTTGAGCACCGTCATTTTTTCAACATACACTTCTTTGTGCCGCGCAGAAGAAGGCTCTGGATTTTTGTCCTTCAATGCCCGTTCCAAAAGTTGATCAAATAGTGTTATTTGCTGTTGTGCTTTAGCGTCATTGTATTTAAAGTACAGCGTTTTGTGCGCTTCTATATTTTCTTTTTCAGATTGTATGTCAGAGCCATTTCTTAATATAGGCACATCAAATGGAGCATAAAGATTGTCGTAATGCCAAGCTTTATTTTTTTGAAACTCATATTTAAATGATACTTCTCGCGGCAGCAAAAAAACAATGAAAGCAATGCTTGCTAAAAACAAGAAAGCTTTGTACAAGCGATCGTGTCGATTCCTGATGTTTTCTACAAATTTCTTCATCGCAGTGGGCTGCATCAAAGGTAAAGTATATTTCGTCTTTTAAAAATGCCAGGTCATTTAAATCACCCAAAAATAGCCATTCACAAAATTTAGCGTGGAAAAGTAAAATTTACTTACTTTTGTCGCACTTAAATTTAAACCGCAAAACAATGACGCACATTTCTCAAAGAGTACAAAGCCTTGTAGAGTCTGCCACTATTGCTATGACAGCAAAAAGTAGAGAACTGAAAGCCCAAGGATTAGACATCATCAGCTTGAGCATCGGCGAACCCGATTTCAACACCCCTGACCTCGTTAAGAATGCTGCAAAAAAAGCGATTGATGATAATTTTAGCAAATACCCACCAGTTGCAGGTTACGCAGACTTGTTGCAGGCAATTTCAAACAAATTCAAAAGAGAAAACAACATAGAATATGCTCCCAACCAAATTGTAGTTTCTACGGGCGCTAAACAATCGATCGCTAACGTTATCCTTTCTATCATTGACCCAGGAGACGAAGTAATTCTTCCTGCTCCTTACTGGGTAAGCTATGCCGACTTAGTTAAATTGGCAGGCGGTATTCCTGTAGAAGTAAAAGCAGGTGTTGAAAATGATTTCAAAATTACGCCCAAACAATTGTCGGATGCAATTACACCTAAAACAAGATTGATCGTTTATTCTTCTCCTTGCAACCCTTCTGGATCTGTATATTCTTCAGCTGAACTCGAAGCTTTGGCAAGAGAAATCATTAAACACGATGAACTGTATGTATTGGCTGATGAAATTTACGAGTACATCAATTTTACCAACGAGCGCACGGCGAGTATTGCATCGTTCGACTTCATCAAAGAAAGAGTTATTACCATTAACGGCGTTGCCAAAGGATTTGCGATGACCGGCTGGAGAATCGGCTACATGGGCGCTCCACTTTGGTTGGCTAAGGCTTGCGACAAATTGCAAGGACAAATTACTTCAGGTGCCAATACAATTGCTCAAAAGGCAACCATTGCTGCTGTGAACGAGGGCATCAACTTAACGCACGAAATGAAGGCTGCTTTTTTGAGAAGAAGAGACCTAGTGTTGTCGAAACTCAAAGAAGTTCCGGGATTGAAAACAAATGTTCCAGATGGTGCTTTTTACATCTTTCCGGATGTTTCTCATTATCTCGGTAAAAAATACAAAGACAAAGTATTGAAAAGCGGTGACGACTTGGCAATGTACTTGTTAGACGAAGCATTGGTTGCTTGCGTAGGAGGTGACTCTTTCGGTTCTCCTGAGTGTATTCGTTTGTCTTATGCTACATCTGACGATGTTTTAGTAGAAGCCATTAGCCGAATCAAAAAAGCATTGGAAAAATTATAAAAAAAGTTCAAAGTTCAAGATGCAAAGTTGAAGGTCAGTAAACTCAAAAATCTTGAACTTTGAACCTTGAACTTTGAACCTTGAACACAAAGCACAATTCCATAGAGAAAGCCTTCGAATCCTTCAACAATAAAACTTGTTTAATTGTTGGAGATTCTATGGTTGACGCGTACTTATGGGGTTCGGTTTCGCGTATTTCTCCTGAGGCTCCCGTGCCTATTGTGGCCATTAGTAAGCGTGAAAATCGCTTGGGTGGAGCTGCAAACGTAGCTTTAAACATCATTGCTTTAGGTGCTACTCCTATTCTATGCGGCGTAATAGGCAACGATAGCAAAGGCGAAACCTTTCAACTTTTGTTGAACGAAAGCAATCTGTCGAACGAAGGAATAATCGTTGACGACAAAAGAAAAACCACTTCTAAAACAAGAGTAATCAGCGCTGCACATCATTTGCTGCGTGTTGACGAAGAGTCAACCGAAAACATCAGCCAGGTGACCGAAAACTTGTTGTTGTTGAAAATAAGCAAGCTGATCGACAGCAAAAAAATTGACATCATCATTCTCGAAGACTACAACAAAGGAGTGCTTACAGAGAAAGTCATCATCAGCATCATAGCCTTAGCAAAAAGCAAAAACATACCGGTAAGTGTTGATCCTAAAAAAAGCAATTTCTATAAATACCAAGGTGCTACCCTCTTTAAACCAAATTTAAAAGAGTTTATGGAAGGCACTAAAATTGATGGACAACCTTTCCATTTACAAACACTTCAGCAACAGGCAAAAAAATTTAAAAGTGAATTAGACATTCACAAAATACTCATTACCCTTTCTGAAAAAGGTGCATTAATCTGCGGAGAACAAGAAATTCATGTGCCTGCCGAAGTGCGCAACATTGCTGATGTATCAGGCGCTGGTGACACCGTCATCGCTGTTGCTTCCTTGGCGCTAGCAGCAGGTTTAAACGATGCGCAAATTGTATGGATTTCAAATTTAGCAGGCGGACTCGTTTGCGAAAAAGTAGGCGTTGTACCTATCGATAAAGCACAATTATTGATGGAAGCCACTAAATTCAAGGAATAAAAACTAAATTCGCACAGCAGCACTAATACCTACCCCATGAGCATTTACAAAATAGAAGGAAGTCCGAAATCACCTACAGTCACTTTAGACTTCAACAGCGGATTGTTTGAACTGAAAGGGCGTTCTATACCTGAAGACTCTATCGACTTTTATGCTCCGGTACTCGAAGCCGTGCAGAAATACGTACTTGCAGCCAAAGAGCAAACTACGATCAACATACAACTTGAATACTTCAATACCTCTTCGTCAAAATGTATTTTAGATTTATTGAAAATCCTTGAAAAAATACACAACAACGGCAAGAATGTAATTGTAAATTGGCACTACGAAGAAGATGACGAAGACATGGAAGAAGTAGGTAAAGACTACCAATCCATCATCAAAATTCCTTTCAAAATGATCGAAATAGAAGAATAACACTTCTATTTTAGCACCTATTTTCTTGTTTTTGTTTTCGCGTAAAAAAATTGCACTTTCGTTTTGCACTTTTTTCTATATTTACCGCGAACACGAAAACTAACTTATTTATGGCAACCAGAATTAGAACTTTTGACGAGTATCAATCTGAATACAAAAAGAGCGTCGAACAACCTGAAGCGTTTTGGGCAGAACAAGCGGAAACCTTTGTTTGGAAAAAGAAATGGGACAAAGTTTTAAACTGGAATTTCAAAGAACCTAAAATAGAGTGGTTTGTCAATGGCAAACTCAACATCACCGAAAATTGTTTAGACCGACACTTGGCCACTCGCGCCAATCAAACAGCCATCCTCTGGGAACCAAACGATCCTTCTGAAAGCGCAATAAAAATCACTTACAAGGAATTACATGAAAAAGTATGTCAATTCGCCAATGTGCTAAAAGCACACGGCATCGTAAAAGGTGACCGCGTGTGCTTGTACATGCCAATGGTGCCTGAATTGGCCATTGCTTGTTTGGCCTGCGCTCGTTTGGGCGCTGTACATTCTGTTGTATTCGCAGGATTTTCAGCAAATGCGTTGGCTGACCGCATCAATGATGCACAAGCAAAAGTGGTTATAACGTCTGATGGAAATGCACGCGGAAACAAAGCCATTGCCGTAAAAGCGGTGGTAGACGAAGCATTGAAATCGTGCTCTAGCATCACCTCTTCTATCGTTTTAAAAAGAACCAACACCCCTGTTGAAATGGTGAATGGCCGTGACTATTGGTGGCACGAAGAAATAACAAAACAAAGTACTGTATGCGAAGCTGTTGAAGTGGATGCCGAAGACATGCTTTTCATTTTGTATACCTCTGGATCTACCGGACAACCTAAAGGTGTTGTGCACACTACGGCAGGCTTCATGGTTTATACCGACTATACTTTTAGAAATGCATTTCAATATGAAGAAGGGGAAACCTATTGGTGTACTGCCGATATTGGTTGGATCACCGGTCATTCTTATATTGTATATGGACCACTGCTAGCTGGCGCTACTACCCTTATGTTTGAGGGCGTACCCACTTTTCCGGATGCAGGCAGATTTTGGGAAGTGTGCGAAAAACACAAAGTAAATATCTTCTACACTGCACCAACAGCTATTCGCGCATTGATGGCCTACGGCGAAGAATTTCCTGCAAAATATGACTTAAGCGCATTGCGCGCACTTGGCTCTGTTGGAGAACCCATCAATCAAGAAGCCTGGGAATGGTATTTTAAAAACATTGGCCACGAAAAATGCCCTATCGTAGACACTTACTGGCAAACCGAAACTGGCGGCTTTATGATAGCGCCGATGGCTGGAGTAACGCCTGAAAAAGCGACCTACGCGACTTTACCAATGCCTGGTATTCAACCCATTTTGGTGGATGCTGAGGGCAAAGAAATAACGGGCAACGATGTAGAAGGAAACTTGTGTATTAAATTTCCTTGGCCCTCTATCGTGCGCACCACTTATGGCGACCACGAACGCTGCAGAACTACTTACTTCTCAACGTATGAAGACAAATACTTCACGGGCGATGGTTGCAAAAGAGATGAAAATGGCTACTACCGCATTACTGGTCGTGTTGACGATGTCATCAATGTGTCAGGACATCGAATGGGCACCGCCGAAGTAGAAAACGCACTAAACGAACATCCGCTAATTATTGAATCAGCCGTTGTCGGCTACCCGCACGAAATCAAAGGACAAGGCATCTATGCCTACGTCATTTGCGAAGCGGCCATTGAAAATGAAGACGTCTTTAGAAAACAAGTACTGGATATCGTCACCAAGATCATTGGACCAATTGCCAAACCCGACAAAATACAAATCGTTGCAGGCTTGCCAAAAACGAGATCTGGAAAGATTATGAGAAGAATTCTGCGAAAAGTAGCAGAAGGCGATGTTTCTAATTTGGGTGACATTTCAACTTTACTAGATCCTTCAGTAGTTGAAGGCATCGTAAAAGGAGCATTGGTTAGTGTGAAGGCTTAATAGCCAAGTAGTATAAAACAAAGAAGCAGGACCGATTGGTCCTGCTTCTTTGTTTTATACTATCTATGGAATTAATCCACCTTACTTACTTTTATACTTGATACCAATCCATTGACTGGCTTAAGATTGACAAAGTACGTCCCTTCCGGATAATCGGCCAACGACAACTTAAATAAATTTTCCCCCACCATTGACAACACCATTGCCTTGTAATATTCTTTTCCTGATACGTCACAAACAGCGATATCGTATTTACCACCCGTCGCTGAATTAAAATAAAGCGACACAGTACTTCTTGTCGGATTTGGAAACATTTGCGTAATGATCTCCAATTGCTCATTCATCGTAAGGGCCAATGTTTTAAATTTTTCAGTGGCTCCGTCATTGTCAACTTCTACCAATTGGTAATAGTGCACTCCTCCACCAGGAGCTTCATGAACAAAATGGTAATTCAACCAGTGGTTACTGTTTCCAGCTGCAAGCACTTTTCCCAAAGAAGTGTAATCTATACCGTCATCAGAATGCAATACTTCGTAATAATCACTATTGATCTCTGAAGAACTCTCCCAGTTCAACTCTACATCTGTTCCTTTTTTTCTCGCGGTAAAAGAAGTCAATTGCACAGGCAATGATGTTCCTCCGGAAAAACCCAAAATACTACTATAAGATCCGCCATAATTGGTGTTCACCGAAGCACTCGTGCCCAAAGTAACTCCGCCGGCAACAAAAGTTTTGATGCGATCAGCTGCAACAGTTACCGCTGCAACAGAGTAAGAATTATTGGTCGCCATACTTGCCGTCCTAAAAGATGCAGCTCCATTACCAGCGGGACTGCTTGTAAAAACAACATCTGGCGTAAAACCACCACCCATTGGGGTTATGCTTTTATTATCACTGCCATCACCGTTGTACCCATATTCTGCTGTATTGGCATCGCTACTAGTACTCATAGCAATAAAATGATACACTTCAGCATTGGTTTTACGAAGTGTTCCACTAGTGAAACCTGTTCCATCAAGAGTCCAAACCGCATTTTGCGACCCAAGGTCAGAGCCATCAGCCCACACGCCATCTTTAGGAAATCTATTATTAGCTGTAAATGTTGACGAAAATGCACCAGCAGGAAACATCCAAACCACATCACAGGTTGATGAAGTTAGGCCGCCATGTGCCGTCCAGCCACCATCTCCAGTATAACTTCCAATATTGAAATCAGAACTTTCGTCAAAAACCACATATTGATACATAACCCCGTCCACGTTTGCTGAAGCACCAATAGTGAAACCTCCTGCATCTATTGTATTGATATATCCAGTTTCAATGGCTACAGCAGTACTTAATACTTTTGCATATCCGGCGGCCATAGTATTGGTGTGTATCCAAGCACTATATGCTCCAACGGGCTTAACAAATACTGCTTCAGGAGTAAAACCGACACCTGTTATAGATTTTGAAGAAGTTCCATCCCCCATGTAACTTCCGTATCCATAAGTGGCAGCAGCGCCAAATAACGAAACATTCACCAGCACAAAAGCCAACAAGACAATATTTTTCATAGGATTTCCTTAAACAAAAGTTATACGCAAGAATTGCGAGAATAAAATTCTTGTACGAGTAGTAGTAAGCAATGTTACAACTCTTATTGCTCGAAAGCTATTAACGCAAAAAATCTATTTCAACTGCACCAGCGTGGCGCCATTGCCATATCGCTGAAAACTTGCGTCACTTATTTTGACGGAAGAATATCTTTTGAGCAATTTACGAACCTCGTCTTTCAACGTTCCATTGCCAACCCCATGAATGATCACCAGTCGGTGCATTCCCAGCGCGACAGCACGCTTCATTGCCAATTCGGTATATTCCATTTGTAAACGGACGATTTGCGCATTACCTAAGTGTTTGTGCTTGGCGACTATTTTTTCAATATGTATGTCCACTTCCATTTCTACGTCTTCTCGACGGTGAGCGTGCGGTTTTGAAACGGGGCGATGATTTTGCTCTTTCATGAATTGCATGTCAGAGAAGTCGTCTTCTCTCGGTTTTAATTGAGCAACTACATCCTGAACACCTTTAACCATTTTTTTTTGGGCATCGGTCAACTTGATCACAATGTCTTTTTCAAGTACCGGTATTTCAAATCCTTCGGTATTAAGAACCATTACAATGCCTTTGTTACTGATGGATTGCACTGTACCTTCTATCTTCTCATTCAAAAACAAAACGATATCACCCTTCTTAAAACGCATTTTCAAATGTTATGGATTAAAAATAAGAATATCCTACTTTAGTATCAAATATTCAAACATGAGCACTGAAGTAAAAAACCCTTGGACCATCTTTTCCTCTGTTGAAATTCATGAAACACCGTGGATCAAGGTAGTGAAACACGATGTGTTGAATCCTGCGGGAAATCCAAGTATATACAGCACCGTTCACTTTGTCAATTATGCTTTGGGTGTTCTTGCTTTAGACGAAAACTTCAATACTTGGATTGTGGGGCAATACCGCTTTCCCATCAAACAATACAGCTGGGAAATCCCTGAAGGGGGCGGCGACAAAAACGTTGACCCCATAGAATCAGCGAAAAGAGAACTCTCTGAAGAAGCCGGTATTGAAGCGAAAAAGTGGACTAAAATACAAGAACTATACATGAGCAATTCCGTGTCCGACGAAAAGGCTTTCATTTATGTAGCGCAAGATCTTACTTTTCACAACGCGCACCCTGATGAGGACGAAGAGCTAAAACTTCGAAAAATTCCATTTCAACAATTGCACGACATGGTGATCAATGGCGACATCACCGACAGCATCACCATTATTGCAGTGCTGAAAGCAAAGTACCTCATCGACAACCACCTTTTGTAAACAAAAAGACCCATTCTTTTCAGAATGGGTCTTTTTCAATTTAGACTCTATTTATTCTACTTCCGGCGCCGCTTCCCCACCTTCTACTTCTCCTTCTGCAGCATCCGTACTTCCAGTTTCTCCATCTGCACCTTCAGCAGCGACTTCTGTTTCATCTGCAGCCGGAACTTTAGCCACAGCAGCAATTCCATCAGAGTTGCGTAGGTTGATTAATTTCACACCCTGCGTTGCTCTTCCCATCAAACGCAATTCAGCAACTGCAATTCTAATAGCAATACCCGAACGATTGATGATCATTAGGTCATCTTCATCGGTTACACTTTTCAATGCTACCAAAGAACCTGTTTTATCAGTAATATTTAAAGTTTTAACACCTTTTCCTCCTCGGTTGGTAATTCTGTAAACTGGCTCACCATCTTCAGGATCGTTCAGCAAAGTACGTTTTCCAAATCCTTTTTCAGAAACAACCAACACCGATTCTTTTGACGGATCAACAATAGAAATCATACCGATTACTTCGTCGCTTTCATCGTCCATATTCACACCTCTAACACCCGTTGCATTTCTTCCCATCGGACGAACGGTTGATTCGTTGAAACGAATACATCTTCCGGATTTGATTGCAATCAAAATCTCGTTGGTTCCATTGGTCAATTTAGCTTCCAACAATTGATCGCCCTCCCGAACATTGATAGCATTGATTCCATTGGCTCTCGGACGAGAATAGGCTTCCAAACTTGTTTTCTTGATGATCCCTTGTTTGGTCACCATGATAATAAAGTTATTGTTGGTGTACTCCTCGTTTTTCAAATCGCCCACGTTGATATACGCCATCATTTTATCGTCACGCTCCAAATTGATCAAATTCTGAATGGCTCTTCCCTTCGCTGCTTTGCTTCCTTCAGGAATATCAAAAATACGCATCCAGAAACATTTTCCTTTCTCGGTAAATATCAATAACCAGTCGTGGTTTTTAGCGATAAACAAATGTTCTAAGAAATCTTCATCTCTCGTAGCACTTCCTTTTGAACCAACACCTCCACGGCCCTGACGCTTGTATTCAATCAATTCAGTTCTTTTTACATAACCCAAATGCGAAATAGTAACCACCATCTCTGTGTTTGGAATAATGTCTTCTACGCGGAAATCTCCACCAGAGAAATCAATCTCCGTGTTTCTGCCGTCACCAAACTTATCTCTCAACTCAACCAACTCTTGTTTGATGATATCGAATCTCATTTCCTTGCTTGCCAAAATTGCTTTGTACTCCGCAATTCTTTTCATGATTTCGTCGAACTCAGCGCGCAACTTATCTTGCTCTAAACCGGTCAATTGACGCAAACGCATTTCAACAATAGCGCGCGATTGAATGTCAGACAAAGAAAATCTGTCAATTAATTTTTGACGGGCTTCATCCGGACTTTTTGACGCCTTTATCAAGGCAATTACTTCGTCAATATTGTCAGAAGCAATGATCAATCCTTCTAATATATGTGCTCTTTCTTCTGCTTTTCTTAAATCGTATTCCGTACGTCTCACAACCACTTCGTGGCGGTGCTCTACAAAATACAATATCAATTCTTTCAAATTCAACAATCGCGGACGACCAGCCACCAAGCAAATGTTGTTCACACTAAATGAAGATTGCAGCGAAGTGTATTTGTATAAACTGTTCAACACTACATTCGTAATTGCATTTGATTTGATTTCATAAACGATGCGCATACCGCTTCTGTCTGATTCATCTCTGATGTCAGAAATACCTTCTAATTTTTTATCGTTGATCAAATCCGCAGTTTTGCGAATCATCTCTGCTTTATTTATTTGGTAAGGAATTTCGGTAACAATAATTCTTTCTCTTCCAGACGAACTCACTTCGATTTCACTTTTCGCACGCAAAACAATTCTACCGCGTCCAGTTTCAAAAGCTTCTTTTACACCATCGTAACCGTAAATAATACCTCCTGTAGGGAAATCTGGTGCTTTCACATGTTGCATCAGGTCTGCAACAGTCACATCGTTGTTGTCAATATAAGCGACAATACCATTGATGATCTCTGTTAAATTGTGCGGCGGCATATTGGTAGCCATACCCAC
>Ga0114969_10002271_pt1 | contig 15869 bp, 14 predicted proteins | sample M_130807_MF_Meta_FD_87316 | JGI IMG/M metagenome (GOLD analysis project Ga0114969, IMG submission 87316) | Freshwater microbial communities from Lake Montjoie, Canada to study carbon cycling - M_130807_MF_MetaG | ecosystem: Environmental > Aquatic > Freshwater > Lake | place: Lake Montjoie...
AACAACCGGTTCTAAAACAACATTCGGTTCATTATCAGGATTTTGTTTTTTTTCCATTATATAAAATACATATAAACTATTTTTTGTTTATATGTATTTTATATAATGGCAACGGAAAGTATTAAACAAATAACTGATCAGTTTGACACACTCATCACTCTCCGCAATGATATACTAAAAATATTCAATGAACTAACCTCTAATATTAGTAAGATTAATAAAATTTATACAGATGTTGTTAAGACACATCATCATAAAGAACATGTATTTGGTCTAGATTCATTTCTTTTTCAAAATAAAATGTTTGAAATGGAGTATGAAAACATGCGTAAAGTATTTAATTATATAGATAATCGCATGTATTGTGAATATTATAAAGTATACAAATATATACATGATTATGTAGTAAATGATATTAAATATAGTAAAGTAATTGAAAAATTGGTCCATCATAACTAACCAGTGTATAAAGATTTAGAACCATCAAAAGTCTATGAATTTGGAATGGTAAGAGAAATATATTCTACTATTCTAGATACTATTAACGACCTTTATGAATATTTGAATTTAAAAAATACAAAAATGATAACTGATAAAGAACAAATAACTATGGGAATGAATATTGATAATATTGTAAATAGTGAACTTTTTACAACTATATTATTAAATGAACGAATTACAATGTATATAAAATATTTAGAAGTTATTAACAAACACCATACAAAGTATATAAGTAATCTAATACGTAAATGTAAACTCACGCTTGAAATTTTTAATGAAGATATACAAATTAAACAAATGAATGATGATAAAGAAGAAGATAAAGAAAAAAATAGGATTGATGCTGATATAGTTGCTATAGTGTAATTCATCTAGACTTGTGAAGAGATTTTTTTGGTATTAATTATAATTTATCTGGGTGTATATTTAGGCGTGGTTTTGCCATGCTTTTTGAACTTGTTCCATTTGCTTCGCTTACACTGCTAAAGCGGCGCTATGTCATAATCCTCGGCGCAATATTCATCGTTATCAGTTCTTGGAACAACAACTTGCATGCGTACGGCATTTCTACATAATCGAAATCAATCCGATTATCGCACGTCTTACAATGATGGATATGCGTCTGATCATTATACGCCGCAATCATCCCGCATCGTTTGCACACGTGAACACGAAATGCATCCGACGCATCGTAGATTCGCCCCTTGGTAAAACGCGATGCCCCGTGTGAGCACATGCAATCGCGCTCCATTTCACCAAAGCGTAATCCGCCATCTTTGGACCGACCTTCAGCGGGTTGGCGCGTCAGGTTCACCATCGGACCAATACTGCGACTATGTTGCTTATCCGACACCATATGCTTCAGACGCTGGTAAAAGACTGGACCCAAGAAGATAGACGTCTCCAGTTGTTCGCCCGTGAGACCATTGTACATAATCTCATTGCCGTTGGATTCATACCCTACTTTTTGCAGTTCTTTACAAATGTCCTTCACATCAAACTTGCCAAAACTGGTCCCGTCGCCAAAGAGTCCCAATTCCAGCAAGGTTTTGCCCAACACCGTTTCCTTAAGTTGGGCAATCGTCATGCGCGAAGGAATCGCATGGGGGTTAATAATAATATCCGGTTTAATACCCGACGCCGTAAACGGCATGTCGCATTCCGGAATGATATTACCGATTGTACCTTTTTGCCCGTGGCGACTGCTAAACTTATCGCCAATAATCGGTTTGCGAATCGTCCGCAACCGCACTTTACAAAAGTTATACCCATCCCCGTTGCGTTCAATATAATTCTTATCAATATAGGTCTCCTCCGTGGTGCGGAATATTTTACTCTGGTCTTCGTATTTCAGCACCTTGGTCGGGTCATTGCGCGCGTCTTTAATCGGCAATACCTTGGCGATGATAATATCGCGATTCTCTACCAAGGTATTTTCGGGTATGACACCGGATGAGTTGACCTTGTCATAATTGCCGAATTTCATCCCCTTGGTTTTCGAGGGGTCGGGTTTGCAACGAATCTCTTCGTCCCCATGTATCTTCTTGTCTTCGTCTTTTTCAGAATGATAAATGGTCGCTTGAAACAACCCGCGGTCAATCGACCCCTGATTAAATAAGATACTATCTTCTTGATTGTAACCCGTATGTGTCATAATCGCCACGATAATTTGGCAACCCGAGGGAATTTGGTTCAGTTCAATCAGATTCATCACGCGGGTATCCACCAGGGGGCGCATCGGGTACGTCAACACGTAGGCGGTTTTATCCATCCGATTGTCATAATTGGTCACATACATGCCCATTGCCTGCTTGCCCATCGCACATTGATACGTGTTACGGGGTGACTGGTTATGCTCGGGAAACGGAATACAGGATGCCAGGATACCAAAGATAGTACTCGGGTGGATTTCGCAATGCGTGTATTTATATATGAAATTGTTCTTATCACGCAAATCGGTCGGCGTCATTGCCAACATGCTTAGATTCTGTTCGGTAGCATCTACATATTCAATAACTGAATCATCTATTTTACAGGCGGTTAACAGGTCGTCCCACACCAACTCTTTCTTATTCAACCGGCGAATAATAGAGTTGGTAATCAGTAATTTATTATCTTTAACCCGGAGGAGCGGACGCAAGAGACGTCCCGCATCATTACAAATGCGAATTTCTTTGCGTTTAATGTCAAACACCACCGACGTGAATATATTAATAATACCCTTGTATTTTTTGGTCTTCATTTCTTGGTATAATTCCATTGGACTAATAGCAATACCTAACCACACCCCATTAATAAAGACCTTGACGCCACTATTCAGTTGTTCTTCGGTGAGCGTTTCAATCGGTTTGATGTAGGGGTCGACAAACTCATAGAGTGCGGTACTATTGCACGGCGTGGAAACGTGGGTCATGTAGGCGAGGTTTTTTACTACACCGACACTACCGCCTTCCGGTGTTTCTGCCGGGCATAAGAACCCCCACGAACTCGGGTGTAGTTTGCGGGGTGGAATGAGTTTGCCACTCTTGTCAATCGGCGTGTTGATGCGCCGTAAATGACTGAGACTGGAAATATAGGTCAAACGATTCAGCACTTGCGCCACCCCGACTTTGTTGCTGTTGAAATGCTTGACACCAAAATCGCCGGTTGCCAAGGCGCGTTTGAGACCATTTTCAATCGTGGTGGATTTTACAATCTTGTATACATTGGTCATGTTTATAATAGACTGATAGTCTTCGGTGGACCGCCATGACCCCGTATTTATTTCTTTAATGACTTGTTTTTGCATGTCTTTAATCATCTTGTTGAAATAATTGCGAAACAGGTTATTCAATAGCACCCCCGTCGAATCGACCCGTTTGTTCAAATAAGAATCGCGATCATCCGGTTCTTCCATCCCCAAACTGGCCCGCAACAGGCAGTTGGTCATGTATCCCAAGAAATATATTTTCTGGGTCATGGTTTTACAATGCGGAAACAGGTCGGTATTGAGCACTTCTTGGGCAAATTCTTGCTTTTTCCGGGCGCCCGTTTCCTTATCCATGTTCATTGGCGTGTACATGACATTGCTCGTCACAAAGCGGAGGCAAACGTCTTGCGTAATGAATTTATTCGCTTCGACAATCGACCCTTGAAGGCACTTCATGATGGCGATATTATTTTCATCTTTAATATCGAGGACTATTTTTTTACAAATTTCTTCGTCACTTAGCACCCCGAGTGCGCGAAATATAATAAATAATGGGATGGGGTTTTTAACGCGGGGTATTTGTAGAAATAAACCATTGCCGAATCCATTATTTTTACTCGTCATCATGAGCGAAATTTGCTTGGGTGAGATACACTTGGAATCGGGAACGGATTTGATTTCTGCCAACCAACTCCACTTGCTGGCATTTTTAGAAATATTAAAACATTGAACCAGATTTTCTGCAGCGCGCTCTTGTCCCAAGCAGGTTTTCTCTGACCCATTGATAATAAAATAACCGCCCGAGTCCATTTTACATTCCCCGCTAATGGTATGCGGAATATGCTTGTATTGCTCCAAAATACAAATGCTGGATTTGAGCATAATCGGCAATTTACCTATATGAATGTTGGGTAGGATTTTATAACTCACTTGCTCAGACTCGAGTTTGGGTCCGGTGCGAATAATAAATTTGATTTTTAGGTCAATGGTCATGTTGGCAGAATAGGTGAAATTGCGCAGGCGCGCTTCTTGGGGAAACATGATTTTCGTGGCGCCGTTATTTTCGTGTATTTGAGGTCGATAAATGTTGAAATTTTCACAGGTAATAAATAATTCCAATCTATATTTATTAAATTCCTTTTCGAAATCTTCATCTGAACACACATGGACAGGATTAAACATGGTAATGGTTCTTTGAATTTGATAATTGACAAAATCATTATAAGATTCTACTTGGTGTTTTACCAATTGTTTTAAATGCTTCCCGCGGAAATAGGAATTGATCATAGACCAGGGTTCTTCAATATAATTGTCGGGATCGAGTTGATCATCAAGTTTGATTTCGTCTGTGACAGCAACTTTGTCTGCGACAGCAACTTTGTCTGCGACAGCAACTTTGTCTGCGACAGCAACTTTAATTTCGTCTGTGACTTTGTCTGCGATATCAACTTTATTAGCGACAGCAACCTTGTCAGCGACTTTGTCTGCGACATTACGTATCTCGTCTGCGCTTTTAATTAAAGTATCCATTGTTGTTTTATTTATTATCATCATTTATTAACCTATTTTATAAATCAATTTAATTTTAAATCATATTGGTTTATATATTATTATTATATCATCGGATTGGCAGTCGTCGTGTTTCTATTTTTTCTGGACCATTATACGAATTACCTAAAAATTCTATTAAATAGGAATTGCTTGTAATACTACTCGGATAAATAATCGATTCAAATTTTTTAATCAACTCATCTATCGGGTAAAACCCTCGTTTTACATCATCGTATTGAATAATTTGTTCAGTTTGTGATAATAGTAGAGTGTTTCTCGTATCATGTACGTTGTAATATAAATAGGTTTGCCAATATACTCCCATTTGTATTATATATATACTATATATTATATACTATATATATTCTTTTTATATCATTGAATCATTTTCTTATCAATCACAATGTGTTTCATAACCTTTTTCATTATTTTAACTTCCGTCCCTGCTGTATCACTGGGACCTATTGCAGTTTGCATGAGTTTTATGTAAATATCATTGTAATCCGACTCTATATCCATACATTCCGGATACCTCTCCTGCCATCCGGTCAGCATACCAATGTTTTTCCCCGCCACTTTTTTAATCACCTTTCTAAATTTGGAATTGTCAGCATCTTCTCGCTCCCATACATCATCGTCTTTAATGTAGATGACTTCTCTTTTCAGATCACTACAATGGATGGGACGTTTGTTGACATCCATGTCTTTGATTTTATTGATGATTATATTGGATATCCCTTCAATATAACCTACCCGACCGACGTTTTCCAAATCAGCGAGTTCCAAGTCAAAAGAGTCGACAAATTCACTGATGTTCATGGCATCTTTACAGTACTCGTTCAAAAAGACTTGTAGGTTAAAGTTGTTGGTCGTATTGTTATTGTTGTTATTACAATTGGAAACAATATTTGCTTGCATGTTCTTACACATGTCAAACATCTGTTTTTGAAACTCGCTGTTGTTTTTCACTACTTCAATGACCAAACAGGTGAGTTGATTCATGTCGTGCTTGTAGTCGGTGCTGGAAGTAACAATCATGTTCTCGCTAGGTGTAGCGTCACAAATAATATAATGTTCTGTAGACGTGACATTGTTTTGTAGTCTACATTTTTTTTTGTGAGCACATAGACTTGATGAATGACTATATTTCTTACCACATGTACATGTAAATGTTTTAATATTTACTTTCGGCATTAATTCATTAGGATTTGTTAGGATTTTATGTTTGCGTGTATCAGTATGTTTTATGTAATTACTTTGTTTGCTACATTTGAAGTCACATAATTCACATATAAATTTTTCGGCATTTTCGACATCATCGGTATTAGGATTCATTAGTATAAATGCCTAATATTAAAAAATGCCTAAATCCTTTTAAATTGAAAACATAAAAATAAATAAAAATATTACCATCACAAACTTTTCCAAAAAAAACGAAAATGAGAGCATTATGCTCTAAAACCACTTTTTCGTATTTTTTCTCTTTTGGGTCTCCAATCGATTTTGCCATTTTGGACATTTATAAATGTCCAATTCTCGATTTTTGGTTGGAGACTTGAAACTTCATTTTTTTATAAATTTTTTGTTTGTCTACATATTTTTATTTTATATATAACATATCAATTATAGGTATTACACTTATGAAGGGGGACCTTGATCGGTTATATAGTTTTGCGTAACAATCATTTGCGCCATCCAGTAACGTAGTGAGTTACAGGTTGTGAGTCGTCGAACGGACCATCCCGTGGATCGTAAAAGTCCGCTGAAAACCCATTAGGTGAACCTAAGTAAGAACCTAACTTTTTTTTTGTGGTAAAGTCATAGACCGGACCGGGGCAATCACAATAGTTGCCATTTTCATCACATTCTATGTGGCAGGGTTTTAAATAGAGTGAATCTCTACCCCACTCCCACACTCGTATATCGGTTTCACCGGGTATGGTAGGATCTTCTTCTTTTACTTCTTTTTTTTTCCGAATAACATTTTTCTTTTTGGGAATTCTAATTGTTTTGTTATAGTCCGCGTGTGCTGAAGGTATAGTCAACATTTTTTTAGAATTTTCATCGCACACTGGCGTTGTAATTGTTATTTCTTCCATTTTATATATATATATATCATATCTATTAAATATATATAAACAATTCAATTTTTTTGGGCGGGGAAATGAGATGGAGCACTAGTCCCCTAAAAGATGCACGTATGCATCCCCGTCGGCGTCCGCAAGTGCTTGGTATAATTCGCCACTTGGACATGTAGGTTGTTTTCTTCGTCAATGTCGATGATACTGATAGACCCATTTGCCAAATGAAACGACATTTTGCTGTCACCCGCCAGCAGTTGTGAAATAAACTGCGAATGCGTAAACACAATCGTCTGTTTTCTCTCTTCCACCGAACCTTCTTTTTTCCACTCCTCCATCACTGAAGCAACTCTTTCACAAAACTCTACCGGCGTTTCAGGTTGGCGCAACCAGGTGTAGCCTTTAAAAATATCTCCTGGTTTGTAATCCGCCACGCGCCAATTAATTTTATGCATGTTTAGTTGTCTATGGCACAGAAACAAATGGCGCAAACTTGGCGTTGTAATCCAATAAGCTTCCTTGGAATATTTTTCTCGAAGGTCGTAATTTATATCCACGTAATGACCTGGATATTTTACAACATCGCAATAGGGTGATTTCTTTAACGTCGGCAGAGCGGTTTGAATCGCCCGCCACAGCGGCGAAATGTGAACTCGGTCCATGTGCCCGTCTTCATATTTTATTCCTTTCAACTCTAGAAAGTCCGCCACATCTTCTGCTTGCTCTTGACCCAGAGCAGTGAGTGGCGTGTCTCCTCGCCCTCCGACTTCAAGCGGAATTGATATAAATTCACTGGTCTGACCCGTCGTGGTCAATTCAATATTGGATTCGGATTCGCCGTGTCGCACCAATATAAGACGATGTTTAATTCGGCAGGGCATGCCAGGGTGGACCGCCGACCAATAAGGGTCTTGAATGTTAAAGGGCATCACTGAAGGCGTAGAAGTCATTTTCGTTTGTTCGTTTGTTCCTACATGATGTATATGGAAAAGTGTTTCAATTTTAGGGGGACACCTATCCGCTACGCATGCCCTTACCCCCGATCATAGGGGACGCCCCTAACCCCCGATCATAGGGGATGCCCCTAACCCCCGATTTAATTTTGTTTGCGTTCTTTTTCTATGCGACCGCAAGCGCAATTGCCGGGGGCGCTGCCCCCTTACCCCCGTTTGTCGCGACCGCAAGCGCAATTGCTTATGTGTTCTCTTTCTATGCGACCGCGACCGCAAGCGCAATTGTGGCGACCGCAAGCGCAATTGCGGCGCACCACCTCTATACCCCTCTATTTTTTGTATCAGTTCCAGCAAATTAGCCTCAAATGAATTAGGACCTTCATCTGTTGTAGCAAACCCTAATCGTCGATAATAAGTATTTAATTTTTTCTGTGCTTCCGCCTTGGTTAATCCTGCTTTTTTATACTTGTCTGTATGAGGCACCGATTCTAACATAATAGTATCTATATTTTTATCTTTCTCGTGTATATATTTTAATGCGTTCAATAATAATACTCGCCCTTCACCTTTGACATTATCATCACATACGAAAAAATCCAATACGAGTATGCTGGGGTTTGATGTCTTAATAAATATGGATTTACAATGTTTTGTTTCAAAATCAAACCCACTATAATATTTATTGGTTAATTCTGTTATAATGAGATCTTCCATATGTTATTTTATAATATTTAAAATACACACATAGTGCAAACAAATATAACTTTGCGTAATTTATAATATAATTTTTCTTATAATAAATTATATTTTAGTATATTAAAAATGACTAAAAATAAGAATACGTGCGACTGCGAATTGTGTTTGTTCAAGACTTTTCCGCTGGATAATCCATTGGTAAACGATTCAAGTAAAGTAATAGAATCTATTATATATCATTTTATATTTCGATTGAGTAATTTAGTCAAATCCAAAAAAGAACTAAAATTACAGATTATTAAATTTATTAACATGGTAAACCAACCTTATTTACCATTCGCGCCCTTGGATGAAACTATTAATGTAATATATAAAAAAATAATAGATTCTGGCAACTATGCTCGGTTTTCTACAAATACATCATTAACTAAATTGATGAATAAAGAGGCGACTTATTTAAAACTTATTATCAGTTCTATGATGGAGGAAAAAGTAGAAGATAAAGTAGAAGTTATTTCACCTATAATAGATGATATTAAAACTCTACAAACAGATATAGAAAAAGTGATTGATGACATTAATGCGATAAAAACGGATATAGTTGAAGAAGTAAAACCTATAATTGAAAACATACAAGATGCGTCAGGTTCGTATTACTCTTATTGTATTATCAGTTAATTTAACTATTCCCAAAAGGTGTAAAATATAAAATTATAAACTTGGTATATAAAAGAAAAAATAAATAAATCTATAAACTAAAAGAATGATAAAAGTCACTCATAACCACCGGCAAATTCGGGATTTTATTGGATACAAAAGCAATGCTACATTGAAGATGTAAAATGTTCAATTGGATAAAATAATGGTGTCCCCTGCAGTTGTTGTTAAAACGGGTCCACTATCAATAGAATAATTAAAAGTGTCACTCGGAATAAGAGGTGGGTTTGCGCTGAACGATATGTTATGACTAATATCATAAATTGTTACGTGAGCAGGATAATTTTTAACTAAAAAATAAAAATAACAAGCAGTATCAACATATAACGATGTTATATCGACGTTTGTTTTCGGTAAACCAGATGCGTTATTGTAATATACAGTAGCATTAATGAGTTGAACCATACTATTTGCTATAGGATTTATCCAAGGTTCTACCAAGGGCAATGTTGAAACTGGTACAAATATCGCATCAATTACATTATTATACTTGTTTAATGCTGTGGTATATAAAGAACTTACAAACAAAGATAATGCTGCTGATAGATTGTAACTTGCTATTGTTAGTCCATTCACCAAAGCGGTCATCCCACCATTATTCATATTTGCGACACTATACGTTAGTGTGGTTGAATATGTTAGATTATTAGCAATAACAATATTTGTAGCAATTGCATCACTATCAGTAATGAGTGCGCCAGTATAGTTAGATGAACCATAAGGCATACATTTATCCTTACTTGGCAAAATTGTACCGGATAAATCATAAAAGGAAAAGTTTACTCCAGATAAATCCATGTCTGATAAATTTTGACCAACAAAAGTTGTGTCAAGACTCGGACCTGTATTGGGCGGAAAAAGAGATGTTACGTCATTGGTTACGATTAATAAACTTTTTGATGGATATGATAAAGAAACATGTCCAAAATAACCACATATTAGTCCATTATCCAGTATGGTTGGAGGTGTTGTATTTGGAGAGGGTATGCTGTTTGATATATATAAAAATGAACTATCATAAGTAACATCATTAACAATAACAGAAGTGGTGGAGTTAATAGTACACGCATTAACGGTTGTAACTATATTATCAGTAATACTACCACCGGCAATACCACCGCTATTGATGCCGTCTATTAATAATATTCCATTAGTACTCACAGAACAAGATGTAAATTGTATTGAACTAATAAAATTACCATTAAAACCACCAGCAATGCCACCGTTTGTACCACTACCAATCGTTAAATCTCCACCACTACTGACAGAACACCATATAAATGTTGCTGTTAAATCATTATAATTACCACCACCACCACCACAAATACCGCCGTTATTGCCGATGCCGTCGCCGCTATTTATCGTTAATATTCCACCACTATAGATCGAACACGATGTACATGTTAAACTATTAATAATACTATACATACCACCTCCACCCACAATACCACCGTGGTAACCGCCACTACCGCCCTCTATCGTTAAATTTCCACTACTATACACCGAACACGATATAAATATTAAACTAACACCACCATTAGAACCCGCAATACCGGCATCAGACTTTGATAAGTTACCGCCAATCGTTATTGTTTCACCACTATGGACAGAACAAGATGTAAATGTTCCATTAGCAATATTACCAGCAATACCGCCATTTGAGGAATTATAATAACCACCACCACCACCAATCGTTAAATATCCACCACTATAGACCGAACATGATATACATGTGAAACTAGAACTACTAAAACCATAAGAACAAATACCGCCGTTTGATATAGAATAAAAACCACCACCACCAATCGTTAAATATCCACCACTATAGACCGAACACAATGATAAATTTAAACTACTGGCAATAGCACCTTTACCACCTAGAATACCGCCGTTATAACCACCACCACCACCAATCGTTAAATTTCCATTGCTACTATAGACTGAACACAATGATAAATTAAAACTATTGGCAATATAATTATTACTACCCACAATGCCGCCGTTATAACTACCACCACCACCACCACCAATCGTTAAATTTCCATTGCTACTATAGACTGAACACGATGTACATGTTAAAATATTAGAACCAACACTACAAACTATACCGCCGTTATAACCACCACCACCACCACCACCACCAATCGTTAAATCGCCACTGCTATAGACCGAACACGATGTAAATATTAAACTATTAAGTTCTAATGAGCTAATTGTAAGAATACCGCCTGTGAATGTTCCATTTATCGTTAATGTTCCATTGCTACTATACACCGAACACGATGTAAATGTTAAATAATTAATATTAAATGGTAAATCACCCATCATGCCACCGCCACTATTTATCGTTACATTTCCAGTACTACTATAGACCGAACACGATATAAAATTTAAACTGGCATCATTATATACACCACCAACAGCAATACCACCACCATTTATCGTTAAATCTCCACTACTATAGACCGAACACGATGTACATGTTAATGTATACTTATTATATGACCCGGTCTCACCACTAACAATTCCACCGCAATTGTTGACACTATCACCAATGGTTAATGATCCATTACTATAAACTGAACAATTAATAATATTGATGCTTGTCTGACCAGTTTGATTGGATTGACCCTGTCGTAATATCCATGCTCTTTTTGTCCCAGTTAACGTAGGATAAGCAGTTACATTTACATTTATATTTTGTATTATAATATTAGTAAGAGACTTAGAGAGTGTGTCAACTACTCTAACAAGACTTTTACCGCCGTTAAATAAATTAGTACTAGGGACTATTGAGACTCCTGAACCATCGATGGTCACATTGCTGCCATTACCAGCGTAACCTGTGGGTACAACATTTATTTCAACATTATAACTTAGACCTGCAGTCGCATTTGCTAATTTAAACGTAACTTGATCAGCAGTTGAATTATAAATCGCATAAGTTCTGGCATTTGTAACATTAGTGAGCGTATATGGTGATACCTCCCTACGTAATGTATTAGTGCCTGGTGGTGTATAAGTTCCAAACACAATATTTACAACTGCTGTATCTGCTAATGTTGTGGTATAATTCGCAATTTCATTAGTAAAATATACCGGTTGGATATTTTGGTTGTCGGATTCCATAATCCAATTGCCACCATATGCTAAATTACCGGTTTCATCAGTAGATGCGCCAATAGTACACCCATAACCTTGTAAAATCAAATAATAATTTTGCCAAGCAGTATAGGTGAGTGATTCACATGCGAGAAAATCAATCGTTTTTATATTATACGATTGAATCAAGTCAATCATAAACCGCACATTGTTGGAATATGTTGATGGATTAGGGGATAAATCTGCTTCAGTAAAATATGTTTCGTTGTTTATAAATACTTTGGAATTGTTATATATATTTTCATTAGTGGCAACCACACATAAACGATTGATAGTAGTATGGAGGGTGAGCAATTGGATTATTTCACCGCTTAATGTATCACTATTAAAAATGACCGGTAGAGTAGTAGTGTTGGCAGCATCATAAAATACTTGCGCTTCGGGAATCGTGCTGTCAATTAGCATGATATTCGTACAATTGGGTTTTTCTGTGGGAAATACCAGCGGCACATAATTAAATAATATTCTTAATGGTGTAGAAAAATAAGTTTGATTATTTTTATCGCCAACATTAAAATTGTTGAATTTTATTTTAGAAGTGCTGGTAGAGTCTGGACCTGCGGATACCACGCTTGGACCTGCGGATACCACGCTTGGACCTGCCACGTCTGGACCTGCCAATGCTGAATTTTTTATCGCTTTCGCGTTTACATTTTTATTATTATATTGCAATGTCGTACAATTTTTATCTAAAATGTCAATATGACTAATAGTGGGATACAGCAATGTTATTTGCTGTTCAAAGTAATCTAAAACAGATTTACTTGGAAAAACATTTAAACAACCAATATTATTTAATGTGGGTAAAAGTGTAGAGTTATTAGTTAAAAAAGTATCGACTGATATAGTATCAGTAAACGGATTGATAGATACATAAGGGCAGTTAGCAGCAAGCGCAAAAATAGTTGAGTTTACTAATGATACATCTAATAAAAGTATCGAAGATGTCATATAATAATTATTTTTATTTTTATTTTTATTTTTATTTTTATTTTTCACATTTTCTTATTACACCTTCGCACTTTTTAAGTGCGTGGTAAATGTTACCTTCGTCATTAAATGTGCGAAGGTGTAAAGGTAAATGTTAAGGATAAAATTGAACTATATTAAACATACAACACACAATATAATACATAAAAAGAATGTTAAAAGTCATTTTAAATCGTACGCTCCCCGATAATACCGACAAGATAGAGTATGCTGCTGATTTAAAAGTCCAGCAACAATACTTGGACATGACCAATCCAGATGTACATTACTCTGAATACGAACATTCCACCAAATTGGTAAAACCGATGACCCATAATAATTTCATCAATACTGCTCTAGCAGCGTATAATGGGCATATTCCATGGCGTATTCGACCGGACGATATACAAACTGCTCTACAAATGGCATTTGCCACCTGTTTTAATAACATGCAGCATTGTGACATGTTTGTCGCCCACCAAGGCAAAATGAAATTAAGTGTTGCCAACACCAGGTTTGACCTGAACTATTTCTGCGATGCGTTCAAAACCATGATGCGAGACAACATCAAAGACCCAGAGTTCATAGACGCGTTCACGACGCACTATACAACGACAACGCCATTGCTCAGCACCGTCGGCAACATGATCCTGATGAATACATTGAAAGAATATTTCTCGTTTGAAATGGTATTGTCGTGTGGCATTCCGGCAATTATGATGGAAGGAACGTTGGAAGATTGGCAAAAGTTGAAAGCATTTTACGAGTATTTTAAGAATTTCTTCCGCGAGACCGAACTGAAAGCATGGTTTCCGCATTTTGATATTATTATGGACATGTTTATGGAGATGCGGCATTTAAAGGATACGGATGAAGATGATGCTGAAGCGCCTGATCATATTAAAGAATTGTGGAAACGCGTGATTAGTTATGTTCCGGAAGGTTCGGGTGGCGATACTGTTTTGGGGGGGTGGATCCGCCTGTTTGTGCCGTATACCGAGAAAAATAAACTGATTGGCGGTTTGGAGAGAAAAATTAAATGCCTGGATATCAGTAATGCTATACCGACGATTGATGAGAAAAATTGTAGTTATAAAGAGCAAGATATTCTAAAAGACTTTTACGTGGCAGGCGGGTGGAATACCATGCAGACGTCCTATGTAACTACCCCGACAGATTTGATTATTCCACAATTTGATGGCGACAAGACCTATAAAGTAGAATTGTATGCGGGGTTCTTTAATCCGGTCATTTACACCAGCATTGGCGGATACCTGAGTGTTGGTAGCAACGTCGGTTTTATTATGCGAGAAGATAGCGTGATACGAAAACAGGTACAAAAAGAGGAGTATATCAAAATGGGTGTCCGAAAAAAGAGTAGAGGCGGTTTAGAGATACCCATTACCTTAAAAGATCAATGGACAGAAATATTGGCGGTATTTGATGAATGTAGTTGTACTTGGTATGTGATTGATTTAGAAGAGAAGATTAAATTTTATTTAGAAAATGGAGTGAAAAAAACGACGCGTGATAGAACGAATCGATCAGGTTTTGTATTTTGTACTATTGACTCTTTAGAAATTCCTGAAAAGTTGCGACCCAACTCGGATGAAATATTTCTGTGTTTTGGTATTAGGAGTTATGAGAAGGATAAATGTACCTACCAACCTTTGGAAAAGGTTCAAGCGGAGCAGATTGTGCCAAAACCCGAACATTAATTTTTGAAAAAGGTTCAAGCGAAGCAGATTCAAGCGAAGCAGATTCAAACGCAGTAGGTTCAAACGCAGTAGGTTCAAACGCAGTAGGTTCAAACGCAGTAGGTTCAAGCAAAGCAGATTGTGCCAAAACTTATACAACCTTTGTAAGCGGACAAAACATACCTTTCGTATCATTTTGTGATACTTTTTCTAATTGTTTTACATACATGAGTAATAAAACAATCCAATTAAATCCAGTATTTCTCAGTACATCTGCTTCAAAGGCGAAAATAGCATCTGCCTCCACATCAAAAACATTAAAAAGAGAAAAACCACTTATGCCAAATTCTGCGTTAATTAAGCCAAATAAAGTTAAAAAACAACTCTTGGCAAAAATAAAAGATTTTCAGGTCATTGCCGAAGAAAGAGGTCTGACACACGAAGAAAGTAAGAAACAACAAGTAGAAGAGTTTGACAAAGGATTTAGCGATGAGTTTAATAAATCATTAAATTTTTTACAAGAGTTGTCTAAGCAAAAAGGCGAACAACATCAACAAAAAAAAGAACATAAAAATACACTGAAACGGGGCAAGATTGAAAATCAGGTACATATGCAGATTGCCACGGAATTGCCGATGGAATTACGTATGGCACCGCCACCTCCGCAAGCACCGCCACCTCCGTATATAGCAACACCACATCGACAAGCACCGCCAATACAAATGCCGCCAATACAAATGCCGATTCAGTATATACAACCACAAATTCAATTGCCACAACCACAACAAGCGCAGCAGACACAAGCGCAGCAGACACAAGCGCAGCAGACACAAGCGCAGCAGACACAAGCGCA
>Ga0114969_10002272_pt1 | contig 15867 bp, 15 predicted proteins | sample M_130807_MF_Meta_FD_87316 | JGI IMG/M metagenome (GOLD analysis project Ga0114969, IMG submission 87316) | Freshwater microbial communities from Lake Montjoie, Canada to study carbon cycling - M_130807_MF_MetaG | ecosystem: Environmental > Aquatic > Freshwater > Lake | place: Lake Montjoie...
CATTTTAAAAATAGTAATTTAAAAATTATGCAAATTGAAAAATAGATTAAAAAAAAGGGAGGTGATTCTATTGAGAATCACCTCCCTTTTTTTATTTAAAAACTAAAAAATTAAGCTAAGTCAAAACGGTCAAGATTCATTACTTTATTCCATGCTGCAACGAAATCCTTTACAAACTTTTCTTTAGAATCTTCGCAACCATAAACTTCAGCTAGTGCCCTTAACTCCGAGTTTGAACCAAAGATCAAATCTACACGTGAACCTGTCCATTTAACTTCACCAGTTTTACGATCACGTCCTTCAAATAAATTTTGAGCATCAGAAGTAGATTTCCATGTTACTTCTATGTCCAAAAGATTAACAAAAAAATCATTAGATAGTGTCTCTATGTTTTCAGAAAATACTCCCTGTTTAGATTGATCAAAATTTGTATTTAAAACTCTCATCCCTCCTATTAATACCGTCAATTCAGGTGAAGTAAGCTTCATCAATTGAGCTTTGTCAATTAACATTTCCTCAGCAGAAGCCGTATGTTTAGGGCTAAGATAATTGCGGAATCCATCAGCAGCTGGCTCTAAAACAGCAAATGAATCAACATCGGTTTGTTCTTGAGTAGCATCCGCTCTTCCAGCACTAAAAGGAACTGTAATTGTAAGACCAGCATTTTTTGCAGCTTTTTCAATTCCAACACAACCTGCAAGAACAATTAAATCGGCTAATGAAACTTGTTTACTAGACTGTGAACTATTAAACCCTGCTTGAACAGTTTTAAGAATATCAATGACTTTAGAAAGTTGAGAAGGATTATTCACTTCCCAATCCTTTTGAGGAGCGAGGGCAATGCGTGCACCGTTAGCGCCACCTCGTTTATCAGATCCACGGAATGTAGATGCTGAAGCCCAAGCAGTAGAAACAAGTTGAGAGATTGTTAAACCTGATTCAAGTATTTTAGCTTTTAAGGCAGCTATATCTTTATCGTCAATTAATTGATGTGCAACAGCAGGAATAGGATCTTGCCAAATTAATATTTCATTAGGAACTTCAGGTCCTTGATATCGTGTACGTGGACCCATATCGCGATGAGTAAGTTTGAACCAAGCTCTAGCAAAAGAATCTGCAAATTGATCAGGGTTTTCGAAAAATCGTTTAGAAATTTTCTCGTAAGCAGGGTCTATCCTTAAGGCAATATCCGTAGTTAACATTGTTGGGGCATGGCGCTTAGTAGCGTCGTGAGCATCTAGAACAGTATCCGCTCCTGCACCACCTTTTGGTTTCCATTGATGTGCACCAGCTGGGCTTTTTGTCAACTCCCATTCGAATCCGAAAAGATTCTCAAAATAGTTATTGCTCCACTTGGTAGGTGTTGTAGTCCAGGCTCCTTCTAAACCACTAGTGATTGTATCAGCACCATTTCCACTTCCAAATGTATTTTTCCAACCTTGGCTTTGCTCTTCAATGCTAGCTGCTGCGGGTTCTCTACCGACATATTTATCAGGATCTGCAGCGCCGTGAGTCTTACCAAATGTATGTCCTCCTGCAATGAGCGCAACCGTTTCTTCGTCATTCATTGCCATACGACCAAAAGTTTCACGAATATCACGGGCTGAAGCGAGAGGATCTGGATTTCCGTTTGGACCTTCAGGATTTACATAAATTAAACCCATTTGAACTGCTGCAAGCGGATTTTCTAATTCGCGATCACCAGTATAGCGTTTATCATCCAACCATTTACCTTCAGAGCCCCAATAAATATCTTCAGATGGCTCCCAAACATCTTCACGACCACCAGCAAATCCAAAAGTTTTAAAGCCCATTGATTCAAGTGCGCAATTACCTGCAAGGATCATTAAATCAGCCCAAGAAATCTTTTTACCATATTTTTGTTTAATCGGCCAAAGAAGCAAACGTGCTTTATCAAGATTCGCATTATCAGGCCAACTATTGAGAGGAGCAAAACGTTGTGTTCCTGAGCCACCACCACCACGACCATCAGAAATACGATAAGTGCCCGCGCTGTGCCATGCCAAACGAATGAAAAAAGGACCGTAGTGACCATAATCAGCAGGCCACCAGCTTTGAGAATCTGTCATTAAATTGATTATTTCCTTTTTTAAGTCGGTTAAGTTAAGAGAATTGAATTCCTTGGCATAATCAAACTTTTCCTCCATAGGATTAGAAAGAGAAGAATGTTGACGTAGAATATTCAATTTCAGCTGATTTGGCCACCAATCTCGATTTCGAGATCCGGCACCAGCACTTTGTTTTATTGCTCCACCACTAAAAGGGCATTTACTTTCACTTTTATTATTTTCTAAGGATGACCTGTTCTCCATTTTATTATTTATATTATTATTTAATATTTTATAATGATAACTGCTAAATTAATGGTTCGCAAATTATTCATCTAAGATGATGCAAAAGTAAATTAAAACAGCAAATAATTTGCACAAAATTGAGATCTATCATTAAAATAAATCACTAATGTTTAAAAACATTAGAATAGATAAATTGTTTAACCCCCGATACAAATTTTTCTATTAAAATTTTTAAAAACGATCATCGGAATTAGCAAAATAAAAATTAATTTATAAAATAATTGTAAGGATCTAGTTAATTACTACCTTAAAAAAAAAATTACTATTGAAATTATATTCAAAAAATAGATAGCTGGCTTTTCAATTTGAAACATATTTTTAATATCTTCTAAGTTAGATTCACGCATTTAGCAATGTTAAAATATCATTTCCAAAACGTTGAACCTTGTTTGGTCCTAATCCTTTAATATTAATTAGCGACTCAACAGTTTGCGGATTAAATTTTGCAATATTTACCAAAGTTGCATTACTGGTTACCATATATCCACGCAAGTTTAAACGCCCAGCTGTTTCATTTCGCCATTGCTTTAAGGATTCCAACCTTACTAATTCCTCACTATTCAATGACAAATCGGAATTGGGTAGTTCTTGATTGTTGATTGGCTTTGAAATAGAAATAGGAGTTTTCGAAATTAAACTTCGCACGTCTAATTTTCCCATACCAACTTTTGATTCCGTTTCATCCGAATAAATTAATAAAACAGACCAATACTTAGGAATACTTTGTATCAACTCAGCTGCTGATCGGCGAACCGTGACAGATTCCAAAAAAATATTGAGTTCTAATTGATCTGCGTTAATAAATTCTTCATCCAATCGGACTTGAAATAATTTCACTTTCATACAGTTTTACTTTAGGTTAATTTTATACAAATATTATTTGCAAACATATGTTGTAAAATACAAAATAACCATTTTCAATCATTTATATACGAATAAAAGTATTTGCTCCCATTTAAAAGAGATTAAAATTAAAATAAATATTATTTGTGACAAGTGTAAAATTATTCACCAAATAATTAATTAGATTAAAAATGCAATTATATTAGTCAATATTTAGATGTATTAGTAAGTGTCAAAAAAATCCAATTAAAAATTAAAAAGATCAAATTAGCGTAATTTCATTATTTGAATTTTGCTACGCCTATAAAAAAATAAACATGGATGAAAATAATATCACTTTAAAAAATATCCTAAGCGCACTCAATTAGTTTTTTAATTTCGTCCAAAATTGGATTCCAGCCTTCGCCTTTATTAAAAGCTTCTTCATACCTGCGTTTACCATCAGCTACTTGAGCGTAATCTCCTTGCGTTACAACAAGCAGTGTTTGATTTTTCTCTTTAGAAAGAACATATCTAACAGTCAAATAATTTTCAGGAATATCTTCAAATTCAGACTCAGGATCAATTGTTGTATAGGAAAGCAATTCATTTGTTTTAATCTCAACAATATTACCTTTAACAGCAATAATTTCTTCCCCTTCAAATTCCATTTTCCATAACAATGAACTACCAACTTTCCAATCGGAAAAAGTTTCGCATCCAAACATATATTTCTTCGTTTGTTCAGGATTCGTTAACGCATCCCAAACCTGAATAGTAGTACCATTTATCAAAATACTACTCTTCACATAAAGTGCTTTTTTCTTAATCATAAATTATAATTTTATCATATTATACTTGAGATAAACGTTATTTTCAAATTATCAAATTAATTAATTTTAAAATTATTAATATTGTCCGATCGATAACATCACTAATGTACACGCTTCTATTGGTTCAATACCATTTTCACTTAATCTCTTTTCAAATGTTGGATTTTCAGTTCCAGGATTAAAGATAACTCGACGAGGTTTTAATTGTAGAATATAATCTTCATACGATTTCTGAATGGAGAGATTCACATATAAAGTAACGGTATCAATATCCGAATACAATGTATGATTAGTATCGAAAGTAATATCATTAACTTTTCCAACTCGATTTGATAAAGCCCTAACCTCATGATTTGCAGCTAACAAATGATTTATTGCCATGTTGGAATAACGTCTTGGATTTTCTGAAGCACCAATAACCAATGTTTTATTTTTCATTATTCTTCAAAATAATCTAAATCCTTCGAAAAGGTTTCTTTAATACTCCATGTTGCAATCATCGCTAATGAAATGCAAATAACACCTATTACCAATGCACCATTTGTTGCTCCAATACTAATTTCCATTGATTTGAATCCTAAAGTAATTGGCACTACTGCACCTCGAACAAAGTTAGGTACTGTAGTTGTAACAGTGGATCGGATATTCGTTCCAAATTGTTCAGAAGCAATCGTAACGAATAATGCCCAATAACCTGTTGCTGCGCCAACCATAAAACACATAAAATAAAAGAACTCTATAGAAACATTTTTAGTATATAGATATACCAACGAAATAATTACAGTGGTAATCAAATACCCCATTACAACTTTTTTTCTGCTCTTAAAATACTGACTTAATAATCCACTAATGAGATCTCCTACCGATAATCCCAAATAAGCAAACATAATTGCAAAACCCACTTTTACTTGACCATTTCTAACAGCAGCTAGTCCTGAAAATTTTTCTGAAAATTTAATTAAAACTCCAATACAAAACCAAACAGGCAAGCCAATCATGATACAAGCCATGTATTTTCTAAATCGTTCCCAACTGGTAAATAACATTAAAAAATTCCCCTTTTTAACATTCATTTTCTTTAATCGATCAAACATTCCTGACTCATACGTACCAACGCGTAAGGCTAATAAACATAAACCTAAAACACCTCCAATGATATATGCTTCTTGCCAAGGTTGCAATCCAAAAATTACAAAGTGATTATTGCTGATTAATGCAGCCACTACTGCACCAAATGCTCCCATCGTAACAATTAACATAGTACCATAACCTCTATGTTCCTTATGCATAATCTCCGACACTAACGTAATGGCAGCCCCTAATTCACCAGCTAATCCTAAGCCTGCAATAAAGCGTACTACTACATATTGATCTAAATTTGTAACGAATGCATTTGCAAGATTCGCTAAAGAATATAATAATATAGATCCAAACAAAACAGATTTTCTTCCTCTTAAATCGCCAAGAATACCCCATATTAATCCTCCAACTAACATACCTGTCATCTGCCATAAAAACAATAAATAATCATATTTCTCAATGACAGAAACATCCGTAATTCCCAAACCAATAATACTTTTCTTACTTATGATATTAAATAATTGCAAATCATAAATATCCACGAAATAGCCAAGAGCAGCTACAATCACAACTAAATTAAATGGGTTCTTTGTCCCTTGCTTCATATTAACAATCATATTATTGAACGAAATTAATCGATTTGTAGAATATAGGCGGATTTAGGTTCAATTTCCATCAAAACACCTGCATTTCTATCCTTAACATTCGATATATCCTTAAGTATAAAAGATGAATTATAATTGGAAGATAACAAATCTTTGAAATTACAACTAACACTTTCACCCAATCCCATTAAATCCAACGCATCCAAAGGAATTTTTATCGATAATTTATAAGAGCTTATTATATTGAAGTTTACAACAACTAAAACACGATCTTTATTAATATAACGCAAAAAGGAATAAATATAACGCTCATCGTATCCTTCACTTTGATTAAAGCGATTAATATATTGTAATCCATAAAATGAGCCACTACTTAAAGCTTCATTCTCTTTGCAAAGATTTAAAAGTTGAGAATAAATTATTCTTAATTTTTTTGATGAATGATCCAAATTCACACCGTCAAATTTTCCATTATTAATCCATTGCTGTAACTTGGGCATATTTCCGTAATCAAATATGGAAGTTCGTCCTCGTGCACCAGCAAAACCAATATTTCCCTCTGCAGTTTCACCCACTTCTTGTCCATTATAAATCATAACAGGGCCTTTAGATAGCGTTGCACAAATAACCATTGCCGGTATGGCATCAAAACCATTACCTAAAAAACCACTCCATGCTAAACGCTCTTCATCGTGATTCTCTAAAAAATTTAACAATCGTTCTGGATATTTTTCAACAGCTTGAACACAGTTGGTAAGGTTATCAGCATTCGTATTACCTCTAAGAATTCCGCCTAAAGTATCATAAAGTTTTACCTTATCATACAGATAATCAAAATTTCCTGTATTAAGATAACGCTCGTAAAATTCTGGTTTATAAATTTCAGCAATAAATAGTACATCAGGGAATTGCGTTTTTACACATGGAATAATCCATTCCCAAAATTCAGGAGGAACCATTTCAGCCATATCACAACGAAAACCATCCACACCTTTTCTACACCAATACAATAAAATGTCAAGTAACTTTTGCCATGTATTTGGAATAGGATCAAAGTAACATGTATGTGGTGAAATTGGATCGATACCAAAATTTAATTTAATAGTTTCAAACCAATCATTAAAAGATGGATTAGCATTATAAATATCATTACCAGTAACGCGAGCTGGGAACTCTTTAAAATTATTTTTTTTAGGAGGCAAAGGATTTCCTCCTAAAGGAACGTAATCATCAGGTACTTGAAATGTTTGATTATTTAGATATAAAAAATTATTGTCTGGATGAAACAATACCGAAGTATCATCATTTGTCCCGAAATCAATAATTCCATCAGGCTTTTTATCAGAACAATAACTGCGTGCAACATGATTAGGAACAAAATCAATAATTGCTTTCAATCCACAATCATGGGTTCGAATAATCAATGCTTCAAACTCTTCAATACGTAAATTAATATCATTAGCTAAATCAGCATCAACATCATAATAATCACGAATTGCGTACGGAGAACCGGCACGACCTTTAACAATATGAGGATCATCCGCAGGAATGCCGAATTTAGAATTGTCGGTTACAGTAGAGTGTTCCAGAATTCCTGTAAACCAAATATGAGAAATTCCCAATTCCTTTAACGACAACAATGCTTTATCATTTATGTCATTGAATTTTCCGCAACCATTTTCGTTAAGTGTACCAAAAAATTTATTTTTGGAATTGGTATTGCCAAACATGCGCACCAACAATTGATAAATTATTAGCTTATGATAAGTAGGACTAAAATAGTTGGTGATCATTAATTTATTGTTACCGAAAAGATAAAGGAATGAACATTTAAATTAATTTCTCCCGAAATCTTTTTTCAACAGAAAAATGTTAAGAGTGGATTAGTTGAAATAAATATTTACAACAAATAAAAAAAAAATAAAACGAACCACTTTGATTTTTAGAACTACTGCTCCCTCCTATTCCCAAAACTCCTAATAAGCCTCTAGCGCAACGGTTTTAGTGATACATTAAGAATATACTACCCTTCCTCCACAAATAAATCCAGTACCGTGCTCAAAGGCTTCATAACATCAAGCAATTCCTTAATAAAACCTTGATTGTATTTTAAATAATAGGGGATAAAATTTAGGTAACGCTCTTGCAATTGGTTTGCAGGTTTTACTTTTTCGATGGTTGTTTTTATTTGGTTTACCGCAGTTTCGTTTTTGCGTTTTAAAGCTGCTTGCAACTTCTTTTCAAGCACTTCTAAGCCATTTACTGATCGCTGGAGCTCTGATTGAACAGAAGCTTCTAAAGTGGCGTCAACTGAAGCAAATTGCTTTGCAACTCCATCCAAAATTATTTTTATTTTCTCCTTCTCCTCATCTAATGAAGAAGGAATTCCATCAAGCGACTTTACATATTGTGAAACTAATTCATCAACTGGACGAAATAAATCTTCTTTAATAAAGCCAAGCGAAAAAAACTTTTGCAATTGCTTATTTCCAATAATTAAAGCATGATTACGTGGAACTAACATCGGATAAAATATTCCAAAATGATCGAAAACAGTTTTTAGTTGTAACCAATAAGATGTTTCTCCTGGACCACCAACATATGCCAAGTTCGGAAGTATTGTCTCTTGGTAAACCGGACGTAACGCAACATTTGGACTAAATCGCTCTGGATTTTGATCTAATAAATTTAATAAATCATTCGAAGAAAATGTAAGACTAGTATTTACAATTTCATAATTCGAATCTTTATCTTTTACAATTCGTTCCCTTAATCCTTCTTCCAAATAAAATAAATTTATTGGTCGTGGAGTTATTTGAAGTGAATAATTTGTTTCAAGTTGCTTATTTGTTTCATTTAAAAAATTAAACGATGATTGATTTATCAATTCATCTTTCATAACATCCTTAAAAAGAGTTTTTAATTCTTTGCAATCAGCATCTAATACCAATAAACATTCTTCACCAAAAAGATGAAGAACAAAATGACGTGTAGCTTCAGATAATGTGCTATGATTTAAATAAGAGTCCTCCAAAAGCTTAATTAAATCCGTTGCAACAATTGTATCGCCAAGTAATTCCTTTAACTCTGCAATTACTGTTGCTAAAGTATTTGTAGGAATTTTACCTGTTACACCTTTCGTACTTTGCTCCCATTTAATTTCTTTATTAAACAGATACAGATGATTTATCTCTTCAAAATCATGATCCTCTGATGCCATCCAATAAACAGGAACAAAGTTACAGGAAGGAAATTGTAGTTTTAATTCTTTAGCAAGATTAATGGTACTTACAATCTTATAAATAAAATATAATGGTCCTGTGGCCAAACACAATTGATGACCTGTTGTAACAGTAAAAGTATTTTCGCTTTCAAATGAATTAACAATCTCTTTTAGAATTGGAAAATTTCCATAATAAGACTTATGTTGTTTTTCTAATTCCTCTTTTAAAACAGATCTATTAATTTTATACTTTCTTCTCTCCTTAATTAACTCTTCAAACGAATTAAATTCGGGTTTCCATCTATAAAAATTGTTTAACCGAGGATCATCTAATAAATAGTCTTTTACTAATGTGTTTCTTACACCCGTTTTATTTAGATCAATAGTTAAATTTTCCATCAATTATTTTAGCGCAAGAGTATATTAAACTAATTCACCAAAAAGATCAAACTCAGTAGCATGCTTTATTTTCACATTTGCAAAATCACCAACACGAACATAATTATCAGCTGCAGGAATTAACACTTCATTATCCACTTCTGGGGAGTCAAATTCTGTTCTTCCTATGAAATGTTCATTGTCTTTACGATCAAATAAAACTTTAAAAGTTTGACCGATTTTTTTCTCATTTAACGATGCTGAAATTCCTTCTTGAACTGCCATAACTGCTTGAGCACGCTCTTGCTTCACATCCGCATCAATATTATCTTCTAACTTATAAGCATGCGTATTCTCTTCGTGAGAATAAGTAAAAATACCTAATCGATCAAATTTTACATCCTCCACAAAGCGAATCATATCTTCATGATCTTTCTCTGTTTCACCTGGATAACCTGCAATCAACGAAGTACGTAAAGCAATTCCAGGTACACGTTCACGAATAGTATCGACTAATGCATACGTTTTTTCACGAGTAGTTCCTCTACGCATTGATTTCAACATTGCATCACTCACATGTTGCAAAGGCATATCCAAGTAACTACAAATGTTTGATCGTTCACGCATCACATCAAGAGCCTCTAAAGGAAATCCTGAAGGGAATGCATAATGCAAACGAATCCACTCAATTCCTTCCACATCACTTAGTCGTGATAATAATTCGGCGAGCTTTCTTTCTTTATAAATATCCAACCCGTAATACGTTGAATCCTGAGCAATCAATAAAATTTCTTTTGTACCGTTCTTTGCTAACGTTTTTGCTTCTTGCACCAACTCTTCCATTGGTTTAGAAATATGATTTCCACGCATCAAGGGAATCGCACAAAATGAACAAGGACGATCACAACCTTCCGAAATTTTCATGTACGCATAATGACGAGGAGTAGTTAATAAACGCTCACCAACCAATTCATGTTTATAATCGGCACCTAAAGTTTTTAAGAGTAATGGCAAATCACGAGTGCCAAAATAATGATCCACATTGGGGATTTCCTTTTCGAGTTCTGGCTTATATCTTTCTGAGAGGCATCCTGTAACAATTAAACGATCAATTTTACCCGCTTCCTTCTTCTTAGCATAATGTAAAATAGTATCAATGCTTTCCTGTTTGGCATTATCAATAAAACCACAAGTATTGATGATAACAATTGAAGCATTATTCCGAGTATTTTCATGCGTAACTTCAAAATCATTAGCACGTAATTGCCCCATTAATACTTCAGAGTCAACAATGTTTTTGGAGCAGCCAAGTGTAACTACGTTAACTTTATTTTGCTTTAATGTTTTAGTTTTCAATTTTAATAAAATGCATTAAACTGATTCTTATCAAACTTTATTTTCACTTCATCCGATAGCAAAGGATTCAACTGTTGAATTAATCGAGCATAAAGATTTACATATGCATTCGTGGCTTTTGAATGATATGCTTTTTTATTTTTCACAATATTTATTTCTATTACACGAGGGAAATGCTCTGCATCAATATATCCCAAATTCGAATATTCATTGTAATATGATTCCACTAAACTATCGGCAGGAAATGATTTTAGAAATGAAGATAAAGTTTTTTTCTCCTCTAGCGTTAATGTTCGTTTAAGATATTCAACATTACTTCTTCCGTAATCGGATTTTGCCGTAATTACAAGACTATCCTTAGTGAAACTATAAATATTATTTTGATGCATCAATCCATTATTATCTTGCAACTCGATAGAATTATCTTGCGCAATTAATGACGAACTAAAAAAGACAAATACAAATAATAATAAGTTTCGAATCATATTCAAATTAATTTTCGCTGAAGAGTGAACTAACAAATTCTTTTCTATCGAACAACTGCAAATCTTCCATCTTCTCTCCTACTCCAATATATTTTACAGGAATTTTAAATTGATCGGAGATTCCAATTACAACACCACCTTTCGCAGTTCCATCTAATTTTGTTAGTGCTAATGCGTTCACATCAGTTGCTGCAATAAATTGTCGTGCTTGTTCAATTGCATTTTGACCTGTAGATGCATCCAACACTAAAAGTATTTCATGAGGAGCATCAGGAATAACCTTTTGCATCACCTTGCGAATTTTAGTGAGTTCATTCATTAAATTTATTTTGTTATGCAAACGTCCTGCAGTATCAATGATGCATACATCCATTCCTTGAGCGACGGCGGAAGATAGCGAATCAAAAGCGACAGAAGCAGGATCTGCGCCCATACCCTGACTAACAATAGGTACATCAACCCTAGCGGCCCATATTGCAAGTTGATCAACGGCAGCAGCACGAAAAGTATCGGCAGCACCAAGAACAACTTTTTTTCCTGCCTTTTTAAATTGATAAGCTAATTTCCCAATCGTTGTTGTTTTACCAACACCATTTACACCAACCACCATTATAACGTATGGTTTAGCAGGAAGATTTTCTAGTTGATTAAAATCTTTTACATCGGCTGATTTATTTTCAGCCATTAACTCGATGATCTCTTCTTTTAAAAATCTATTTAACTCAGAAGTTCCTGCATATTTATCACGAGCAACTCGATCTTGAATACGCTTCACAATTTTTAAAGTTGTTTCAACACCTACATCACTAGTTACTAATACCTCTTCCAGATTATCCAGCACTTCATCATCAATAGTAGATTTACCGATAAAAGTTTTCGTGATTTTTGTAAAAAAATTTTCGCGTGTTTTCTCAAGTCCCTTATCAAGCGACTCTTTCTTTTCACGATTAAAAAATCCAAACAATCCCATAATTAATGATAAATAGTGATAACGTGTTTAAACAAAAATAGCTTCTCTCTAAGGAAAGAAGCTATTGGTTTGGTTGATCGCCAGTATTATTTGTCTTTAAGAAAATCCTTAATATGATCGTTGTGAACAATTTCTTCTTTAAAGGTGTATGAACCTGTTAATGGTGATTTCACCATTTTAATCACTTTAGAGAACTCTTTGCCTTTACCAGACTTCAGAGTTGCAACTACTTTCTTTGCCATGTTACTATAATTTTAGACGGTAAAAACCTGATTATTTAATTTCTTTGTGAACTGTCATTTTCTTCATAATCTTATTGAATTTCTTCAATTCAAGACGCTCTGAAGTGTTTTTCTTGTTCTTAGTCGTGATATAACGTGAAGTTCCTGGCAGACCACTAGTCTTATGCTCAGTGCACTCCATAATTACTTGAATACGATTACCTTTCTTTGCCATGATACTGTTTATTGTTAATGTACCCTTTTTAGAGGGACGCAAAGATATAACATAATCAGGAAATTACAAATCTTTTAGTGATTAGTTCTAAAATCAGTTATTATTTTAGCATTAATTGCTCAATATCAACTATTTCACGTGGCAATGATCCCGATAAGTTACGAGGACTCCCTCCAGTAATTAAGATATCATCCTCAATACGAATACCGATATTCCACCATTTCGGATCACAATCGGAACCTATTGGGATATAAATTCCAGGCTCTACCGTAATTACAGTTCCCGCTTTAAGAGTCCCATTTGTTCCAGCATCATGCACATCTAATCCTAAATAATGAGAAGTACCATGCTTGAAATAAGTAAAATATTCATTTGCAGCTTTTATAATCCCTAATTTCAAAAGTCCATTTGCAATAACATTCACCGCAGTGTCATGAGTTGCTCGGAAGGAACTCCCCACCCTACATGCTGCTATACTAGCATTCTGAGCATCTAACACTAATTGATAAATCGATTTTTGCTCTTCTGTAAACTTCCCATTCACTGGAAATGTACGCGTAATATCAGCAGTGTAATTATGATACTCTGCTCCCATATCAGCAAGAAGAAGTTCACCAGAAAGCATCTCTTTACGATTAAATGAATAATGCAAAACACACCCATTCTTTCCAGAGCCTGCAATTGAACTATATCCAGGATATTCGGCTCCATTCTTTTTCATTTGGTATTCAGCGATAGCCTGCGCTTCATACTCTTTCATTGATGGATGAACTGATTTTATCATCTCTTTAAAACCAACAATTGAAATGTCGATCGCTTTTTGCATCAACAACAACTCTTCTGGAAACTTAATTTCTCGAAGCGTTTTTAAGATTTTCACAGCAGTGTAATTATCTGTTTTATCCTCAAGTGAAACTAATCTTTCCTTTACTTGAATTGTTAAATCGGCCAAATCAGAATTATCATCTTTATCATTTGATGGTGCAATCGGATAATTAACAAGAATCTTATTGAATTTAGAAAAATCGAGACCGAATTCTTTAAAATCCGAGCCATTATAGACTGCATCAAATCCTAAATGGCGCTTTACTCCATCTACACCCAATCTTTGTCCTGTCCAAATCTCCATTGCTGAATTTCGTTCTTGAACAAAAATCAACTCCTTAACGTAATTACCATCAAGATTAATTGAATCCTTTAGTAAAATTAAAAGCGCATTTGGTTCTAGGTAACCTGATAAATAATAAAAGTTAGGATCTTGACTATATTGAAAATCGACATCATTAGAGCGATTTCGAATAGGGTTTGAAAAGAAAATGGCTATGGATTTCTCCGGCATTTTAGCTTTAAAAGATTCTCTTCTGCCTTTATGAAAAGTATCTGATAATCTATCTGTATCGTCCCATTGTGCTTTTGCACTAAATGAAATTAAGACGAATAGGTATAAAAATAAAGCTGGTAACCTGAGTTTCATTGTGTAAAAATAACCAATGATCAGATTACCAGCCGCCTTTTACCAGGAATTACCCCGATATTAGAGCTTGCCTTTAACGATTGCGCGGGTGATGGCTTCAGTAATACCAATCTTATTGATAGTACGAAGTGCTGAAGTACTTACTTTTAAAGTAATCCATTCACCTGTTTCAGGCATATAAAACCTCTTTACCTGAAGATTCGGATTGAATCTACGGTTTGTTTTATGATTAGAGTGGCTAACGTGGTGACCCCTGATAGCGTGCTTTCCTGTTAAATCACATATCTTTGACATGACCTTATATTCTTTTTAATGAGGGGGCAAAAGTAGGAAAAAGAATTTAGAATTACGAATTACGTTTTACGTTTTACGTTTTATTTGCGCCAAAAGCATATAAACTACTTGAAATCAAAAAATTATATGCTATTTTGATTGTAAACTATTTTAAGTGAATAAAAATAAATATGGATGATATATCATTCGCTAACTCAGCATAAAAGCCTTATTGAATGAAATATCATACATAATAGGCGAATTTAAAGTCTGTCTTTTGCTGTACTCAACCATTGAAAGGACGCTTTATAATTGTCATTATACCATTTCAGCCAATATATAACCCGTACTTCTTCCTCCGGCAGCTTCTTTTTCAAGAACGCTTTTATTAATTAAATCCTGAATATCACGACTAGCAGAGTCTTGTGAACACTTGCAGATTTTAGCCCATTTCGATGAGGTCAGTTTCCCCTCAAATTCATCAAGCAATTTATTAATCATTTTGTGTTGACGCTCGTTTAGTCTTTGGTCTTTTAATTTGTCCCAGTATTTTGCTTTATAAAGTATTTTAGAAAGGCTATTTTCAGAGGAGGTCAATGCTCGTTTCAAGCATTCAAGAAACCAAGTTAGCCAAGCTGTTATGTCTGTTGTTCCGCCTTGTGTTTTTTCAAGAAGATTATAATATTCTTTTCGCTCTGCCCGTATTTGAGCAGACATGCTGTAAAATCTTTGTGGAATTCCGTCGGCACGAGTCAGCAGCATGTCGGTGATGGTTCTTGCCAAGCGTCCATTGCCATCATCAAACGGGTGGATAGTAACAAACCAAAGATGAGCGATGGCCGCTTTTAGAAGTGTGTTCTTTTCATTGTCACTATTGAGCCAATTTAAAAAATGATTCATTTCGTTTTCTAAAACTATTGAATCAGGAGCTTTAAAATGAACACGCTCTTTTCCCATAGGACCAGATACTACTTGCATAGGGTCACCGGGCGAATTGGTTCTCCATTTTCCAACAACAATTTTTTGCATTCCACTACTTCCAAATGGAAACAGTGCAGCATGCCAAGCAAATAATCTTTCAGATGTGAGTACCGCTTGGAAATTTTGTGTAGCATCAAGCATTACTTCCACTATACCATCTACATGCCTATCGGAATGGACTAATCCAGCCAAATCCAAACCTAATTTTCTGGCAATTGAAGAACGCACTTCATCCTTATCTAAAATTTCTCCTTCAATTTCGTTCGACTTCAAAACCTCCAATGTCATGGATTCCAAATTTGCTTCCGCTTGAAAACCAAACCCCAAGCTTTCCATCCTACCAATTAGGCGTCCATGTCGGTGACCAATTGTCGAAAGCAGGCTGAGTATTTCTTCCTTGTTCCAAGTGAAATTCGGCCAATCAGGCTGTTCATAGATATACATTCTCCGCAATTTATGCGGCAAATATAGGCTCCAATCTCCGCAAATCCAAATTATTCTCCGCATATGTTACGGAGAATAAGAGGCTTATTCACCGCATGTAGTCAAATTAAAA
>Ga0114969_10002273_pt1 | contig 15860 bp, 31 predicted proteins | sample M_130807_MF_Meta_FD_87316 | JGI IMG/M metagenome (GOLD analysis project Ga0114969, IMG submission 87316) | Freshwater microbial communities from Lake Montjoie, Canada to study carbon cycling - M_130807_MF_MetaG | ecosystem: Environmental > Aquatic > Freshwater > Lake | place: Lake Montjoie...
AAAACATTACTTCATGAAAGATGTAATTGTCCCCCAGCACAATGCCGGCACATTGAAGACAAACAAATTTTCTTTTCACTTCTTCAACAGGCTTTTGACGATGGCCGCAAATCACTAGAAGACATTAATGAACAATTCAAACAAGCTCAAAAATTACTCTTTTAATCACGGTACTTTAGTAACTCATAGTCAAAAATATCTTTTTTGTTTTCATGCACCTCTTTGGTCATCATCGGTTGCCTGTGATATTGAACCAAGCGGACACATTAAAATTCCCCCCGCAACACTTGGAATAATTCTTCAATCCAAACCTCATAATAACAAAAATCATTGTCTTGTACTGTGGACCAGTGGCCTTGGATGGACCGATGATCAATGGCTAAAAATCATCTCAAATAATGATATCAATATTCCATGAAAATCCACAACATCATAGAATACATTAAAAACATGACAAAATCATATTATGCCTATCTTCTTGTTGCAATAATTTCAGCCATTCTTTTTCCAATCTCACTATACATTGGTGATTTTACAGGTGCATTCACATGGATAGTAGGCTCAACCTCAATGGGTTATCTCTTTAATGTTGATCGCCTCATTGATAAAAATAAGAATAATTTCATCAGCAATTAATGAAAACTTTTAAAGAAATCAAAGATGTACAAGACATCATTCAAACAATAAATGATCTAAAATTTTTACTCAAATCTACCGGCAAAGATCCAATGGCAGAAGATTTTGATCGAACAATAAATTCATTCATTTCAAAATGGAATCTTCAAAATCTTCTAATTGAATCTTCAGATCCACAACAACATCCAAAACATTGTTTGTGGTGGGGTGATTGGCATCAATGCAATTGTGGATTATTTGATAATGAATAATCGCGGTGCCACAATGGTGGAATATTCAATGATGCTATCGTTGATTCTTATCATCTCATACATTTCATACATTCAATTAGGAAAGAATGCAAGAATGTCAGGTGATAAATCAACCATATCTTTTCAATCCCATTGAATCACAATGGGGTCAAAGAATAACCTTTCCACACAGGTCCTGTGGCATTTGTGCATATAAACATAGAAGCATCCGACAATACAAGTTGACCAACTGTTGGACTTGCTGGTAGAGCTGCCGAATTAAATGCATTTGAAAAAGCTGCAACAGGCGGCGTGAATGTTGTTGAATATCTTGCATTTGCTTTTGATATTCTTGCTTCATCCATGTAACCATCTAGTTGTAATATGTTTGCATCGACGGGCCTACCAATACACAAATATTGATCCGAAAAATTTGTTGTGAGAGAAAAAGATCCGCATGCCACACCATCAATATAATAAGTAAGAATTCCTAATTTTCTTACAAAAGCGATGTGAGACCAAGCATTAAGAGGAACTGGTGAACCTGTCGATTCAGAATGAAGTGAGCCATTCCACGTTCTTAGATGCCCAGCCGATCCAAAAATAAATAAAGCGCCAGCCCCAGAAGCACCTGCGCTTCTTGTATCAAAAATAGTGCCAGCAAAATCTGAATATCCGCCTGTTCCATAACTGTTCAAATACAACCAACATTCAAAGGTAAAATCACCTGTTGACATTGCATAATCAGCACTGTTTGATGAAACAATTCTTGTGTTAGTACTGGCATCAAAATAACCTGATGTTCCACCAAATTTACTTTGTGTATTGCTTATTTGTGCATTTCCATAAGCTGTAAAAGTTTTTGTTTCATATGAATTATCGGTAAAAGTGGTGCTTCCATTTGCTCCTCCCATGTGAAGCAATGTCGATATTGTTGTATCAAGAACATCAGCAACATATGATACTCCACTTCCTCCACCACCTGCCGCTGCACGAACAAGAAGTCTTCCTCCACCACCATTATTTTGCATTATTATTGACATGAGTAGACTCCTTTAGCAATTTGTATTTTCTTCATCGATACCATTGATTTTAAAGCCATGACTATCTCCGTTTCATCTTACAAGATGACGTGATAACTAATGAAGAATCATGCTATTATAGCATAAATTGCCTAAATAATAGGTAAATGATATGCATATAAGAAATGCCGTAAGAGGCGATATGGTGCGAATTACGCATGACTTGAAAGAATTGGTTGGAATTTTTTTAGGCTTCAAGCAAGTCGTCAAATTGAAAGTTGGTGACGCTGTATGGCATGATGACATGGTTGAAGTCCTTGTCGGAGAGACCAACATGTTGTTCAGCATTGATGAAGTTGTGGTCGTCGATGCATAGTTAAATATCATGATAAACATCTGGGCAAGGGTGAGGGAAACACTGGACCCGATCGCTGCCAAACATGGGATAAGTCTCGATGACGCAGCTGACGTGTTGTTTGCCCTTTTGAATGCTGATGTAAGATATATCGCAAAAGAAATAAAGGCTGAAGAGGCTAACGTGAAGAACGGCAGGCCCATGGGACGCATCGCCGCGTTGGTGAGAGAGATTGCTGTTGAGAAAGACATAACTCATGAAGACGCTGTGGAGTTGCTTCGAGCCATGATAGATCCAGCTGCTCGTGCAGGAATGACATGGGACACTGTCGATAAATCGACGACAACGTCCTCATCAAAGAAGAGCTTTGTGAACTAGCATAAATTCGTATACGAATTATATATATAAAGCGTGCTTTTACGCGATTTTCGAAAGGAATTTATATCATGTCATCAATAAAAATAAATGGCAGCGGTTCAGGTAAACTAAAAATTACAGGCGTAGGTGCAGCAACACTTCGAATATCCGGCGGTGGTGGAGGCGGTGGCGGCTGGACTTGGGATCCTGCTTCTGTGGGTGCTTCAAGCGGAATTACCTTGAGTTATGGAAATCTCACAGCCACCGACTTTACATATGGCGAGGGTCAATATAATCAATCTGTCATAGGAACAGCCATCATCGCGCCAGGTGACAAAAAGTTGTTCACTGTCAAGGTTGATTCTGCGACAATATTTATGATGATCGGATTCGCAGGAGATTCTTTTACCGCCGGCGATACTCTGAACACAGTTGGCGTTCAAGCACCTTCGGTCGGTGTTTCTTGCACTGGTGAAGTATGGTTGAATGGATCCATAGTGGGTTTTGGACAAACATTCACATCACTTTTTGACATTGTTGATATTGCAACTTCTGATGATAATGGTGGATCTTGGTGGTATCGTGTCAATGGTGGATCATGGAGCAACAGTGGAAATCCTGAAAGCGGCACAGCGGGATATCCTCTTACAGGTCTTAATGGTTCGATCTACAGGCCTGCTGCAACTCCGAATTTTAATGATGGTTTACCCGGCGCATGGACAATTTTAGGAACACCTGGGGGAAGTGTTCCATCAGGTTTCACCTTTGTAGGTTGAAATTGAACTCGGTCATATACTCCTCGGTGGCGATGAATGAAGAACAAAAAACTTCGATCATCGAGGATGTGTATCGACTGAGGTCCATCGAACCTGAATCCAGGCGGAAGAGCACCCGAGGTGGCTGGTCATCAACATCATCAACTTCGACAATCGATCAATTTCCACTGGTAAAAAACCTTCTGTCGTCTTACAAAATACACGGCTTCTGGTTCAATATCAATCCACCAGGATCTTATAACGATTGGCACTGCCACCGTGGATTTGCAACTTCAGGCGTGGTATACATTAAAACATGCCCCAATTCAGGGGAAATAATTTTTAAAAATGACGATGAAACACTCCTCAGCGTGACGCCCCATGTCGGAACAATGCTGACTTTTCCCGGTGACCTGTTGCACAGGGTGACACAAAATCTATCAGACGAAGATAGAATTTGCCTTGTCTTCAATTGCAGTCAATAAATAAAAGAGGGGTGAGATCACAAGAAGAGACCCCACCCCTATAAACGTGGACTAAATCTACGTTTTTACAATGACCTTACGGTCAGTGTCCGCCGCCACCAGCAGCTCTGGTCAATGTAATGCTGTAGTCGGCATGAGAGCCGTCGGCAGCAGTGACACGAATCGTGTATGTATTTGGCCCGACGCTAAGCCCAGAACCTGAAAGCTGAGACACGCTTGCGCCGCCATCGGTAGGTGTCTGCACGAAGTGAAGCATCGACACGGTCGAAAATGCATTTGCAATTGAATATGACCCACCAGCGCTAACAGCATGTGAACCGCCACCATCGGTATACGACCACACTGCAAGGGAGGTGTCTGAGGAAAGGGGGAGACCGAGATGCAGGGTGCCGCCGGCGGTTCCATTGATCGTTAGTGAGGCACCTGGGGTGCCGTTGATTTTGAGTTTCTTTGCGATTGTCATGATTGAGCTTCTTTCTGTGTTATTGTGGCATCACAGAAAATGCCACGACAGTAAGTATGTGGTCTCCGCCGGAGATGAAGATAAATCATAATTGATTTTGCGGCAATTAGGCCGTCAGCCGCCCAGATAACATATGGCGAGATAGCCATGGAAGGCCACCCCGGCGATGATGATGAGGTCAAGGATGGCGTTCCGCTTCGAGGTGACATGTTTCATGAATGATACATATACGTCACGTTGACGAAACATATTGCCATCGTCATCGATTCTGTAACAGTTTTGCGCAGCTGTTACAAGCGTGTCCTCGTCAATCATCCTCTTTACACATCTTGAACCCAGATAACGAATCACATCCCCGGAGCGGCATAAATCAGAATATCCCCCAAAGAGAAGAAAGGAGAGGAGAGGAAGGGCACCGATATAACAGCAGAGAGCAGCGGAAGGGAAGGAAGGAACTCTCTAGCTGGGGAGGGAGAGACGGGAGGCATGGGTCACGATGGCGGGGGTGAGGGAGGTCCCTGTCCCCCAATGATAATCCAGAAATCGGCTTCCTATCGGTGGGGGTCAATTTGATGCAACTAGTTGCACAGGCGCCCGCAGAGCGTGTACACGGGGATATATGCAGCGACTCAGGAGGGGGCTTTTTTGGAGAAGTAAACCCCTGCGACGATGGGTAGGGTTTTTTTGGAAGACTGCGGGACTAGGACCACACCTGGGACTCAGTACACACATCAGATCACTTTTTTATCATCAAGCCCCCATTTTACCGGACTTTTTCAACATTTCTGGGTGTAAAGCTGCTCCCCATCATGTTATATTAGAAGCAGATGAACCTTTGGACCTTCTCCCCTCCCTTCCCAGCGACCTACCTCGCTGACCCGGGTCGCTCCATTCTCCTCGGGGCAGAGCCTCACGGTAAGCCCGGGGATGTCACCCGGGACATGGGACAGTGGTTTCGCGACCCTCCAAAGGACGGCACCCGCTTCCTGCGTCCCATCATGTTGGCAGCCTCCCTCCTCGACGGGGTAACCATCGATCCCCGCACTGCCTCCCCTGCCCAGGTCCTCTCCTCCTGGCGCTACCTGGACATGGTTCCCCAGGAAGCTGGCCCTGTGGTGGAGGGCGATTTCATGGGTCGTGTCAGGAAGTGGTCTCCTTGGCTGCTGGATAATCTCTTGTCTGATGCTCCGGCCCGGGTGGTGCTGTTGGGCTCCCATGTCCACCGGGCCTTCGAGTCCATCGTGGTCCCCCTCCTCCGCTCCTCCTCCCTCTCCTCCGTCCTTCGTCTCGGCCTTCCCCATCCGGTGGCCCGGCGTCCCTACCTGTCGGCTGCTGAGGTGGGTCCTCCTGCCTCACGCCTGAGGCCTTTATCCGAGCCGCTCCTCGTCCTCGGTAGGGGCGGTTGGCGGGCCCACATTTAAAGTCTCCGACCCCCTGCACGCCCCATCTCGTTACCGGACTATTTGCAAATTTTGATTTTCAAAATGCGGGTCACTTTCCCCCTAAAAGTGGGTCACGATTCCCTTCCGGAGCTCCGTCCCGGTTCCTCCCCGCTCCTCCGGGAGGGACACTGGGCACTTCACCGGCCTTATGCGCGCATTCGCCCGCGCGTGGGCCCGTGCACGATACGCGATTCGCACCCGCGCGCGCGGGAGAAGTGTGTAAAGTTGGGACCCGGCGGGGTATATTGGGAGGATGCCAACCCACTGCTTCATCGGTCAACAACTCTCCGACGGCTCTGTCCGTGGGGTCTATTGCCACTATGATGGCGACCTCTCCCTGACCGGGGCAATGCTGGGCCGCCACTACGGGGATCGGGGCACTGTGACGGAGCTCCTCGACCTCGGGGACCTGTCGTTCATCGGGCCGGGACCTCGGGATGGCACCTCAGCCTACCATCGAGATTGCGGGGAGGTGCACTGGCCGGCCCCCCTCTATCCCTCTCCGGAGGAGGTCCTCTCCCTTCGCTATGAGTGGAACTATCTCCAGCTGGAGGACGGCTCCTGGCTCTACGATAACGGGGATGGCTGGACCCAGCTGCCGGACCCAGAGCCCCTCATCTTCAACGAAGTGTAAAGTCCCAGCCGGTGATGGTATATTATGATTATGAGTAATTCATTCCGCTCCACCGATGACCCGACCCCTGGGCTACCCTCCTCTCTCCAGCGCATCTCAGATGCTGAATGGGAGGATACGGCCTCCACCTTCTCCCCAGACATCTTGCTTGCCGCCTATCCGGATGTTGCCCTCCACCCGACGGCGACGGGGTATGGGGTTGGAATGGGGGATCTCATTGCCGTGGACGATTCCGGGGAGCAGATCGCTGTCTGGACTGATTCCGGTTGGAAAGCCACCTGAGGGCCGGGGTGCAAAGTCCCACCCTCCCTTGATACACTGAAACAAGCAACAGCAGGAGATTTTTAGCATCATGACCATCATGTCCATCAAGACCTTCCTGGAGGTGTCATCCCTCCTCCCCGTGGAGACCTCAGTCCTCCTCCGCGGCCCCCATGGCATCGGCAAGTCGCAGGTGGTCCGTCAGGCGGCCTATGCCCTTGGCTTCACCCCGGATGACGTCATCGATCGCCGTCTCTCCCAGATGTCGGAGGGCGACATGATCGGCCTGCCCTCCACCGACGGGGAGGTGACCCGCTTCAACCCGCCGGCCTGGTTCAAGGATGCCTGTGATAATCCCCGGGTCCTCTTCCTCGACGAGCTGAACCGGGCCACCCCGGAGGTGATGCAGGCAGCTTTCCAGGTGGTCCTTGACCGGGAGCTCAACGGCTGGTTGCTGCACCCGAAGACTCGGGTCTTCGCGGCCATCAATGCCTCGGCGGCCTATACCGTCAACGAGATGGACCCCGCCCTGCTGGATCGCTTCTGGACCATCGACCTGACCCCGACCCCGGAGGATCTCATCGCCTGGGGACGCGGCAAGAACCCCGTCAAGTCCCACGGCCACAACATGGCCCCTCTCATCTGCGACTTCCTCTCCCAGGACGAGAAGTGGTGCGACCCCCCGCGGGACACGGAGCCCGGCAAGGTCTCCTCCTCCCGTCGTTCTTGGGAGCGCCTCGGGGATGCCCTGGGGACCGCCGGCATGCTGGATGAGCCTGGTCACCCTCACTTCTACCCGATGTGCCTCGGCTATGTCGGGACGGAGGCCACCATTGCCTTCCACTCCTATGCGAAGACTGCAGATAACCAGGTCTCCGGGGCTGACGTCCTTGACTCCTACCCCAAGTTCCGCGGCAAGGTGAAGAAGATGGGGCAGGAGAAGCTCAACTCCGTGGTGGAGAAGGTGTCGGAGTATGTCACCGGCAAGCTGAAGAAGATCGATGATGTTCAGGGCGCCAACCTGGCTGCCTTCATGAAGGACCTGCCCGGTGAGCTGCGGGTGGCTGCCTGGTCGAAGCTGACCCAGGGCAGCGGGGTGGATAACCTGGAGCTGGCCAAGAGCGTTCACAAGTACTGCGTCGGCTCTGTCCTGGAGGTCTTCGGGGTGGATGGTGCAGTGGCCGCCGCAGCCACAGCGGCTTCGAAGAAGAAGTGATCCACCGTGTCCCTCTTCGACGAGGAGGCTGCCCATGATCGCTCCCTGCGGCGTTTTGAACGCGCCGTGCGGGGCGGTCGCAATGGGCGCCTCGCGGAGAATTCCTGGTGGGGGGATCGCCTCTCCATCAGGGACATTGCTGCCGTGGTCGACTGGTGCGCCGGTAAAGGCCTCCGGGTGGAGTTCGTCAAGCGGGCCAACGCCGTCTTCGATCGAAACACGATGACCATCTCCATCGCCTCCAACGTCAGGCCTCCCCGACAACTGATCTACCTCCTCCACGAGTGCGGTCACTACATGATATCCACCACAGCGGCCAAGGATGACAGGTTCAAGATGGGATATGCCCTTGGAGATGGCTTCACCACGGAGCGCGGCTTTCCCCACAAGCTGGCCTGCGTCGAGGAGGAGTTCGAGGCCTGGCATCGGGGCTGGCGCCTCTCCCGGCGTCTGAAGCTGGGCATCAAACGCGAACAGTTCGACGCTGTGAGGCGCACCTGCCTCAGGACCTACATGGCATGGGGGGTGAAATCAGGAAAATGAGACGCGACAATAATCCACAGCCCGACCCAATCCTTAAAGAACTCTTCATTCGTCAGGTGGCCATTGAGCTGGGCATCGTTCCAGTGACTCGTTCCACCAGCGGTTTCGACTTCAATGTCGCCTTGGAGAGCCTGCCGCCAGACGAGGCCCGTCGAGCGAAGCGCAAATTTCGCAAGTTATGGCGCAAGGCCCAGGCGGAGGCCCGCAGCGCAGAGCTGTGGCTCGATGTCACAGGCCCACCTTCCAAGGTGGAACGACGGCGCCGCAAGGTCATGGTGGCATCCCAGATTGATAAACAGGCCACCCAACGTGCTCTGCAGAATAATCCGAAAAAATAGGATATAAAAACGGCAAATTCATTTATTGAGAATAAACGGGTCAGCATTGTGTAAATGCTATCCTTGATGGTGTAAGGTGTTCTTATGCAGAAGTCAAGAAAACGTGTTACATGGAAGAAGGGGGAGAAACCTATCAAACAACAACTGTTGCCTTTCTTTCCGGATATTGACATGCAACAGAATATGCAACAAATCAATGACTTGATGGGTGGAGCACGACTTGGTGCCATGTTCACCGTTATTAGCAATCTTGGGAAGATGCCGGATTTCCACGGCAGATTGTTACCTCCTCATTCGTATTTGATTAACGAAGAGTTTCAATACGGCGTCGGATACCCAAAGGTCGCCAATGCAGGCGATCTTATCGTTTATATGGGAGAAATTCGGGTCGCAGAAGGACGTTCCATTAAATCTGTTCGTCAAATGGTGCGTCACAAGTTTCTGATTCATGGGGTGATCTTCATTATTTATCACCTTGAGGCCATCGCTCCTGTGATGTCATTATCATGAGACAGTTCAGACTTTTTCTTGCGTTCTCCTCTGTCGGCGTCGCCACGGCCCTTGGGCTTTTCATGCAGGATCGTGTCGGGGCCATCCTGTGGCTCGCCGCCGCCTCTACTCAAGGAATTTTATTGATGGCAGAACACGCCGTGGATGGACGGGACCCAAAGGAATGACCCTGTGTAAAGTCGGGGCCGAGAATGGTATGATTGGATCATGTCAAGAAACAACACCGACACTGAGACCTCCGTCCTCGCCGCAGCCGTGGCCGCCTTCGAGGCCCGTATGGTATCCGGCATTATCTCTGACGATGTCAGCGACGATGATGACGTCAACCCCTCTGCCATCATCGCAGCGGTCGAGGCTGCTCGTCCTGACATCTCCCGCCTCCCTGACGCCATTATGGATGGGGTGCCGGTCTTCTTTGCTGGCGATCGCATCGTCATTGAACGGCGTGCCTCGATCCTCCGCGGTAACCCGTACCTTGACACCCGGACCTACAGCGTAAAGTCCCTGGACCTGGTGACTGGTGACATGGTCCTGTGGGATGTGTCCCTCTTTCAATGGGCCCGAGACAACTTCATCACCGGCCCAAAGCTAGGCCAAGTTTACAAGCTTACAAACGGACTCAGCACCTCACCTGGCAAGAAGAAGCGCGGTCGTCCTCGTAAGAACCTTGAGGTGGCTCCTGTCGTTCGTGCCACCGATGCCGACGGCAACCCCATCAAGAAACGCCGCGGTCGTCCGGCCGGGGTTAAGAATCGCGACAAGGCTGTCATCTCAGTTGAAAAAGCAGAGCGTAAGGCCCTTCGGGCGGCGAAGAAAGCAGGTAAGTGAGTCATGTGGTTCCCAATCATCATCGCCCTTGCTGTTGGATTGACTGCCATTGCCCCGGGATTCTCTAAAGGTCTGGCCTGGGTCATTACAATGTCTATCACTGTTCCGCTGGTTATGCTCGGCGCAGGATCCTTTGGGTATCTTTTCGCACTGTTTATGGGTTGGGGTGGGTCCTGGGAAACGTTTGTTATGTGCTGTCTTGTCTGCGGCACACCGCCCTCTCTCTTCATCTGCTGGGTCATCTTCGGCTAAGATGAAGGAGCACCAGGAGATGCGCAACATAGCCACAGGAGAGCTGCACGTCGGCGACCTGGTACATTTCGCGTCATCCGACGGCGTCGTCTATGATACACACACGGCCATCGTGGTGTCATTGCATCCCGGTGAGATGGCAGACGCTGTCTCTTTCTTCGACTCTTTGCGTGGGCTGAAAATGTGGAAGACAGGGTGGATTTACGGACACATCGTCTCAAGGTGGGGCGAGTGACGCTGGTTCAAAGAGGTCCCATTCCTCGACATCCCCTAGGAATTTGACGTGCAATTTTGTGTCGACCATCATCTCCCTGATGGCATCTGACGCAGTGCCGCTCACCCAGAAATGGTGGGTTCGTTGGCCCAGATAGTTATGTTCTTTACCGGTGCCATCATCCATGACATGGATGTACCATGGCGTTAAATGATCCTCCAGGTCTCCTTCAGATGGATGAATGATGCATATCATATAAAAGCCGGTCGTGATGTCCATGGCCTGTTAATTAATCACAACTTTTAAAAAATCAAAAATGATTTTTACACATGTGTAAAGTCCCTCAAGATGGGAGTATGATGGAAACATGAACTACAAAGACATTCGAACCGGAATGAAGGTCACCTGGGGCTCTGGCATCCCACGTGGCAAGGTCGTCTCTGTCGACCCCCACGAGCTTCCTGGCGCTGCGATCAAGGTGGAACTTCTTGAAAATATTCTCAACGATTGTGGAAGATCATTTCCCGTTGGATTGACAACATGGTTCCCCGCTAGCGAACTACGACCTCTTGATGAAGGAATGAAGTGACATGGAAACCGGCGTCGGCTTGCTTCAACTTGTGACCTACGATTCCATCGCACCTGGTATGGAGGTGACATGGGGCGATGGTTCTCCACGTGCCACTGTCCTCAGCATCAGTCGCTCCGGGGTGGAAGTGGAACTTCAGTTCAACCTGATCAACGAAAGCGGAAAACGTTTCCTCATCGGAAGCCATCACGTCCTGCCGAAGGCATCGCTTCGCGTCGTCAATTGACAGTATTTCATACGTGAATTTATTTTGCTGTCATAGTTATTATGGCGGCACGAAGATGGACCTCGACACAATAACCACATTATTTCTGATGGGCTCGATGGCATTTCTTTTCATCCTTCTTGACCAAGACTTCCCACAATGACTGTGTAAAGTCTCCTCGGAACATGGTATACTGAGATCATGGACAACATCATCGAAGTGGGAACCCAGGTACGCATCACGAAGATTGACACATATGGTTGGCTAGGTCGTGAGAATCATCCTCGTCATTATCATGAGGGTCGAATGGCCTTCGTCACAGGGGCAGAGAAGCTCGACGAGGATGGCATCTCCATGCCTGATGTCACATCGGCGGATGATGTGCACTACGTCATGTACACCGTCACGACCTCGACAGGGGAGTCTCTGGAGCTCCTGGATCACGAGGTGGAGCCCTACTTCGGCGCTGGTCTTCGACGACGCGCCGGGGCCGAGACCCCGTGTTACGCGACGCTGTAAAAAAAGTTCTGCGGTGACATTGCCGCGGTGTAAAGTAGATCCTCAAAGAGTTATATTGAGGATGAAACCAAAACGGATCAACAAACAAGGAAAACGGAGATTACAATGAGTGAAATGAACGTTAGCGTGAGTGAAGAGTCGAAGGTTGAAGACAAGTCGAGCGCAATTGATCGCGCCCTTGCGGCTGCGATGGCTCGTAAGGCTGCACGTGACGGCGGAGGCGAGGTGACTGCATCCCCTGCATTGACCCTCAATGAGAAGATCGGCAAGGCTATTCCAAATAGTAAGAGCGTTGCAGATGCCAAGGCGCAGCGACAGGCGGAGCGTGAAGCATCCATGTCGACTCGCAAGGCCGAGCGTGAGGCACGTAAGGCTGCCAAGGCAGCTGAAGATGCTGACAAGCGTCCCGTTCACATGGCCAAGGTGGCACGTGCGGCGTCGAAGCTGCCGCAGCTCAGCACTGACGCATCGGATGCCTTTGCCACGCTGACCACCAAGTTGGCGACCGATCAGATCGCGGCCCTGGCGCTTCACCTCCAGCACCACAATCGTGTGGCTGCCACCCAGAACGCCCTGACCGTCAAGATGACCACCGGCACTGCGGTTCGCATCGTCGGCGGAGATCCTCGCTTCATCGGCAAGACCGGGGTCGTCTCCAAGGCCCAACGCATTCGCTGCTATGTCGCCATCGAGGGCGTCGCGAAGCCTGTCTACTGCTTCACCAGTGACGTCAACACTGTTGCCTGAGCGGTGTAAAACTGGGACACCTTAACTTACAATAACATCCTTCCCGCCATAATGCTCCGGTAGAGCTGCGGATTCTTATAAAGTCTGCGTGGCTGGTTCAACTCCAGCATGGCGGACATCTTCCGTCACAAATATCAACAAGAAAGAAAAAAGAAAAATGACAAGCACCATGAAGAAGCAGGACACGAAGCGCACCGTCTATATTGTTCGTGATGGCATCAATCGCCGCTTCCTCAACCAGCGAGCATACTCAGGTCGCATCTCGGGTATCTGGGGTCGACTCGACGAGTCTCACATCTTCTACACCAAGGCACAGGCACAGAGTTGTGCGTCAAATATCAATGCCCGACCCAGCGTCTTGCGTAACCTGTCAGCTCGTGTCGTGCGCATGCGAATCGATCGCTGAGTTCGGTACCGGATTTAGCGACGTAGGGAGGGGGCAGGTACCCCTCCCGTTTTCCGAAGTAGCTCAGTGGAAGAGCACGACGCTGTTAACGTTGTGGTCGCAGGTTCGACCCCTGCCTTCGGAGCGATGGCCATGTAGCCCAGCGGCAGAGGCAGAGGACTTAAAATCCTTAAAGGGTGGGTTCGAATCCCACCATGGCTACTACTTTATCGTTGAAATATGAATAGAATATAAGCCTACGTAGACCAACGGCAGAGTCAGCTGCTTCAAATCCAGCTCAGTGTATGTTCGAATCATACCGTAGGCACGAAGTAAACGTAAAATTTGCCCCCATAGCTCAGCGGATTAGAGCAAGAAGTTTCTACCTTCAAGGTCGGTGGTTCGAGTCCATCTGGGGGTGCTGATCAATCTACTCAAAATAATTATTGTTGTATAATTACCAATTCACAAGGAATGAAACATACAATGAGACTTAGACTTTCTGAGTTGAAGCAAATTATCCGTTCTGAAGTTCGTAGATCGTTGTATGAGAGTCTTCCTGAAGGCGGAGAACCACAGATACCTACCGATGTTAAGGATTTAATTAAAAATGCCACGCCGGAACAACTTCTTGACGTATTAACAGCAGCAGCAGAAGGCAATCAAAAAATTCCTCCTGTGGTTGAAGATGGAATCGCTGCTCTTCAGGATAACGGTATCCAAGTCTCTCATCGTCACCGGCGAGGAATAAGATTATACGAAAATGGAGGTGCTTTAGTTGCAATGCTAACAAAACCCTTTGGGAAAGGTAAAAATGACAATTACTTACCTAATGCAGAAGATGCTAAAGCAGAGAAAGAAGAAGCCGCTGTTGCAATTTTAGCTGGCTTTGGCTTAAGTACTACTGCAACTGTTTTGCTTTCATTCTTTACCGCTTCAACTATTGCTACTCTCGGTGCAGCTGGCATTTCAGCCGCTCTTGCATATGCAGCAGTTATAGCTATAAATAAGGCGAGAGCTTAGACACAAGTGTGCATCTAGTTGCACGCACGTGGGAGTATTCTCCTCGTAATTCAGTGGATAGAATGCAAATTTCCTAAATTTGACGCCGCAGGTTCGATCCCTGCCGAGGAGGCGAAAATAATCATAAATGATTTTGTTTTAAACAAATGATGGGAACGGTGTATTATATTGTGCCACCTGTCTTCGGAACGATGGCACAACGAAAGGAAACAAACATGACGACGTTACCCACAGCAATTGCAGCGATCGTGGCCACACTGGCATCCAAGGACCCCGGCGCGGAGGAGTTTCTCCGTAATCGAGGTACCGAGGCTGCACAGGCAGCGATCATTGCATCTGCAGGTGAGCACAGGTTCCTCGGGACCGACGCCGCCGGCCGGGCAGCACTACTGACTGCTTGGTCATTCTACGAGTCCCGCTGGGACGCCTGCGCCAAGGGAGACTCCGGTCGATCTCTTGGCATCATGCAAGTCAACAAGATCTGGATGGGCTCAAAACACACGAGTCTCATCTGCGACCTGTCGGGCGGTTTTACCGCCGCCGTCAGGATCCTTGATGTGTTGACTGAACAGTGCACCACCCCCAGAGGGGTCCTGACGGCTTATTCGTCAGGCAGGTGCTCTTCCACCAAGGGTGTCAATGCCTTCGTGGAACAACGTTGGGCGATTGCTGGTCTTCCAGCAGCCGCCTTGGACAAACCCTTCACTAAGTAAGGGTCGGAGGGTGTGCGGTGTTCCGCCGCCCAATCGCGGAAGTAGCTCAATGGTAGAGCTTCTGGTTTCCAACCAGAATGTTGAGGGTTCGAGTCCCTTCTTCCGCTCCATGCCCGCCTAGCTCAGGGGTAGAGCAACGGTTTCGTAAACCGTAGGTCGTCAGTTCAATTCTGATGGCGGGCTCCATATGTACATCGCACCATTCACACGAGTCAAAGTATGCAGCATGACCTTCTCGATCGCAAGTTATCCTCAGCCATAGGCCTTCTTGAGGAAGCACTGACACAGTTCTCCATACGTGGTCGGCACCTCGATGAGTCAGAGGTCGGTTGGATTCGCATCTTGGAACAGAAAGTCCAACAGTTGAAGAGTCTGCCTCGCCAATCGCAGAAGGGTGATGAGAAGCGGCGATGGTGACCCACTTCAATCTGCGGAACAACTCCTTAGGCAACCTATTGCTTGTGCTGACCGAGGCCGACTCGTGCCTGACGAACCTCATCGCATTGGAGGGGACAGCCCCAGGCGGGGATGACACTGAGCTTCGTGGAATTCTGCTTCAGGTGCAGGTCATCACCGCCCAGGTGGCTGGGATTGCCGCCGCCAATGAGGTCCAGAAGGATGGCAGATGATCCGACGTTGACCCAGGAATGACCCCCATAATTATGCCGTATTTGATTCCATCACTTTCTTTCGGATAATTCCTGGGTCAACGTGAATCGGTGCAAAGATCAACCAGGAAAAGGTATTGTGTGTCTATGCTCACCATCAAGATTCAAGCTCTCCCCTTGCGCAATCCTCTGGCGGTGGCAATGAACCGCCGCCACACCGGAAAGAACACAACTCACACTAATCGCTCCAAGAAGCGGGCCGCTCAAAAGGCACAGCGGGCAGATGCCAATGCTTGGTGACCGTTAGGATATTTCCCTCACATTGTGCAAAGTCACCGCTGAAAGGGGTATAGTTAATTCATGGACAAGGCAACCACACAACGACACACTTTCGGCGCCCGCAAAGATTTCTGGCTCGGCGGCTATCAGGCGATCCTGCGCCGTGACGGCATCGAGATCTGGCGTTCCTGCAACTCGTTCCCGAATCGAACTGCAGCGATCCGTGGTGCACGATATGAGCTGTCGAAGCG
>Ga0114969_10002274_pt1 | contig 15858 bp, 14 predicted proteins | sample M_130807_MF_Meta_FD_87316 | JGI IMG/M metagenome (GOLD analysis project Ga0114969, IMG submission 87316) | Freshwater microbial communities from Lake Montjoie, Canada to study carbon cycling - M_130807_MF_MetaG | ecosystem: Environmental > Aquatic > Freshwater > Lake | place: Lake Montjoie...
AGCTGCAAAGAAGAAGGCAAGTAAGAAGATTCAAGAGGCTTCCCTCGACGAAACTCCTTACATCCTTGCTTACACGTCAAACCTCATTTCGGCAGGTCGCAAGAACCTGACTGGAATGGTCGTCAACGGCATGGGTCAATTCGACGGAAGAGCTGCAAAAAACGCATAGTAACTAGTTACTACGTAAGTCAAGAGAGCCAGGGCTTTACCGCCCTGGCTCTTTTTATTTTCTAATTGTTTTTGTAGCCGACTTCCTAACTACACTTTTGCCTGTTATGAAGCGGTTCATCCTTAAGCGTCTCGGACTCTCCGTCATCACGGTGTTCCTTGTGTGCGTGATCGTTTTCTTTTTGACGCATATTTTGCCTGGTGACGTTGCCCATCAATATTTGGGTAGAGGTGCGACCGAGGAAGACCTCGTTGAATTCCGCCGCGTTTTTGAATTAGATCGACCACTATTTTCGCAACTCTTCACTTGGATCGGTCATCTCTTGCAGGGCGACTTAGGCCAGTCAATGCAATACCGTGGCCCCGTTTCCGACTTACTCCTTCCAGCCATTGGCTATTCATCCAAATTGGCAGGCGTTGCCTTCTTCATCATTGTTCCAATCAGTATCGCCGGTGGTGTTGCTGCCGCAATGAACCGAGGCAAGAGAGTCGACAGATTCATCACAGTTGGCGGATTATCAGCAGCAGTGATTCCAGAGTTTGTCTGGGCCATCATTTTGGTGTTGATCTTTGGCGTGACATTCCAAGTCTTTCCAGTGTCTGCGTTTCCCGAAGAAGGCTCACGCTCAATCCTCAACCAAATTTGGTACTTGGTCCTTCCATCTATCTCGCTGCTGCTGGTTCTCTTCGGTTACGTCGCTCGCATCACTCGCGCTGGCGTCATCGAAGCACTCGATTCCGACTACATGCGTACCGCAGTGCTCAAAGGGTTGAGTCGACGCACCGCAGTTGTCAAACACGTGCTTCGCAATGCGCTGCTACCAACAATTGCTGTGATTGCATCACAAGTCCCCTACCTCATCGGTGGTTTGATCGCAGTTGAAATTGTGTTCAACTATCCGGGGTTCGGAACAATCTTGAAGGGTGCGGTAGATGCTCGCGATTATTCCGTGTTGCAGGCTGGCGTCATCATCTCCAGTTTGGTCATTGTCTCATTCCAACTTCTTGCTGACATTTTGTTTGCTCTCTTAAACCCACGCATTCGACAGAAGGTTTCAGAATGAGCGAATCAAATGCATCAACTATTGCCGAGAAATCAAATCTTGAGCGCAAAATCATTCGCCAAGAACGCCTCAGCCTGATAGCTAAAGACAAAACGTTTATTGTCGGTGCATCCATCTTGGGCTTTTGGCTGATTCTTGCGATTTTTGGAAACTTTATTGCACCTCACGGTGCTTCCGACCAAGACTTCGAATTCGTTTCGGTTTCTCCACAATGGAAATTTTGGTTTGGCACAGATGCCAACGGACAAGATGTACTTTCTCGCGTGATTCTTGGTACTCGCCTCATCGTGGTGATGGCATTTAGCGCAACTGCACTTGGCACAGTTTTGGGTACTGCACTCGGACTCGCAACAGGTTATTTCAAAGGCAAATTTGACATGATCGTAATGCGACTCGTGGAAGCAATCTCCGCTATCCCCGTATTAATCATTGCGTTGTTAGCGATCGCTGCGCTCGAAGGCAGATCGCCAACTCTTACTGTCATCGTGATTGGCTTTGTATTTACCCCAAACATTGGGCGCACAGTGCGCGCCGCTGTGCTTGGAGAATCCGAACTCGAATATGTTGCTGCAGCACGCTTGCGCACCGAACGCACTCGCCATATTTTGTTTCGTGAAATTTTGCCAAACGTCTTGCCACCAATCATCGTTGAGTTCACTGTGCGCCTTGGCTACGCAATCTTCGCTATCGCAACACTGTCGTTTCTGGGTGCAGGTGTCGAATACGGCTCACCCAACTGGGGCTCACAAATTGCCGAAAACTGGGGCAATATCTATTCCGACATCTGGTGGCCAACAGCATTCCCTGCGCTTGCCATCGCATCACTTGCGGTGAGTGTCAACCTCATTTCAGACAGCCTGCTGGAGATCTTTGAATTATGAGCACCACCCCAACTCTTGAGTTTCGCGACCTTGAAGTTGCGTATACCGTTCGTGGCATCGACCGCGAAGTGTTGCGCAAAGTTTCCTTCTCCATTGCTCCTGGTGAGGCATACGGACTTGTGGGCGAGTCTGGTTGTGGCAAATCCACTGGCGCATTCGCAGCAATGCGATATTTGCCTCGCAACGGCAAGATCACCGGTGGCTCAATTCTTTTTGAAGGTAACGACATCGTTGGCATGAGCCAACAAGACATCAACAATTTGCGCCAATCAGCAATCTCGATGGTGTACCAAAACCCTGCAACCGCTCTCAACCCAACCATCCGTATCGGCGATCAGGTTGCAGAAGTTTTTGAGCTTCAGGGGTTTTCAAAGACCGATGCACTTGCACGCGTAGAAGAAGCACTAATCAAAGTTCAGATCGCAGATCCAGCAAAAGTTATGCGCAGGTACGCACACCAACTTTCAGGCGGCATGGCTCAGCGAGTAGTTATCGCAATGGCCCTTGCATCAAACCCTCGCCTACTAGTAATGGATGAGCCAACCACAGGCCTCGATGCCACAGTTGAAGCCGAAGTGCTCGACTTGGTGCGCCAATTGCGCAAAGAGTCTGGCACTGCAGTTCTTTTTATTAGTCACAACCTCGGAGTGATTCGCCACATGTGCGACCGTGTTGGCGTGTTGTACGCCGGTGCACTTGTAGAGCAAGGTGGAACAGAAGACATCTTTTCAAAGCCAAGCCACCCATACACGGTTGGCCTTTTACGTTGCATCCCTCGCGGTGGTTTGCACAAAAACACCGACCGCCTCGACACGATCCCAGGCACCCCTCCGGCACTTGGCACCCACTTTGATGGATGCGTGTTTGCCGATCGCTGCGCATTGGTCGAAGACAAATGCCGCACCACACAACCCGAGATGATCACTGTTGGCAACTCGCACGTTGCTCGCTGCTTCCATACCGATAAAGCAGGTTCGATGCCTCGCGCAATCGACACTGTCACAGTGAGTGTTAGCCAAAATCCAAATCGTGCAACAACAGGTACGCGACTGCTCGACATCGACCACCTGTCAAAAGCGTTCACTCAAGATGGACACGCAGTGCACGTTGTCAACGACGTGTCACTACAAGTTGGGGTAGGCGAAACACTTGGTCTCGTTGGTGAGTCAGGTGCGGGCAAAACCACCATTGCCAAACTTATTCTTGGTCTCTACGGCTCCGACAGTGGCAGCCACGTTGTGCTCGATGGCAAAGACCTGGCTGGCACACTCAACAAGCGCGACGTCAAAGATGTTGGCGCAATGCAGATCGTGTTTCAAAACCCAGATCAAGCACTCAACCGTCGCCACAGCGTGACACGCATTGTTGGGCGTGCAGTGCAAAAACTTCGCGGACTTTCGGCAGATGAGTCAACAGAGCGCGCTCACGAACTGCTTTCAGGCATGCGCGTTGAAGCAACGTTGCACAGCGCTCGACCAGTGCAGCTTTCTGGCGGGCTCAAACAACGCGTAGCAATCTCGCGCGCATTTGCCGGTGCGCCGCAACTCGTTGTTTGCGACGAACCAACTTCTGCTCTCGACGTTTCAGTGCAAGCAACGATCCTCAACTTGTTGGTCGACTTGCAAAAGCAAGATGGCACAAGTTTTATTTTTATTTCTCACGACCTTGGTGTTGTCAGATATATCTCCGACAAGATTGCGGTGCTCTACCTCGGCCGTGTTGTCGAGTTCGGAGACTCCAATCGAGTCTTCCAAGGCCCTCACCACCCGTACACCGAAGCACTTCTTTCGTCGGTTCCCAATATCGACGGTTCCATTCGCAAGCGCATTCCACTCACGGGCGTAATTCCGAGCCCGTCAAACCCACCATCTGGCTGTGTTTTGCACCCGCGTTGCCCACGCATGGTAGGAAGTGGTGTGGAGCACTTGTGCACAAGCGTTGAGCCTGCGTTGACCGAAGTAGACCCTGGCCATTTCATGCGTTGCCACATACCGCTCGATCAATTGCGCACAGTCCAAACCCAATAGTCACTTGGGTTGCCCCCCCTACAGACTTGACTATTACGGGCAAATGTCCGTAGAGTAAACACATCGGATTGGGGTCATTCCGGCCGCAATCGAATCAACAGGGGGAAATTCCTACATGAATCAAACATCCACGAAAAGTGGGCTGTTTAGAAAACTCTCGATTGGTCTAGGACTTGCACTTGCAGTCTCAACCGTCGGTGTTTCTGCAAGCAGCGCAAAGTCAGTTCCTTCAGCAAAGAAGGCCATCAACTTGGTGGTCATGATCGGCGAAAAGGATGCTGGCTGGTGTTCACAAGACTCACCGGGTGGTGGACAGATTGGTGCTGCAAACGCCGTTCTCGAGACCTTGACCGTGATGAACAAAAAGGGCGAAATGGTTCCGTACCTCGCCAAAGCATTCAGCCACAGTGCTGACTACAAGTCGTGGACAGTTTCCCTTCGCGAAGGCATCAAGTACACCGACGGTGAAGTTTTTGACGCAAAGAACGTGCAGACAAACGTTGCTGCACTTCTCGGCATCATGCCAGCGTTCTATGGTGCTGGTCCTGTCGGATCGTTGCCAGCAATTGCTTGGCAAGGTGCGATGGCTGTTAAGACTCCAGCTGCATGGGCTACAAAAGTCAAGATTCTTGACACGTACACCATTCAGTTCAACCTCGACAACCCACGTCCAAACTTCATGTACAACTTGTGGACTGCAGGCCGTGTGCGCTTGATGTCAACAGCGTCCTTGAAGAGCAAAGACTGTGGAACAACAAACGCTATTGGTACTGGACCATTCATGGTCAAAGCAAAGGGCATCGACCAGTTCACAACTGAACTCGTGAAGAACCCTAACTACTGGCGCAAAGACAAAGCTGGCAAGCAATTGCCATACGCAGACACACTTACCTTCAAGGCAGTACTTGACGGTGGACAGCGTGTCAACGCATTGGCAAAGGGCCAAGCCGACATCTCAATCTTCGGAGCTACATCTGGTCAGCAAATCAACCGCATGAAGAAAATGAAGAATGTCAAGTTGTACGAAGGCGCACGCGTGACGAACTGGACAATCCACTTCAACACCACTGCAGCACCGTTCAATAGCCAGACAGCCCGTGAAGCAGCTTCATACGCAATCGACCGCGTCTCGTACGCCAAAGTCTTGTGTGGTGGCAACTGTTCAGCAGCGACTTCAATCGCTCCAAAGGGTCACCCGTTGTACTTCCCAGGCATGATCACTTTCAACTTGGCAAAAGCCAAAGAGAAGGTTGCTGCTTACAAGACAGAGACCGGCAAAGACTTGGACATTTCAGTTCCAGTCACGGACACTGCTGAATCAACTGCAGAAGCAACAATGTTCTGCACGATGATGAAGGCAGCTGGAGCAGGTTGCTCATTGATGGCTCCTGTCACTTCAACCGCCTACATCCTTCGTGGATTCGGCTTGAAGCAACAAACCACCGAGTTCAACACTCTTTCAGGAACATTCGCCGAGTTCGGCTTGTTGTTCTTGACTGACACCAACCTTGAACTTTCTGGTTTCCGTTTCACCAACCCTGCTCTTGCATCTTGCTTCAAGAACGCACAGATGGTGGCACTGAAGGGTGACGCAACTCCTTACAAGCCTTGCATGGAAGAACTCCAAGGCAAGTCGATTTGGACTGGCGTTTACACAGAAGGCCTCTTCTTCGCAACAGGCACCGGAGTAACCGGTATCACTGACACAGCATTGCCAGATGGTGGAACCCGCGACGCGGTGCAGCCAGGTTTCGGCGACTGGGCAATGATTTCGAAGGCATAAGTAAAACTTCTTTAACATCTAGAAGTTGAAAATGCGGTGGGCAATTGCCCACCGCATTTTCTATTTATGCGATTAGCACTGATTATTGCCTTGCTGATATTCTCTAGTCACGGCTTTTCAAATGGGGAAAAATGTTTAAAACTCTCGCCAACTTCAAACGCGCAGGACAAGCACTTCTTGTGCTCTTCTTCGTGACCTTTGGAGTCACACTGCTGATGCGTCTGCTCCCTGGTGACCCAGCATCAACACTTTTCCCATTTAGCACCCCAGAGCAACTCGTCGAAGTTCGTGCCCAACTTGGCCTCGACAAAAATGTGTTTGCATATTATTTTGACTGGCTCGGGAAGTTTCTGCACGGCGATTTGGGCTACTACTATGCAGCCACATTTGGCGACGCAGTCAAAGTCACTTCAATGCTCGCCCAAACGTTGCCTCGCACCCTATTACTCATGGCTTACACGATGATCTTCTCACTCGTGTGCTCGATCCCGCTCGGCATGTTGCTGGCCTATAAGGCAGATTCTCGCCTCGACAAGATCCTGAGCAATATCTTGTTCGCCGTTTCATCCATCCCCAACTTTGCTGTTGCTCTTGGCCTCGCTTTCCTCATCGGAGTCAAGTTCAACATGGTGAATCCACTCGGGTACATACCTTGGGCAGAAAATCCAGTTGAGCATGTCAAGTCAATGATTCTTCCCGTCTTCAGTTTGTCCCTCGGTCTTATCGCTACCTTCACACGTTTATTCAGAGCCGATCTCATCTCTACACTCAAAGAAGACTTCGTCACCATGGCTTCCTCAAAAGGATTGTCAAACCGTTGGATTCTGTGGCGCCACGTTTTCCGACCATCGAGCGCCACTCTCATGACCGCAGCTGCCCTTAACATGGCATCTCTCATCGGTGGTGCCGTGATCATTGAAGTGATCTTCGCTCTCAACGGCGTTGGCATGCTTCTCAATGCTTCGATTGCGCAACGCCAATATTTGGCAATCCAATCAGTGATTGCACTTATCGCCGTAGCTTTTGTGATTTTTAATATCATTGTCGACTCTCTGTATACGATTGTCGACCCGAGAGTGAAGGCAAATCGTGGGTCTTAAAGGCAAACCACTCGGCTACAAGTTGTCGGCACTTTGGTTTCTCATTTGCGCGCTCATGGCGACTGTTCTCCGCCTACTGCCGCTACCGGCATGGGATTTCAACGACTCTGATGCACTTGGTGTTGGCATGTTCTCTAAGGGCCACATCCTTGGAACCGACTACAACGGAGTCGACCAGCTTTCAGCAATCATCCATGGAACTCGCATCTCTATGGCTGTTGCCATTGTTTCCGTACTGTTCGCAATGCTCATCGGAGGAGCACTCGGAATTCTCGCTGCGTATGCTCGGGGGTTTATCGATGCAGTGATCACGATGTACTTCAACGTCACGCTGTCGATCCCCACGCTGATTCTTGTGTTGGCAATGGTTGCCATTTTTGCTAGCCCTGATCCATTCAACCCTGGTTACACAATCCCCCGTATCTTGGTGCTGATCATTGCAATTACATTTGTCGCAATTCCAATTCTTGGCAGACTTGTCCGAGCCACTGCAATGTCATGGGCAGGACGCGAATTCATCTTGGTCGCCGAATCAATCGGTGTGAAGCGCCGCCAGATCCTGTGGCAGCACATACTTCCTAACGTGCTCCCCGCAATGTTGTCGATCAGTTTCCTTTCTGCCGGAGTCGTCATAGTGGTTGAAGGTGGCCTTTCAATTCTTGGCGCAGGTGCAACACCAGGCTCGAGCTGGGGCTCGCTTCTCGCACGTAACCGCAGCGATATTGCACTCACACCTCATACCACGTTCATCCCAGTTGTTGCCATCTCGCTCACTGTGATGGCGCTCAACTATTTTGGCGACTACACAAGAACATTGATTGACTCACGAGAGTCGCGCATATGAGCGATCTGATCTCTATCTCGGATCTCGTTGTCGACTTCGACACCAAGCGCGGCACACTTCACGCAGTGCGCAGAGTTTCGCTCAATATCGCTGCAGGCGAAAGCGTCGGCATCGTAGGAGAATCTGGCTCTGGCAAAACCGTGTTCTCGCGTGCAACGATGGGCTTGTTGCGCGGTAAGCGAGTGCATCGCACTGGCAAAATCATGTTTGAGGGCACCGACCTTCGCTTGCTTAATAACGAACAAATTCGGGAATATTGGGGAACAAAAATTGCTATGGTTTTCCAAGACCCGATGACAGCGCTGAACCCAGTGCGCCGTATCGGCTCGCAAATGTCAGAATCGCTGATGAAGCGACTTGGCATGTCTAAAGAAGATGCCAAGAAGCGCTCAATTGAGTTGCTCTCTCAAGTACGGTTACCCGAGCCAGAGCTCGCTCTCCAAAAATACCCGCACCAGTTGTCGGGTGGAATGCGCCAGCGAGTGATGATTGCGATGTCAATTGCGTGCAATCCAAAACTCTTGTTTGCCGACGAACCAACAACCGCACTCGACGTCACCGTGCAGGCACAAGTGCTCGAGTTGTTGGCAGACTTACGCAAAGACATGGGCATGTCGATGGTTATTGTTACCCACGACCTCGGCGTTGTTGCTGGCTACACCGACAGAATCGCTGTTATGTACGGTGGAGAAATTGTGGAGTTAGCTACCACGACCGAATTATTTGCCAACGTCAAGATGCCGTATACCGAGGCACTGATGAACGCAATCCCTCGCATCGACCGGAAGCGTGGCTCAAGCCTCGCCGCCATCGAAGGCATGCCGCCAGATCCAACCACCACTCACACTGGTTGCGCATTTGCGGCCCGTTGTCCGTATGCGCAGCAACAGTGCCGCGACCAGCATCCAGAACTCGTTGACGCTGGCAATGGTCATTTGTACCGCTGCTTTTTCCCAATCGGAGGCAAGTAAGCATGGCCGGCACCGGTAAAGCCCACCTCCGCAACTCCCCTGCGCCGATCTTGCGTGTTGAAGATCTCGTTATTCAATACAAAACCAAAGGCCAGCTACCTGTTCAGGCTGTCTCTGGCGTCAGCCTCGAAGTGCACAGCGGTGAGACTCTGGCGATAATCGGTGAGTCTGGCTGTGGCAAGTCAACTCTTGGAAAAGGCATTCTTCAACTCATTGAGACCCAATCAGGCTCAGTGGTGTTTGACGGCGTCGATATCACGAAGCTCTCAAAAGAAGATCTCCGTCAAACTCGACCAAACATTCAAATGATCTTTCAAGATTCGATCAGCGCGCTCGATCCACACATGACCGTGTCATCAATTGTTGAGCAACCGCTCAAGGTGTGGAATCGCGGAAATGCCGAAGAGCGCAAAACCAAAGTAAACGACTTATTGCGTTCGGTTGGCCTTGACCCAGAGGTCGTAGGCGACCGCAAACCAAGCGAGTTTTCTGGTGGTCAGTGCCAGCGCATTTCGATCGCACGAGCACTCACACTCACACCCAAAGTGCTTATTTGTGATGAGCCAGTTTCGTCGCTCGACGTCAGCATCCAGGCCCAGATTCTCAACATCTTGCAAGAGATGAAGAATCGTTATGGTCTCTCGCTCGTGTTTATCTCGCACGACCTGGCTGTTGTGCGCGCGATCAGCACCCGAATTGTCGTGATGTATTTGGGCAAGATCTGCGAGATTGCTGACCCAGACACTTTGTGCGAGACACCTCGTCATCACTACACACACGCTCTTGTTTCATCGGTGCCAGTGCCAGACCCCACGATCAAGAACCGTCGAGCCATTTTGCAGGGCGAGCCTCCATCGCCAACCAACCCACCATCGGGTTGCCGCTTCCGCACTCGCTGCCCGGCAGCAACTGATCTCTGCAGCACAGAAGAGCCTCAATTGCGTGAATCAAGTCCTGGCAACTTTGTGGCTTGCCATCACCCCCGTAGCTAACCACAACGTCGTGTGGCGCGACTGCGCGGCACCCCACCTGTAATCTGCAGTCATGAACAACATTCTGTTTCTGGTAATCGGTCTCGTAATCGGATCGGCAGCCATTTATCTCTCTCGTCGGCAGTCCGACCTTGGTCGCTCTGGCACGTCGGGTAATGATCGAGACATCGAAACCACCGTCGCCAACGCCGTTGAGTCGGCACTTGCAGATGCTCTTAATGCTCTCGATCAGCGCGCACAACGCGATCGCCAAGACTCAATCAACCTGGCTTCCGACCGCGTCGCACAAGCGAGCGGCGAGCAACTGGGTCGTCGCGCCGAACAGATTGATGCATCACTCAAAACCGTCCAAGACAATATTGGTGCTCGCATGCAACAGATGGATGATGAAATTAAGCGCTTGCGTGAAATGAACGTCGAGCGATTCGGCAACGTCAATGAAGCGGTGACAGCACTCGCCCAACAAACATCCAACCTCAACAATGTGTTATCAAGTTCTCAAGCCCGTGGTCAATGGGGCGAGCGCATGGCCGAAGATTTGCTGAAGGCCGCCGGCCTCATCGAAGGTATCAACTACGAAAAGCAAGACACCATTGCTGGCGGTGGTCGTCCTGATTACACATTTCTCATGCCGCCAAACCGAGTGCTCTATATGGACGTCAAGTTTCCAATGGACTCGTACACCAAATGCATGACTGCCACAGATGCCGCAAGTCGTGAAGTTGCTAAACGCGAGTTCATTGTTGCGGCACGCGCACGTGTAACCGAACTACAAAAGCGCGACTACGTACTGTCGACCACCCAGCACTCACTCGACTACGTGCTGTTATTCGTACCAAACGAAAGCATCACCGGCTTCATCCACGAAGCAGACCCAACACTGATTGACTGGGCCCTTGAGCGCAAGGTGGTGCTGTGTTCGCCCCTCACGTTGTATTCATTCTTAGTTGTGGTACGACAAGCGACCGAGAGTTTTCACACCGAAGAAACCGCTGCACAAATCATGCAAATGATGGGCAAGTTTCGCAAGCAGTGGGAGTCATACGTCAAGTCCCTCGAAAAAGTCAAGCGCGGTTTTGACAATATGCAAGAAGAACTCGACGATCTCACTGTCGGCAAACGCTTCAAGGGCCTCAATCGTGAGACCAAGAAGATCGATGAGCTGCGTAAGCAACGAAACATTGCAGAACTACCATCTGGCGACGACGAAGCCATTGATGATATTTCCGATGATTCGGACGAGGAATAGCAAGCGTCACTTCTAGTACAGTGACCTCATGATCACTGAAGACTTTGGCAAGTCGCTTCTCAACACGTTCAATGATCCTCATGTACACAAGGTGCACCTGTTGTTTAACGAGTGGTGGCAAGAAGCGAGTCAGAAAGCCAAAGACTCGTATGTCAAGATCATCAATCAAGATCCTCACTTTGCCGAGTTTGCCAGTGGCGCTCTGTACACCCAGCCAATCGATCTAGATGCTGCCGGTGCTCTACCAATAGGCACGGTAGGTCGCGCTTACCATGACTGGATTGTCGACAATAATCTGATCGCTGCAATCATCACCAACTACCAAGCACTTCATGACTCGCTAGCAGACGCTGGAAAACTCGATGGAATGCCAGATGAGATGAAACACGCCGTATTGCGTTCTTATCAAACACACGATTTTCAACATGTGATCACTGGATACGACTCAAGCCCTTTTGGTGAGCTTGCCCTGCAGGCTTTTGGTCTCGCCCAATTACAGTTTCCATACTTCGCAATGTGGCTGAGCGTCACCACGACCCGCATGGCGTACATCAATCCAAATTCGATTACCCCGGCAATGGATGCCATCAGCGCTGGGTGGACGCTGGGCCGAAATGTTGCCAACATTCAATGTGAACGCTTTGAAACCATGCTCGACCAACCACTAGCCGAGGTGCGCGCGCGTTATGGCCTCACAGGTTCCCCAAGTCTGCGCGTTTCACCAACTGTTTGAAAGTAGTTTGCAATTTTTTAGAAACTCAAGACTGACTTGATTTCATAGCCTTCAATCAGACTGCGGCCACCGAGCGCGGGCAACTCAATCAGAAACACCAACCCAGCAACTTTCGCGCCAAGACTCTCCACCAAACGAATGGTCGCTGCAGCAGTGCCGCCAGTTGCCAACACGTCATCCACGATGACAACAGAGTCACCCTCGCCCACCGCATCGGCATGAATCTCGAGTGTGTCTGTGCCGTACTCGAGCGCATAAGACTCGCTCACTACCTTCCAAGGCAATTTTCCTGGTTTACGGACCGGCACAAAGCCTGCCCCTAAGCGCACTGCCACTGGTGCAGCAAAGATGAAACCACGGGCTTCAACCCCAATCACCTTGTGCGGCTTCTTATCCCCACACAGCGACACAAGCGCACCAACAGCAAGATCGAAGCCAATTGGGTCGGCAAGCAATGGAGTGATGTCACGAAACATGATGCCGGGCGATGGCACGTCTGGAATGGTGCGAATCAGACTCTTGATTTTGTCAATTGTCATCGCAGAAAAACTATTCGATTATTTCAACTAGACGCGTGCACGTGACTTAGTAAAGCGCATTGCGCCATCTTCAATTGGCGACTTGCGAAACATCTTTTTATCACGCTTGAAATTTTGTGGGTTGATCCACGGCTCGCGGTCGCTCTGGCGCGGAAACTTATGCATTGACCTCTCCATGTAGCCAGAAGTGAAGCTGTCAATCCACGGGCGTTCCGGCATTCCCTCATCACTCGCGCGCAATTCTGGGGTGCAAATCTCGGTGCCCGTCTCTTTCATGTGATTGAGCAAGCGACACACATAGGTGCAGATCAAGTCGGCGCGCAACGTCCACGACGCGTTGATGTACCCAAAGACCGAGCCCATGTTGGGCACTCCCGAATATCCGAAACCTTTATATGACCACGTCTTGGCAAAGTCAACAGGCTTGCCATCGACAACAAAGTCCATCTCGCCGAGTGTTACTAAATTGAGGCCGGTCGCGGTCACGATGATGTCGGCTTCAAGAGTCTCGCCCGATGCGAGTGTGATTCCAGTTTCTGTGAAATGTGCAATGATGTCAGTCACCATCGTGGCTTTGCCAGATCTAATTGATGCAAACAAATCACCATTTGGCACCAAGCACAGGCGCTGATCCCATGGGTTGTACTTGGGTGTGAAGTGTTTGTCGACGTCGTAGTCGGGCCCCAGCTCGGCGCGCACGCCACCCAACAACAGAGCCTTTATTTCGAGTGGCTTCACCCGCGTGCGCTTGTACACAATCTGTTGCATCGTGGTGTTCTTCAGTCGAGTCACGCTGTATGCCATCTTGGCTGGCAAAAACTTGCGCAAACGATTGGCCACCGGGTCAGAGTCTGGTCTTGAAACAACATATGTCGGTGAGCGCTGCAGCAACGTGATGTGTGCGGCTGTCTGTGCCATGGCCGGCACCAAGGTCATTGCAGTTGCACCCGAACCAATCACGATGATGCGCTTGCCTGCGTAGTCCAAATCTTCTGGCCACTTTTGCGGATGCACAATCTGTCCCTTGAAACGATCGAGTCCCGCAAACTCTGGCGTGTAGCCACCCTTGTAGCTGTAGTAACCCGAACACATAAACAAATAGTTGCATGTCATTTGCACGGTTTCGTTCGTGTCTTTGCGCGTTGCAGTCACGGTCCAACGCGCGTCATCGGTCGACCACTCGGCTTTCGTTACCAAATGTTTGAAACGAATACGTTTGTCAATGCCGTACTCAACAGATGTGTCTTGCACGTATTGCAAAATGGATGGTCCGTCGGCTATCGATTTGGCTGCAGTCCACGGTTTAAAGCTGTAGCCAAGCGTGTGCATGTCGCTGTCGGAGCGAATGCCCGGGTAGCGAAACAAGTCCCACGTGCCACCCAAAGTGTCACGACCTTCAAGTATCACGTAACTGCGATCAGGGCTCATCGTTTGTAGGTGATACCCAGCACTAATGCCAGTAAGTCCTGCCCCAACCACCACTACGTCTACATGTTCCATCAGATCAAACTTTACTCATCTCGGGTCAGTGGCTATGTAGTCGGGCATCCTTCACCCATTTCCAATGCATTCGTCCATGATCGGCATTTGCTGCTAGCACTCCACCAACTGTGCCATCGGCCCAGGGAGCGCCGGGCAAGACTTCTTCCAACTGAGCATCACTCAGTTCGGACAGAAGTTGCAACGTGACGGCTCGCGCACTCGCGCCAAGCGCAACGACTTCACTGAACGACTTGCCGTGGTGGGTCATTTGCCATTCCTCAGTCATTGCGTGCACCGAGGCCATGATCTGGTCTCTCGAGCGCGCCACGCCATTATCGTCGATGCGCAAACCCACAGGATTGGCGTCACCTGCAATGTGCTTACGAATCATTGCAGCGAAATTGCGTTCAATCAGTGCCAGGTGCGCCAAATGATCGAGTGCCGACCAAAAGTTCTGCGGATTGTGCTCGCTCGGTGTGAGGTCGGCATACAACTCATCATCCGTCAACGCTGAGTATGTATTGAGCAGCCATGCCCTGTCTTCATTTAGTTTCTTCTCAATTTCAAGACGATTCATCTCTTCAGATTAGACCACTCAGAAACTAGCCCAGTAAATTATAACTGTGCCCATTTTTGAAAGATCATCGATCTCGATCAATTATCAGATCATTGGAAGTGGCCCACGAGTTTTGTTTTTCAACGGATCAGGTGGGTCAATCGAGGGTTCGCAACTGCTCATCAATGCATTTGCCAAAACGTGTCAAGTACTTGTGCACGATCAGCGCGGTCTTGGAAAAACTTCAGTACCAGAAGGGCCATACACCATGGCCGATTATACAAATGATGCTGCAGCATTACTCGATCACGTTGGATGGCAGACCACAAATGTTATTGGCCTGAGTTTTGGTGGCATGGTTGCCCAAGAGTTTGGAGTCACATATCCAAAACGCATTCAACGGTTAGTACTGATGTGCACATCTGCAGGTGGCATTGCTGGTTCGTCATACCCTCTTCACCAACTTGCGCAACTGCCCACAACCGAACGAAACAAAGCGCTCCGGCTACTCACTGACACTCGTTTTACCGATGAATGGCTTGCAGAGCATCCCGTAGATGCGGAGATCATGCGCTTTCAAGAAGACCGTCCAGACACCCAGAAAACCAAACTTCAGATTCTTGGCGAACGACTACAACTTGAAGCGCGCATGGGTCATGATGTCGCAGACCGACTGCATCTCATCTCATCACCGACGCTGATAACTGCTGGCAGATTTGACGGCATCGCACCACTGGCAAATTCGCAAGCAATCGCCGAACGAATTGCACACTCAACACTCAACCTGTACGAGGGCGGTCACCCATTTTTGTCCCAAGATCGCCAGGCAATGCGCGACATTCGTACTTTTCTTAGTCAGTAAGAGCCGATAAACTAAGGGTTCCTTCGCGGGTGTAGCTCAATGGCTAGAGTCCGAGTTTTCCAAACTCGTTATGCGGGTTCGATCCCCGTCACCCGCTCTCAATGGCAATACCCATCGGTTGATCATCGCAATTGCGATGTTTGCTCCTGCAGCAGCGGTAAGCGCAGTGCTCACCCCATATTTGGAAGCAACTAATCCCCACGCAAATGCACCGATCGATGCACCGAGCCACACCATCAACATCGCGAGCGAAGAACCACGACCGCGCACCCAATCGGGCAATTGCACCATAAACGTCGAAAACATCGTGGTCAGCATCGCCATAGTTCCAAGACCGCACACCATGATCGCACCAATAGCAACGGAGATGTGAGACGTGTTGGCAAACACTGCGGTGCCACACGACCACACGGCTGCCGCACAAAGAACGACCATCTCGGTTGACATCGCACCCCGCACTCGCGGCAACACCCACACAGCCGCGACCGAACCAACGCCAAGCGCACCCGACAACAAACCAAACCCGCTTGCCGACACATCCAAATTCTTTCGCGCAACAACCGGCATCACCGAAGTGAGCGCCGACGTTGCGCCGAGTACAACCGTG
>Ga0114969_10002278_pt1 | contig 15836 bp, 15 predicted proteins | sample M_130807_MF_Meta_FD_87316 | JGI IMG/M metagenome (GOLD analysis project Ga0114969, IMG submission 87316) | Freshwater microbial communities from Lake Montjoie, Canada to study carbon cycling - M_130807_MF_MetaG | ecosystem: Environmental > Aquatic > Freshwater > Lake | place: Lake Montjoie...
AAAAAATGTATAAAAAATGTATAAAAAATGTATAAAAAATGTATAAAAAATGTATAAAAAATGTATAAAAAATGTATAAAAAATGTATAAAAAATATAAAATATTATTAAATTAATTATAAATTTGTTTTTTATTTTCTCGTGTTTTAAACAAAAATCAAATATATTTCATAATATATTGAAGTTATGAAATATCTTGGTGGAAAACAAAGATTAGGCAAACACATTGCGCCCATTTTGAAAGATGTTTGGGCTATTTATGAGAGTCTTTTTTCAACATCATTGGAAGCATATTTAGAGCCATTTTGCGGTTCTCTAGGAGTTTTAAAGAACATGACTGAAAACAAATCTGTTCCCGTTTTAGCTAATGATTATCATCAGGATTTAATACAAATGTGGCTAGAAGTCAAAGCTGGCACATTTGTGTGTCCTGAAAGTGTTTCAGAAGAGGAATATAATGCCGCAAAATTGTTACCTAGTCCGAGTGCGTTAAAATCGTTCATTGGTTTTGGTATGAGTTTTGGTGGGCGTTTTTTTGGCGCTTATTCGCAGAAATATTTAAATGATAAACCAGAGGACTTTTGTAAGGAAATGACGAATAGTATGAAGCGAATTGGACCTGTAATACAGAATGTGACATTTTCTAATAAAGAATATCAGGAACTAACACCAAATAATATGTTTGTCTATTGTGACCCGCCTTATGCTTTCAATAAGTATCCGATTAAATATAGAAGGGCGACGAAAAAATACGATGTATTTGATAATGCGAAGTTCTGGGAGCTAATGCGAGAATGGAGTAAGACAAATTTGGTTGTTGTGTCGGAAGTAACTGCGCCGCCAGATTTTATCAATGTGTGGGAACAAGAGCGTTACAGAAGTGCTGCACAAAGTAAGAAGACGCGATTTTGTGAAAAATCAGAAACAGAGTCAAAAACACATAATACTGAGAAGTTGTTTATTCATGAATCTATTGCGTCTAAGCTGTTTCATGTAGCCGAGACTAAGCCATAATAAGAATAAGATTTAAATATATTTTATTCATTTTTTATTTACAAATGATTGTTTGTCTCTTAACCACTAATAAATTAGTTAGTTTGCGCAATAAAATCATCCAATGAAATAATTAATATTGGTTTAGCCAGTGTTTTATTTAATTCCCGTGCTTTATCCAATTTGCCGGAGCTCTCGGTTACTGATTTTGCTACCAAAATATCTGTATTTTTTGACACAGATGACCCAAATTTAGCACCAACTGCTTTCACCCTGTCTTCAATGACCTTCTCAGTAAGTCCTGTTACGACAATAGTCATGTTTAAGAATGGATGATTTGGCTTTGATATTACTGGCACTGCTGATGCTGATTCCTTTGGAACTAGCATTTTGCCTTCTAATCCAATATCTTTTAAAAACGCAATGAAATCAGGAATTTTCTCTACAAACGCAGTCGCTGTTTTAGAAGCAATGCCTTTGATATCTGTTATTTTTTGTATTTTCACAGAAGGAGACTCTTGAGATAATAAAATACCTGGTTCCTCATCCATAATAAATGTCAATCTAGCCTCGCTAAACCCGTGTCCAAATACATTTGAACCAGACATAAGAGTTACAAGTGATGCTTTTTCCAATTTATCCTTGATTCCGGTATATATTTTTGACGCCATTTTCTTCTGAAACCCTTCCACTTTCAAGAAATCTGCTTCAGTCATTTTCAAAATTTTGCCAACAGTGTCATATCCGGCTCCAATAATTTTTACAACATTGCCAGCACCAAGACCATCTACTTCAATACCCTTGAAGAAACCAGTAATATTCTTTTCTTTAACTGTGGCATCTTCGCTGGCATTTTCAAGCATGATATCCACATGAGTTGAATTCCATACATAAGGCACTGATGGCATTTTAGGCTCAGGCGCAGGCACTATAACAGATTTAATATGAGGAATCACATCACCACTGCGAATAAGCTCAATTATGGCGCCAATACCAACATTGTTATTCAGAATAAACGCACCATTAAATCCAGTAGCATATTCAATTTGGACACCACCTAGATGAATTGGCTCTATTTGGACACGCGGTTTCAATAATCCGTCTTTACTAGGCGTCCAAATCACATCGACAACTTTGGCTTCAGCCTTTTGGTCTGATAAAACCATCTTGAAAGCAAATGCGTAATCTGGATTTCCGTGTGCTCTTGGATAAATTGCGTCATTAGCGACAATTACGCCATCTATTTCATATATGTAGTTTGTTCTCCAATCGACAAGCAGTTCAGACAACATTTCATTTGTCAATGTAGATTCAACCTTGTATAAAACGCGCTCTACATTAATCGTACCAAGATATTCCATTTGTTTCGATGGTCTAAGTTCAGATGGCATAATGGTCTCATATGCGACAAAATGAATGTCTTTAATTGTCTCATTAATAGTTTTGTGATTGATAATGCCGGCAACCATATTTCTAGGATTGGCAAACTTGTCCTTGTATTTTGACTCGAATACGGACTTAGGTATAACGAATTCGCCACGAATTGCGACACCTTGCGTCTTTGGCAGTTTCAGATGGGGTATTAAATAGCTAATATCTTGTCCAACTGTTCCGTTACCTCGTGTATACAATTTAGGTTGCGCACCTTCTGTCGTATAAAGACCAGAAACCCCATCTAATTTACATGATAATACATAAGGTCCCTTGTATTTCTTTGTCCACTCTTGTAAAGCACCAGTGTCAGGTTTAATCTTGTCCATAGACGCCATTTCGTAGGGCAATTGTGCTTTATTTCTTTCAACATCGGCACCAATTTCTACAATAGCTGTATTTGATGGAAATTTATTAGCAGTATATTCTTTGACAATATCATATTGATTGTCTGTTAGTGTCGAGGCAGAATTGTAATACATTTTATTCAAATAGTGTAACATATCAGTTAACATATTTTCATTCAGTTTATCCAAAACTGAAATACCTTCGTGTTTAAACTGTTCAATATTCGCAACTATTTCAGGACTGGTTTGCTCTGGTTCTTCAACTAATATAACTGCGGGTTTCTTCTTGCGAGTTGTCTTCTTTTTTGTTCCTGTTGTCTCTGTTTTTTGCTCCTTCATTGGTGTAGGCGCAACTTCATGTGTCTCTTGAGCAACGGTTGAGGCATGCGCTGTATCCTTCACCAATGTAGGCGCCATTTTCTCAGAAACATTCGCAATTTCCACCCCTACAACAGCCCGCCCATCCAGCCTCTCAACCGGCGTCTTATATGCCAACTTCAAGAAGCCAAATATGTCCTGTTCATTTTCAAATATTTGGTCCACTTTTTGCCCTTTTATTTTATTTTCCATCAAACTGAGACCATGTTCATTCAATGTGTAACCTTGTTCCAATGTTTTCTGACGCATAACTGTATTGAATGCTTTGCTACCAGTGAAATATAGGATAGCAAATGGGAATTCTTCCGGAGGCGAATATAGGAAATCGACACGGCGAGCAATACGTTCTCCAGGTAGCTTAGCAATAACGAGCGTTTTTGACAGGCCTCTAGATAATACATGTGTAATAATCTTTCGTTTTATTAATTCGTCTACAAAGTTCTTGTAAACAGTGCCTGAATTACTAGTAATAATAACATCAATATCACCAGAATTTTGCGCACCACGGCGATAAGAACCTACAATTTCAAACTTGGAACTGGTGTCATTTGAAAAGGCGGATTTAAATATTTTATTATATTCTTCTATTTCTGACCTGGGAATACGCTCCAAAAGTTGCTCATAATATTCGAGACCAACCTTTTGAATACCATTTAACTCTATAAATAATTCATTTTGTCTGGCTCTCAACTCAGCAATTGTTGTAATACCTTTGTCTACTAATTCTTTTGCTTTTTTAGGTCCAATTCCATAGATGTCTGTCAAAATATTAATAGGATTGGTCTTTTCTCTTTCTAACACTTTTAAGGTGCCAGTTTCTACATATTCATTCAGTTTGTCCATGATTGTCTCACCGATTCCTGGTAAGCCTTTTAGTTGCGATGGACTTGTAATGTCGTCGGTATATGCCATGATTGTTTCTTGTGCTTTCTGGTATGCTCGGGCTCTAAACGGTTCACCTTGTTTCAACATAATATTGCTCAGCTTATCAAGGATGTCAATGAATTCTTCATTGTATTTTTTGCTGGTTACAACACTAGGATTTGGATTTGGATTCATTATTACTTGTTTTTGTCGAGATATCTTTAAACTTCTTTTCTTAGAAACTTTTGGTTTTGGAATTATGATTTCTTCAACTGGTTCTTGTATATTACTACCTATGCCTTCTAATTTATGTTCTTTATTTATAACAGGCGAATTCATAATCAATTCTTTTTTATTTTTTCTGGTTTTCTTTTCTTTCTTTTCTTTAATTTCCTTCTTTTCTTTTATTTCTTCCTTTTCTTTTATTTCCTTCTTTTCTTTTATTTCCTTCTTTTCTTTTATTTCCTTCTTTTCTTTTATTTCCTTCTTTTCTTGTATTTCCTTCTTTTCTTTTATTTCCTTCTTTTCTTTAATTTTTTTAGTCTTTTTTACAGGTTTGTCATCTTCAAATATTATTATCTTTGGTCTTTGTTTTTTTGTTAGTGTAATCTTAGGTTTTATGGCACTTTCTATTTGTTTTCTTAATGAACTATCTGGTGATATAATTTCTAGGTTTGACATTTATATTTATATTTTATATTTATATTATCTAAACATAATTATCTTTGTGAGAAACCAAATAATTTATTGAGATTTGATGTAGGACCAGACGCAAAATTTATATTTGAATTAGGCATTACAAGCTTAGTAGACTTCATTTGTTTTATTTTATGTTTCTGTATAATATTCTTGATTAACATATCACGGTATTCTAATGATGTCATTGGTCTTTGTTCTTGCCCTTGGTCTTGGTCATATTGATTATTTTGGAAATATTTGTTATAAATGTAACTATTTTGGTTCGGATTGGGATTGGAAACTTGCGGTTTCGGAACTTCAGCTCGGTTGTAATCCGTTTTCTTCGGTTGCTGTTGCTGTTGCTGTTGCTGTTGACCATCTAACAAATGTAATTTCCCGTTTGCTACAAACATACCCATTTTGCTTAAAATATCGTCATATGATATTTGTGATTTAGTAGGTGGCACTGTAGGACGGACCATTTTAGCTTTTGGACCTGACATATATGGCTTTATATTTTGATTAGGGATTTGACTGGGTATTTGACTAGGGATATTAGGTTGGTCTACAAACCTCACTTTGTTGTTCTGTTTAACCACATTGATTTTAGGCGCACTGATTTTAGGTGGCATATTTTCTGGTATTTGTTCATAATTTGTCTGTAAATTGTCAATTTCTGTTATATGTAACTCCATTATACCAAGAATATATATTTTATATTTTGGATTTTTACTAAGAAAAAGTGTTATATTATATTATATTATATTATAACGTATATATAAATGCCAAGAAAGACAGCTAGAAAATATAAGACTAGTAAAAAAAGTAGAAGTAGAAGTAGAATTACAAGTAGCAATAGAAGACCCAAAATAAGAATGATTAATCATGGTTTTATGAAAACTGTTACAACTGTTAATAACAAAATAAGCGAACGAGAACTTGATTGGGATGGTAAATATGATGGAGAAAAGGCAGTAATTCATGCTAAATTAAACAAGGATGGAAAAACGGAAACTATTAATAAAACATTTTCAGATGATGAAATTAAACAAATGTTAGGTTATTCGACTGTGAATGAACCGTTGGAATCACGATTGAAACAACATATCAATACAAATAAACCAATACCGGTTATCTTAAATGATGACAATATGCTGTTTTTGGAAGAACCTAAACAAAATCCTAATTCTAATCGTATGAGACAATTTACAATCCGAATATAAATATAAATATAAATATAAATATAAATATAAATAAAAATAAAAATAAAAATATTTAATACTGAATAACTTAAATATTTTTAGCTACTTATATTAATATTAATGTCTTTTAGAAAATATGGTGGAAAGCAATATTCGGCAACAAACAATGTTACTCATAGTAATATATCAAATAGTGAACAAATGAATATTAATGGTGTTTCTGGACAATTGAATACTAAGGAGACATTTTTGAGTAATGTAGATATGTCTGGTAATTCTATTTTACATACGGGAACTATATATTTTCAAGATGGGTCATCTTGGAGTACGACTCCTATAGGAGATACAGGGGCACAAGGTCCTCAAGGTGCTACAGGTTCTACTGGTTCTACAGGTGCTACAGGTTCTACTGGTTCTACTGGTGCTACAGGGGCACAAGGTCCTCAAGGTGCTACAGGTTCTACTGGTTCTACAGGTGCTACAGGTTCTACTGGTTCTACAGGTTCTACTGGTGCTACAGGTGCTACAGGTGCTACAGGTGCTACAGGTGCTACTGGTGCTACAGGTGCTACTGGTGCTACAGGTGCTACAGGTGCTACAGGTGCTACAGGTGCTACAGGTGCTACTGGTGCTACTGGTGCTACGGGTGCTACTGGTGCTACGGGTGCTACGGGTGCTACTGGTGCTACGGGTGCTACGGGTGCTACGGGTGCTACTGGTGCTCAAGGTTCTACTGGGTCTACTGGGTCTCAAGGTGCTTCTGGAACAAATGGAACAAATGGAACAAATGGAACAAATGGAACAAATGGTGCTCAGGGTGCTACGGGTGCTACGGGTGCTACGGGTGCATCACCATGGGTTCTGTCCGGTAATGATACAAGTTATACTGCTGGAACCGTATCTGTGCTTAATGATTTTTACATTAATCAAAGCAGTTATACGAATAGTAATCAAAACCAACTGGGATATGTAAATACTTCGGCAGCATCTGCGACATCATTTGGTACCAGTTTTGGTAATCTTCAAAGTATAACAAACGTGATTCCTGGTGTGTATATGGTAACTGGTCAGACTGTTGTTGATTATAGTGGCGCACCAGCTGACACGGCATGGTTAAGACTAACGTTAAGTCAGGGTAGTAGTTTCGGTAATACTGCTTGTATGCAAGATTATCATCCGCCTTCTGTATCTGGTAATTTCTATATAAGAATAAACGGTGTATTAACTTTGGGTGCTACTGGTGGTATTTACGTAGGAGGTGAGGCGAGTAGTAGTCACACTGCTAGCACGGTTTTATCATACACCCGCATCGGATAATAATCAAAACCAAATTCAATAAAAATTGAATTAATTCTTTTGAATACTAATTTAAAGATATAATTAGTATACAAACCATAACATATTTGAAAAATGTCTGAATCATCTACTTTACAACTGAATAACAGAGACATTCGTGATAATAATATTCGCTTCTATGCGAAAGGTCATAAATATGAGATTTTAACCGATATTAAATCCAAATACACATCAGTTACTACTTGGAATAAGAGCCATTTCCCCAAATTTGATGCCGATGCCGTTATTGCGAATATTATGCGAGGCAAGAACTGGAACCCTGACAACAAATATTGGGGTCAGGCTCCGGAGCAAATCAAAGCATCTTGGATGTCATCAGGCGCGTCTGTTGCGGATGCTGGCACCAATTTACACGAACAAATCGAGCATTTTATGAATAACAATGTATTGGCACCAGGATACACACATGCTGAACTACTACAGAATTATAATGCGAATAGAGACCAAGACACTGTTACTAGAGGATCCGAATGGGAATTCTTCTTGAAGTTTATTGAAGACCATCCAGAAATGAAACCGTTTAGAACTGAGTGGATGATTTATCATGAAGATGTAAAGCTCGCTGGGTCAATTGATATGGTTTATGAGAACCCAGACGGAACCTTGTCTATTTATGACTGGAAACGCGCAAAGGATATTACAAAGGATAATAATTGGAATAAATACGCACTAAATCCACTCATTAGTAAGATGCCAGACACTAATTTTTGGCACTATTCGCTACAATTGAATACATACAAGCATATATTAGAGACAAAATATGGCAAGACAGTGACTAATTTATGTCTTGTTAGAATTCATCCAGACCATCCTGAGCAAACATATGAGTTGCTACCAGTGCCTATATTGGCAAAAGAAATGGAAGATTTGTTTGCTGAACTAAAAAAGAAATACGAATAAATACAAGTTTTACAAGTTTTTACAAGTATAAAAAAAAGACTTAAATATATTTGAAATATATATAATTATACATTATTATGGTAGCTATTATTAAAATTGTAAACACAATGTGTTTTATTTATATACTAACAAATAAAAAAACAAGAACCTTTATATTAAATACAATATATGTAGCATATTCTTTTTTATTGAAAGAAATAGATAACTCATTTAGACGGCAAGACGAATTTATACATCATTTAGTAACTGGATTGTTTGAGTATAAAAATGGAAAGGTAACTGTTACTAATACAGAAGTAGTAGAAGAGAAAGTTGAAGAGAAAGTAGAAGAGAAAGTAGAAGAGAAATTTGAAGAGAAATATTTACAAAGATTCAAGGCGTTTAAAAATGAATATTTATTTACAGAGACTGAATTAGAATTAGAGCAACAAAAATACGAAGAATTAAAGAAAACATTTACTGATGATAAAAATAAAGCAATTGATGAAATCAATAACAAAATAAATAAAATAAAAAGGATTATTGCGTGTGTTGTGTTTGATGAAAATGGCGAACTAATAGATGTTACAAAAGATGGCATCCAGCGCCTAATTAAATATTTCAACATTGAAGACGATTATAATTCCGATGCTGATAGCTATATATTGTCTGATTTGTTTGCTGAATTGTCTGAAATTTTGACAGAATCGCAACAAAAAATAAAGGAAGAAGAAGAAAAAAATGTATCTGATGACGACTTTAAACAACAAGCATATCAATACATGCTGAATAAGAAGCTAGATGGTTATATGAATAATTATGTGAATGATATGACACCACTTGGCAACGTATATATGCGATACAATAATAGCAAGAAATCATTTGAATATTACAGTAATAATACAATTCCTTACCGATATTTGGAGCCAGTTGGTCGCAAATTTGTGCTAACTTATTTTTGTAAGCCACTGTTTATTGATATTGAGGAAGAGCTTAATAAGGCTAAACTTAAAAAGGAGGAACATGACGCAAATAGAAAGAAGGAACAATCTGAGAAATCTGAGCAACCAAATGATAAGAAAAATGTGTTTGCGAAGTTGAAATCATATAATAGTAATAATAATAATAATAATCAAAGTAGTAATAGCAGTGAAATGATGAAAATGGAAAAAAGAAATGTGTTACCTCCGCAAATGAAAGCCAATTTGCCGAATGTGAATAACACTGCGAAACCAGAAGAAATGTTACTCAAGGAAAATGCGAATCGATATACATGGGAAGGGCGTCTATCAAATATGAGTTTGCTGAAAAAGGTGGACCGAAAGGTTGTCGATAAGAAGTATGCGATGACATTTGCTGACTTTAAACGCTTACAAAAGAAGTAATTTTATTTTTTATTTTTATTTTTTTATTTTTTATTTTTATTTTTTATTTTTTATTTTTTATTTTTTTGTTTTTAACCAGTCATTGTAGCCATTGCTTTTAAAAACATTGAATGACGAACCTAGATGATTGTGAGCAATTTTATATGCTTTTTTTTCTAAATCGGACAGATGAGTAATATAATCAATGATAGATGATTGTGTATCAATATCATAATTTTCGAAATTATTGGGTAATGGGAGCTCAGATATAAAGGATTGGTTCATTTTATAGTTTGTAATAATATAATTGTAATATAATATATTTGGTATTATATTATAATTTGTTCAATTTTATTTTGTTTCAATCACTTTGTATAACAAATATTGGGCTGATTTGCGCCAAAATATGTTGCCGAGCAAACAACCCGACTATTTGTTAGTTTGACTTCACTATTATTCATCATATTTGTTAATTGTGTTTCTATTTGATATCCATTTGCTGTTAAAAATGAATACAAATTTGGGATTTCATTGGGTGACATATAGTTGTCGCATTTTTTACCGCAATTATTTGAATATGAACAAGCATTTGGAAACGGGTTAATTAAAACAAGGTCGCAACCACACAAGCCATTATTATTATAATTGTTTACTTGAAATGGCGACAAACGTGTTGGCTTTAGTCGTCTAACAAATGCCTGTAATGGTCCATCTGGCACTACATTAATCGTCAAAATATTTTTATAACACTGATTATTGTCTAAATATGGTTGCGTTGTAATCGTAAATGTTCTTGGAAAACTCATTGTATTATTTTATTGTTTTATTTTTATTTTATTGTTTTATTTTTATTTCATTTGTAAAAAAATTGAAAATTTAATTGCTTATAATTTGTTAGTTATAAATAATAAAATGACTAATAAAATGACTAATATAATAAATGATGATATTGATACAGTTAAACAACTAACAAATAAAGTGGAAAAAGTGGAACGTGCTGTTTATCGCTTCAAATTCACCGAAGAATTCATGATAGAACTGTATAATTTTGCCAAAATACACCAATATGACCATAGAAAGGATTTCAAAGAAGCATGGACAAAATGGGCAGATGAAAATGCGGTCATTATTTCAAATGAGACACAGCGACTCATTGCTCTTGGATACAAGGCTGAAGAAAATATTGACACCAAAATGTTCAAAAGTGCGCGCTATTATTTCAGAAAGAAGAGTCCTGTGAAGCTTGAGCCAAAACAGCGCCGGCAATATATTAGTGTAGACCACGATTTATTGATGGCAATGGACCGTCATATTATTAATACTGACAGCAAACCGGAGGCGGCATTTATCATATTTTGTAAGGAAAATGAAGCAGTATTGCGGAAATCTATTGCGGAAATCTGTGCGCAAGGTATAAATGATGTACAACAAATTCAGTCAAAAATCAAGAAGACATATAAAAATCGTTATTTCCTACTTGTAAAATAAAAATAAACTAACAAATTTGAATGAAAACTATTAAATAATTAAATAATAATAATTAAATAATTAAATAATTAAATAATTAAATAATTAAATAATTAAATAATAATAATTAAATAATTAAATAATTAAATAATTAAATAAATATAAAATGTTATAATTTAATTATAACTTCAATTATAACATGTATAAATGTGTTCATTTTTTCTTGGATTCAGACGAGTATAATCCAGACTTGGAATCAGGAAATGAATTAGAACCAAGGTTAAAATCAAGATATGTCAAAAATGATTTTTTCGGGAAGAATGAAGTAGCTATTTTAAGACGGCTTATAATGCTGACAAATTGTAGCAGGCATTTCCATATTTGTAAGTCAATTGAGACAGTGAAGATTGCCGAACTTGGCACCAATGAATACAATTTACAGACCGTTAATTATCTAAAAGATGACCATAGTATGCTGCTAAGGTATGCCGACGAACGGTTGCTATATATGGACGGTTTTTTAGGGTCTTTAAGTTGTTCTAGAAAATATATATATTTACTCACCGACTTTTATCGGAGACTATTATCAAACATTCATTTGTTAGTTAGTAACAATATTGTTCACAATAATATTGGATTTAAAACAATGATTATAAACAGTTTTGAATTACCTATACTAACAAATTTCCGTTTTTCATTGGATTTATATGTATCTGGTTCAAAAATGAATGAATGTTTGAAATATATTTTTATACAATACAATCCAGGACACATATACTGGCCACCTGAAATTCACTTGTTGTGTTATATACTAACTAACAAAATGAGTAGTTTATCATTAAATAATGTTGAAACAGTGTTATCTGGGCTTAAAATAGTATATGATAACGATAACAATAATAATAACGCTCTTTTGAAGCATTTTTCCAAATATGTGAACATGAATTGCGACCAAATTATAGCAGATATTATGCGATTTAGTGGCACATGGGACCAATATTCACTAGGAATATGCTATTTGAAATTAATTGGCGACTTAGAAAAGAACATAAAAACAAGTAATAATTTTGTTGTTATGTTTTTAGAATTGTTGCGAGAGACTGTAAATGCGCTTCCTTCAAAGCGTCCAAGTGTGTTGGAAACAAGGTCTAAATACCAGAAATTGTTATATGATTGCGATATTGGTGATTTGTATTCTTTGATTTGATAAAGAGATTTTAACGTCTATGGCGTCTAGAATGTCTCTTTCTGGAACCACCAACTGAACCATACTGCTTATTAAAATTGCCGTCAAAATCGGAAACATTACCGCCTCTTTGTCTTCTACTGCGTCTTCTTCGACCGCCTTCTTGTTCATCAGCATCATCAGCATCAGCATCATCAACGACAACTTCTTCTGGTTCATCAACATCACCGCCTCTTTGTTTTCTACTGCGTCTTCTGCGACCACCCATACTAGGACCCATACTAACAGGAGGACTCTCATCATCATCTGAGGCACCACCTCGTTGCCACTCACTCTTTCTCTTGGAAGCACGCTTCATCGCCTTAGGGTAACTAAGATTCTCCTCGTGTTGGACTTTTCTCACAAATTTGCGCCACGATTTAAGCACATTGGGTTCCTTTCGGGTCTTGTGACCTTTTCTTTGGTGTCTTCGACCACCCATCATTTGTTTATTTTCATCAGGTTTAGAATTAGGGTCCATATTATCTATATTATATAATAGACAAATATAATTTTTAAAACTAAAATTTAAAAAACTAAAAATTTAAAAAACTAAAAATTGAATTTAAATTCCTTAATAAAGATGTTAGTATAATAATATAATATCAGAAACACTAATTAATTTTATGGGCAATTATTTCAACAAAATGTCAAACAAAGTTAGAGACGAATCATTTTCAATAGACTTGCCAGGTTCTAACCTGGTTTTGACGCGATATTTGTATATAAAAGACGAAGTCAAATTGGCACTACTCATAAGTATCCTAAATAAAAGTGATGATGCTATATTCTGGGCATACGAGTTGTATTACAGTGGCTTCAAAATAGAGCTTTATGACTACATTTGGAAAATATATTACGACTTCTTTGCCACACTGAATCCCTGTTTTGAACTATATCTAAATAAAACTCTAAAACATCAGACAGATTTTTTAGAAAATCCAAAACTTGTTAGCACAATTGTTCAAAATCTATTAATACGACCATTCAACACTGATATATTCCTTTTAAGAACAATTTGTAACATGTTTGAGATTGAATGTAATAATATAAATCCAAAGTCAGATATTACTAAACTTGCTAAAATAACATCTAATTTCTATGAACAACTAACAAATTGGATTAATAATAAGGATTTCAAAAGCATCGCACAATATATTCTAAATTGTATATCCTTTGTTTCTGAAAAAGAAAATAGTGACACAATTTTATACACAATTTATAGTCATATAATAGATATATTTACGAATACAAATATATATAATGTAAAATTATCAAAAAATAAATTGCTAAAGGAATTTATAATAGCGCGAGATAGACTGAATAATACAGCTCCAGCTCATTTACCAAACACCCAGTATCAGAAAAGAGTAATATTGCTGTCAAAGATTTTAACACTGGTTTCGCTAAAGGAAAAACTAGTCAAGGGGAAGAATTTCTACATTATTATAGAACCCGAAGAAATTATCCCATACGATACAAAAGAAGCGCATTCGATGGGTATAAAACACTACAGGGTTCTAGATATAGTACGCAGTTGTGGCATAGATGACCTAAAACATATGGCACTATTTAAATTGGAACGCGACACATTAGGACCAGACGAAGAACATGTTAAGATTAAAGACATATATTTTAATAAGTGGTTATATCACGCGTCATTTTCACCAATTTGGTTCAATCGTATTAAACAATATAGAGGCTATGTAGATTACAAAACCCGGTCTGTTGAGTTTGTAGACGAAGATGTATTACAGATGTTTTATAATAAATATGGATATGAACCCGATGAACAGAGCCAAAATACACATGATAAATGTTTGAAGATACATAAAACCATGAATTGGACAACATTTCATGATAATTATAAAACAAATAGTCTATTTATGTTAGATGCTGATGAATTAGAAGAGATTAATAATGATAAAATAAGATATTGAATTGTTGTTTGATTAATGATTGATTTAATTTCTAACAAAAAATTGAAATATTTTAAAACTATTATTTGTTTTTTATATTAATATAATAAGCAAATAAAATGGTAAAAAATACTTTTGGTGGTAATAAATCTAAGGGTTTTGCCCGCAAACATAATAATAGTGGAAATAAGAATAATATTTTACGTGTTTCTCAGGCCGAAGGTGAAATATACGCAATTGTTACTAAGATGTGTGGCAATGGCATGTTTGAATGTTATTGTATAGATGAAGTAATGCGTCTAGGACAAATTAGAGGTAAGTTTACAGGCAAAGGCAAGCGCGACAATATTGTAAATAATGGCATTTGGGTTTTAATTGGTGTCAGAGAATGGGATATTAAAAAAGAAGAGGAATCAATGGTTCGTAAAACATGTTTATCAAAGGATGAGAAACTGCCAAAATGTGACTTACTAGAAGTATATAATGACAAGGAAAAGGAGCAGTTACAAGAAGAGATTGCTGAGAAATGGACAATATTAATTAAACTCGACCCGAGTAGAATAGAAGAACAAAATAATGATGATAATGGTATTGTTGATGGTGGTTTTAAGTTCTCAACAGACAAAGATATTGAGCGCGAACGCTTGCTAAAGGAGGCAAAAACAGCGACTAGTGAGAAGATAACACTTGAGACAACATTGGATTCAACAGAAGCAACAGAAGCAACAGAAGCATCTATAGCGGCTGATTGGGTTTCTATTGATGACCTTTAATAAAAGTATTTTAAATAAAAGTATTTTAAATATAAATAAATAAAATAGAAAACAAAAATGAATATATAATAATAAAATAGATAATGGATACACGATTATTTACAGGTGAAACATTATATTGTGAAGGATTATTTAAGCCTGAATACAGAGGAAAAATACATTTTTTCTCATTATTTGCGTTTCCGTATGCTCTATATAAATTATATTATGCTGGTAATGGGTTTACATATCCTTTTTTTATTGGGTTAGTTAGTTTATTAACAAATTTTTGCTGTTTTTTAACAAGTGCTATATATCACATTTGTGATTGGTCATTAGATATAGAAATAATATTACAAAAATTAGATCATTGTACGATAACATTATGGTGTTTAGGTATGATGTTCCCAATTGCTTTTTTATTGTTCCCAAAAATAAATGGTAATTTTTTTATTGGACTAACATTTACGACAGCCTTATTAAATTTGTATTATATTTGTAACTCGACTCCATCTATTATTGTCGCATCTATTGTGCCTTCAATAATTTTATTGTTTGTTGATGTGTGTTATAGTTATATGAATACTTTGGAATGGATATCAATGTGGTGCGTTTTTGTGTTTCAAATAGCAGGGACTATAGTATTTTCTTTAAAAATTGACCCATTTTTCATGAAACCAGAAATATTTGGTTATCATGAATTGTTCCATTTTTTATCATTATTTGCCGCATTTTTTGTATATCAATTGAATTATAGTATTGTGTCTAGATATAACACAGAACTAGATATTTCTTTGGATAATAAAAATATTAATGAATTATTATTAGTTAACAAAGTTGAAGATTAGATTATGATATGATTATTAATTCAACTTTAATTAATAATTATATAAGGGAAGAAGGGAAGAAGGGAAGAAGGGAAGAAGGGAAGAAGGGAAGAAGGGAAGAAGGGAAGAAGGGAAGAAGGGAAGAAGGGAAGAAG
>Ga0114969_10002279_pt1 | contig 15834 bp, 12 predicted proteins | sample M_130807_MF_Meta_FD_87316 | JGI IMG/M metagenome (GOLD analysis project Ga0114969, IMG submission 87316) | Freshwater microbial communities from Lake Montjoie, Canada to study carbon cycling - M_130807_MF_MetaG | ecosystem: Environmental > Aquatic > Freshwater > Lake | place: Lake Montjoie...
GCCAGGTGCACCATTTTCACCGATCAATGAACCGTCGAAAATTGACTGTACAACCGGTTTGAAATTCAGCGCTGCCGGGATATTGTCACGGGTAAACCAGTCGGTTTGCACAGCCTTGGCACCGGCGGCTTCTTCCGCAGAGGCCAGAGACTCGTTATCGCTGGTCGCGGCTTCACTCACCTTCTGCTGCAATGCATAGTAGGCATCAACCGCTTTTTCCTGCTTCACCTGCTTGGTGATGGCATCATGCACTTCACTTAATGGTTTTACTACTGCCGGTTTGATGTCGTTCAAACGGACAATCAGGTAACCCACGGAAGATTTCATCACGCCAGACAGTTGGCCTTTCTCGGTCAGATTGGCCTGCTTCAGTTCGTCAGCGGTAGTTTCCGGCTCAAGCCAGCCCAGCACCCCACCGTCACGGCGTGAGATAATGTCGGTAGACTTCTCTTTTGCCAGCGTGGCAAAGTCAGCGCCTTTTTTCAGCTCATCCAGAACCGCCTTGGCATCCGCTTCGGTTTTCAGCTGGATCACACTGTAATTTCTACGCTCCGGCTGGCCGTAATTGCTCTGATGCTGGTCGTAATAGGCAATGATATCCGCTTCACTGACGGTAACTTTATCTTGCAGCGCAGTCGCATCCAACGCGATAAAGCTCACCTTCACCTTCTCTGGCGCGATAAAGCTGTTCTTGTTCTGCTCGTAATACGCTTTCAGCTCATCGTCTGTGACGGTCTGCTTGGCCTGCAATGCTTTCAGGTCGATCGTCGCCAAACGCACATCACGCTCTTGCAACATCAGCGCTGACATAGCTTGAGACTCGGAAGGCAGCACAAAGCCAGAGCTGCCAAAGCCCTGGAGCATCTGCTGGTTAATCAGCTGCTGTCGCATGGATTGCGCATAGTTGTCGGCGCTGTACCCCATACGGCTAATCAGATCGAGATATTTGGCATTATCGAACTGGCCATCAGTCTGGAAATAAGGCGCCTTGCGGATGGCGTCTTTCACCTGCTCGTCACTCACGTTCAGGCCTAACTTTTTGGCATACTGATCGAGCAGCATGTTGTCAATCAACTGTGACAGCACCTGTTGGCGCATCTGTTGCATGTAACCTTCGTTGCCCGCCAATGCGGAAAACTGGTCACCCAACTGCTGCTGCATACGACTGCGTTCACTCTGGAAAGCCTGCTCCAGTTGAGCACGCTCGATCGTCTGCCCATTGACTTTCGCTGCATAATCGCCGGAACCACCGGTCAGGTAGCCGCCCACCCCTGTCAGAACAAATGACAAAATGATCAGGCCCAGGATGATTTTTAGCACGATGTTGTTAGCAGCCGCGCGTAAATTGTCCATCATAGTGTGACAACACTCCGCTGTGATATGGATTAAAAACCCTTGTGCAGGCGCTTTCCCTGCGACAAAAATAAAAAAGCGCATCAATCTGATGCGCCTTGTATCTTACCTCACCAGCACCGCTGCGTCAGGTGATTGTTTATGTGTTGCTATTCGTTTTGACGCTGTAATCAGTTTACGGCGTCTTTCAACGCTTTCCCTGCACGGAATGCCGGAACTTTGGCTGCCGCAATTTTGATTTCTTTACCGGTTTGCGGGTTACGGCCGGTACGAGCTGAACGCTCACGCACGGTGAAAGAACCGAAACCAACCAGAGCTACATCATCCCCTTCTTTCAAGGATTCGGTAACGGATGCAATAATTGCATCTAAAGCACGCCCAGCTGCCGCTTTAGAAATATCAGCGCCTGCGGCAATTTTGTCGATCAGTTGTGACTTATTCACTCTATCATCCCCTCTAGAATTCAAACGTCGCACCGGAAAATCCCTACGGCTGCGACAGCGCAGCTGTTATATCAATCCTGTCGAGCCTTGGCAAGCCACCAAACAGCGGCGAAACGTGGCACGACAGGGCTCTAACTTAGCGGCACAAAAAAATACTGGCAAGTCCGAAATGGCTTGCCAGCATAAGTTTTCTCAGTGGTTTTTGCGATCCGTCACTATTTTACTGCGACAGGTAGTGCGCCGAAGGCCGGGTTCTGCAATGCGATGTTCAAAACTTCATCAATTTTCTGCACCGGATGAATCTCCAGATCAGCAATGACGTTATCCGGAATCTCTTCCAGATCGCGCTTATTCTCGTAAGGAATCAGCACAGTTTTGATACCGCCACGGTGTGCCGCCAGCAGCTTCTCTTTCAGGCCGCCAATCGGCAATACCAGACCACGCAGCGTGATCTCACCGGTCATCGCCACATCGGCACGCACCGGGTTGCCGGTCAGGCAGGAAACCAGAGCGGTACACATGGCAATACCTGCGCTTGGGCCATCTTTCGGCGTTGCCCCTTCAGGAACGTGCACGTGGATGTCGCGTTTTTCGTAGAAATCCGCGTTAATGCCCAGTTTCTCGGCACGCGCACGCACTACGGTCAGCGCTGCCTGGATGGACTCTTGCATCACCTCGCCCAAAGAACCGGTGTAGGTCAGCTTGCCTTTGCCCGGCACGCAGGCGGTTTCAATGGTCAGCAGATCGCCACCCACTTCAGTCCATGCCAGACCGGTAACCTGGCCAACACGGTTTTCCGTATCGGCACGCCCGTAGTCGACACGCTGAACGCCCAGGTAATCTTTCAGATTATCGCCATTAATCTCAATGTGCTTGAGCGTTTTATCCATCAACAGCGATTTCACCGCTTTACGACACAGCTTGGAGATTTCACGCTCCAGGCTACGCACCCCAGCCTCACGGGTGTAATAACGGATAATGCCGGTAATGGCACTATCATCAACCGTCAGTTCGCCTTTCTTCAGCGCGTTACGCTCAAGCTGCTTCGGCAACAGGTGCTGTTTGGCAATGTTCAGCTTTTCGTCTTCGGTATAACCAGAAAGACGGATCACTTCCATACGGTCCAGCAGCGGTGCCGGAATGTTCATCGAGTTCGAGGTCGCAACGAACATCACGTCAGACAGATCGTAATCCACTTCCAGATAGTGATCGTTAAACGCTACGTTCTGTTCTGGATCCAGCACTTCCAGCAGTGCAGAAGCCGGATCGCCACGCATGTCGGATGACATCTTGTCGATCTCATCCAGCAGGAACAGCGGGTTTTTCACCCCAACCTTGGCCATTTTCTGGATCAGCTTACCCGGCATGGAGCCAATGTAAGTCCGACGGTGACCGCGGATTTCCGCTTCGTCACGCACGCCGCCCAACGCCATACGCACATATTGGCGGCCGGTGGCACGGGCGATCGACTGCCCTAGCGAGGTTTTACCCACGCCCGGAGGCCCAACCAGGCACAGAATCGGGCCTTTGATTTTGCTGACGCGGCTCTGTACTGCGAGGTACTCAAGGATACGGTCTTTGACGCGTTCCAGGCCGTAGTGATCGGTATCAAGTACTTCCTGCGCCTTGACCAGGTCTTTTTTCACCTTGCTGCGCGCATTCCACGGTACCTGCAACATCCAATCGATGTAACCACGCACCACGGTGGCCTCCGCTGACATTGGCGACATCATTTTCAGCTTTTGCAGTTCCGCTTCGGTCTTCTCGCGCGCTTCTTTCGGCATTTTTGCCGCTTCGATCTTACGCTTCAGCGCTTCGTGCTCGTCTGGCGTATCATCCATTTCGCCTAATTCTTTCTGAATGGCCTTCATCTGCTCATTCAGATAGTACTCGCGCTGGCTTTTTTCCATCTGCTTCTTGACGCGGTTACGAATGCGCTTCTCAACCTGCAACAGGTCGATCTCCGACTCCATCATCGCCATCAGGTATTCAAGACGTTCGGTAATGTCGAACATCTCTAACACCGACTGCTTGTCGCTAAGCTTCAGCGGCATATGCGCAGCAATGGTATCCGCCAGGCGTGCAGCATCGTCGATGCTGTTCAATGACGTCAGCACCTCCGGTGGAATTTTTTTATTCAGTTTGATGTAGCCTTCAAACTGATTGATTGCGGTACGCACAAGAACTTCTTGCTCACGCTCATCGATCGCGGGTGATTCAAGGTATTCGGCCTTGGCGGCAAAGTGCTCACCGCTGTCAGAAAGCGTAGTGATGTGCGCACGCTGCAAGCCTTCGACCAGCACTTTCACCGTGCCGTCCGGCAGCTTCAGCATCTGCAAAATCGACGCTACGGTACCGACAGAGAATAAATCGTTAATGCCAGGTTCATCCGTTGAGGCCTCTTTCTGTGCCACCAGCATGATCTTTTTATCGTGATCCATTGCGGCTTCGAGGCACCGAATCGATTTTTCCCGGCCAACAAATAACGGGATCACCATGTGCGGATAAACCACCACGTCGCGCAATGGCAGAACGGGGATTTCAATGCGTTCGGAACGCTCAGGGTTCATAGAGCTCTCTCTTAGTTTAATTTCCGCCAGGTTGAGGGGGAATCTCATGAGACGCCAGCATCAAACGTTTCACAAAATCTGGATTATGAGTATATGGGGATGAATCTCTTACATTCAACGGCAAGAATGTATGGAAAAAGAAATGGGGGATAAAATCCCCCATTTTGCTAATAACTTTCTGGTTTAACTGGCTAATTATTCGCCAGATGCCTGTGCTTCCGGTTTACCGTAAATCAGCAACGGCTTGGAATTACCGGAGATCACCGACTCGTCGATCACCACTTTGTCCACGCTCTCCAACGAAGGCAGGTCATACATGGTATCCAGCAGTGCACCTTCAACTATCGAACGCAGGCCACGAGCACCGGTTTTACGCGTCATCGCTTTCTTGGCAATGGCGTTCAGCGCTTCATCGCGGAACTCCAGTTCCACACCTTCCAGATTGAACAACGCCTGATACTGTTTCGTCAGGGCATTTTTCGGCTCTTTCAGGATTTGGATCAGCGCCTCTTCGCTCAGTTCGCTCAGCGTTGCGACCACTGGCAGACGGCCGATAAACTCAGGGATCAAACCAAATTTAATCAAATCTTCCGGTTCAGCCTGCAACAACAATTCGCCTTCGGTCGCTTTTTCAGCTTCACCCTTAACGGTGGCACCAAAGCCAATACCGGTACCGGTATTCACCCGCTGGCCGATCACTTTATCTAGGCCGGCAAAAGCGCCACCACAGATAAACAGGATCTTGGAGGTATCAACCTGCAGGAATTCCTGCTGCGGATGCTTGCGCCCACCCTGCGGCGGCACAGCAGCAATGGTACCTTCAATCAGTTTCAGCAATGCCTGCTGCACACCTTCACCCGATACGTCGCGAGTGATGGAAGGGTTATCTGACTTGCGGGAAATCTTATCGATTTCATCAATGTAGACAATACCACGCTGGGCTTTCTGCACGTCATAGTCACATTTCTGCAACAGTTTCTGGATAATATTCTCCACGTCCTCACCCACATAACCGGCTTCGGTCAGCGTGGTGGCATCGGCCATGGTGAAAGGCACATCCAGAAGGCGCGCCAGGGTTTCTGCCAGCAGGGTTTTACCACTACCGGTCGGGCCAATCAGCAGAATATTACTTTTGCCTAATTCGATGCCGTTACTGCTATCACCATTGCGCAAGCGCTTGTAGTGGTTGTACACCGCCACCGCCAAGACTTTCTTCGCCTGTTCCTGACCAATGACATAATCGTCCAGATGATGGCGGATTTCGTGCGGCGTTGGCAATGAGTTGCGCTCGCGATGCGGGGCAACTTCTTTAATCTCTTCGCGAATAATGTCGTTACACAGATCAACACATTCATCGCAGATATACACTGACGGCCCGGCAATCAGCTTACGCACTTCATGCTGGCTTTTGCCGCAGAAAGAGCAGTACAGCAACTTTCCTGAACCGTCTTTGCGCTTATCTGTCATGAGTAAAACCTCTTATTTTGTCTTTGTCCCGCAGGAATTTACGGCGGCAGTGCCCCCAAACTTTATACCGGGAACGCCGATAACACTGTTCAGAGCGAGCGTAGCTCACTCTGAATACTATAGTCTATCGGCTCGCACTTATATTTCGGCCTAGCTGCGGTGCGTCAGAATACTGTCTACCAGACCGTATTCTACCGATTCTTCTGCGGTCATAAAGCGATCGCGCTCGGTATCGCGTTCAATCTGCTCCAGCGATTGGCCGGTATGCTGCGCCATCAGCTCATTCATGCGAGCTTTCACCTTGAGGATTTCGCGCGCATGGATTTCGATATCCGTCGCCTGCCCCTGATAACCGCCCAGCGGCTGGTGAATCATCACGCGTGAATTCGGCAGGCAGAAACGCTTGCCTTTGGTGCCTGCGGTCAACAGGAACGAACCCATTGAACATGCCTGGCCCATACAGATTGTGCTAACGTCTGGTTTGATAAACTGCATGGTGTCATAAATTGACATGCCAGCAGTAATCACGCCACCCGGTGAGTTGATATACAGGAAAATGTCTTTTTCCGGGCTTTCTGCTTCGAGGAACAACATCTGCGCCACGATCAGATTAGCCATATGGTCTTCTACCTGACCGGTCAGGAAGATAATACGCTCTTTCAGCAGGCGGGAATAAATATCGTAAGAACGCTCCCCGCGTGAAGTCTGCTCTACCACCATTGGCACCAGAGCCATGTTAGGTGCAAATTGATCTCGTTCGCCACTGTATGACATTACCGTCTCCTAATAGAAATTGCCTTGGCGCCATTGTCTGTCGATTCTACTTGAGAACGCTCACCGTGACTACGTTCAAGCTGACGACAGGCTCCACGCTAACCTGACGGCGTGATCATCAAAACAGCCCATGCTGTTGTAGAAGTTGGGGCCACAGACAGAATTTCAAGCCCGGTGAGCCATTTTCACCGGCATCCCTGTGTGGCAAGGCTACGATGACAAGCTTTCCGCCACCATCTGCAACCTATAACAAAATAAATATAGTGCATATTGCCACAGTGAACTTGAGATTAATCAGTCATGTGGCAAAAGAAAAGCCCGTAACCGAAGTTACGGGCTTTTCACAACGTAGGATGTCAACACGCTGACACCATAGGCACAACAGGTTGCGCCCCTACGTTCAACCGGCATTACGCCTGTTGAGGCTGGTTCATCAGTTCGCTGAAAGTGGTGGCTTTTTCAGACACTTTCGCTTTTGCCAGCAGGGCTTCAACCGCTTGTTCTTCCAGAGCCACGTTACGCATGTTGTTCATCAGCTCTTTGTTTTTGCTGTAGAACTCGATAACTTCACTTGGATCTTCGTAAGCAGAGGCCATTTCTTCGATCAGGGCTTTCACGCGATCTTCATCAGCTTTCAGCTCGTTGGTGCTGATCACTTCACCCAGCAGCAGGCCGACAACAACGCGACGCTTAGCCTGCTCTTCGAACAGTTCACGTGGCAGTTCCAGCGCTTGCTTCTCGTTACCGCCGAAACGCTGTGCAGCCTGACGACGCAGAACGTCGATTTCGCCGTCGATCAGTGCAGCAGGTACGTCGATTTCGTTAGCGCTGACCAGACCGTCAATAGCCTGAGTCTTGATACGGTTACGCACGGCGCCTTTCAGTTCGCGTTCCATGTTTTTACGCACTTCAGCACGCAGACCTGCGATAGAACCATCAGCCACGCCGAAACGTTTGATGAATTCTTCAGTCAGTTCTGGCAGTTCGCGCTCTTCAACTTTCTTCAGCACGATAGCAAACTTGGCTGCTTTACCTTTCAGGTTTTCTGCGTGGTAATCTTCTGGGAAGTTAACGTCAATGGTGAACTCTTCACCCGCTTTGTGCCCAAGCAGACCCTCTTCAAAGCCTGGGATCATACGCCCCTGACCCATCGCCAGCACGAAATCAGACGCTTTACCGCCTTCAAACTCTTCGCCATCGATAGAACCGGAGAAATCAACGGTCACACGATCTTCAGCAGCCACTGCACGATCGGTCTCTTTCCAGGTTGCCTGCTGCTTGCGCAGGGTGTCCAGCATGGTGTCAACATCAGCATCGTTAACATCAACCACTGGCTTCTCAACTTCAATGTTTTCCAGGCCTTTCAGCTCAACTTCTGGATACACTTCGAACTCAACCGTGAAAGCGAAATCTTCGCCTTCTTTATAATCGCCCGGTACATAGTTTGGTGCACCAGCCGGGTTAATTTTTTCTTTGATGATGGCGTCAACAAAGTTGCGCTGCATCAGTTCGCCCAGCACATCCTGACGAACTGAAGCACCATAACGCTGTTCAACGATGTTCATCGGCACTTTGCCTTTACGGAAACCGTCGATACGCACGCTTTTCGCTGCGTTGATCAGCTCTTTCTTCACCGCTTGCTTGATAACATCAGTGGGTACAGTAATAGAGAGACGGCGCCCAAGGCCTTGAGTGGTTTCTACTGAAACTTGCATCTTGTTACCTCAAAAAAATCACAGTGCTCGGTCAACTCCGTTCCAAGAACCAGGACGGCTACATTACAGAACCGAGTTCCCTGATGTCAGAAGTGCCCGAAACCATTCCGGAAAAATAAGACGCGACATTATAGCGGCGCATGCGTAGCGAGTCGAGGATGGCAAGGCGGTACTGGTGCGTTAAAAATCACACTTTTGCCGGTTTTTCGCCAAAATAGCGTCGAACCAAGACCATCGGAACTGCATTCCACATCGGCTTTGTCGTCATCAAAAACAGCAACGGCCCGCAGGCCGTTGCAAAATTCGTCAGTAGTAATACCTTAAATCGTGGGGAAAGTTCCACTGATACCGTAAATTTTAGCCATCACACCACTGTCCCTGCGCCACGACAAGGCGGTGAAGCCAGTACCGTATCCTGCAGCTCTTCCCACTCTTTGAGGGTATAAGTATGTAATGCCAGCGCATGTACGCCGTCCGCCAACTCCTGCGCTAGCACGGCATAAATAGAACGATGGCGCGTCAGAAAGCGCTCGCCGACAAAACGATCGCTGACAATGACAACTTTGAAATGGCTCTCTGAACCCGCCGGAACATTATGGCTATGGCTTTCATTAACCACATCCAGATGCGCGGGCTCAAATGCCGCCCTTAATTTTGTTTCTATTTGCTCGCGAATCATAGATTCTCCTTACAACACTGGCATTATTTACCTGCCCATCCAGTTCAATATTAGCCGCTTCTACTCCCGCCAGACTCTTCACTGGCGTAAATTTATCTGCCCTCTGCTGAGAAAAACACCAACATAATGTAGCGCTTGGAGTTTATCTGATTGAGCTGGACGAAAAAGCATGTTTTTATCAACGCCGGGTAAAAATTTATCACTCGGCCACGTTCAACGCTTCCCCCCGTTGGCGACAATGCTATGATGTCGGCAATTTGTTGTTGACTCTAGCGCTTTGATTACTAAGCGCCCATAAACTAATAACCACGATTGATGAGACAGTCATATGTTAAAAAAACTTTTTCTTCCACTGCTGGCTGCATTGATGCTTGCCGGTTGTGCCGCTAGCACCAATACGCTGAACGTGACCCCAAAGATCGTTCTTCCTCAACAGGATCCGACTCTGCAAGGCATCACTATCAGCATCAATGGTGCCGATCAGCGTCAAGACCAGGCGCTGGCTAAAGTGAACCGTGATGGCCAGTTAATTACCCTGCTCCCTTCACGCGATCTGCGTTTCCTATTACAGGAAGTGCTGGAAAAACAAATGGGCGCACGCGGCTATATGATTGGCCCAGCTGGCGCGGTGGATCTGCAGATCGTCGTGAACAATCTGTTTGCTGACGTCTCTGAAGGCAACCTGCGTTACAACATCACCACCAAAGCGGATATATCCATCATCGCTCAGGCGAAGAACGGCAGCAAACAGGTGAAAAACTACCGCTCGACCTATAACGTACAGGGTGCCTTCACCGCAACGAACGAAAAAATCACCAATGCGGTTAACACCGTGCTGGGCGATGTCATTGCCGATATGGCACAGGACACCAGCGTCAACGAATTTATCAAGCAAAACGCACGTTAATCCGTTAATGCCTTGTGCTGCCTGATTTTTCGGGCAGCGCAAACAAGGACCTCATGTCTAAACAGTATCTGAATATTTTTACTCAGCGTAACTCCATTATGCTGCTAGTGCTGGGCTTTGCCTCAGGGCTGCCACTGGCATTGACTTCCGGTACGCTGCAAGCCTGGATGACCGTCGAAAATATCGATCTGAAAACCATCGGGATCTTCTCGCTGGTGGGTCAGGCCTATGTCTTCAAATTCCTGTGGTCACCGTTTATGGATCGCTACACCCCGTCATTTCTCGGGCGGCGGCGTGGTTGGCTGTTAATCAGCCAGTTGCTGCTGGTGGTAGCGATTGTCGCCATGGGGTTTATGAACCCAACGCAGCATTTATGGTGGCTGGCTGCGCTGGCGGTGGTGGTAGCGTTTTGCTCTGCCTCGCAGGATATTGTTTTTGATGCCTATAAAACGGATCTGCTGTCGGCGGAAGAACGCGGTGCCGGTGCGGCAGTTTCGGTACTGGGTTACCGCTTGGCGATGCTGGTTTCCGGCGGTTTGGCTCTGTGGTTAGCCGATCGTTACCTCGGTTGGCAGGCAACTTATTGGCTGATGGCCGGGTTGATGCTGATCGGCGTCGCCGCAACCCTGATGGCGCCAGAACCGGATAACAGTATTCCTGCACCACGCACCATGGAGCAGGCGGTAGTAGCACCGCTGCGAGATTTTTTCGCCCGCAATAACGCTTGGCTGATCCTGCTGCTGATCGTGATGTACAAATTGGGTGATGCGTTTGCGGGTAGCCTGAGCACCACTTTCCTGATCCGTGGCGTGGGGTTTGATGCCGGCGAAGTTGGGCTGGTAAACAAGACGCTTGGGCTGTTTGCAACTATCGTCGGTGCACTGTTTGGCGGCGTATTGATGCAGCGCCTGACGCTGTTCCGCGCTCTGATGCTGTTCGGTATTTTGCAGGCTGTTTCCAATATCGGCTACTGGCTATTGGCGGTTACCGATAAAAATATCATCACCATGGGCAGCGCTATTTTCCTGGAAAACCTGTGTGGCGGCATGGGCACTGCGGCGTTTGTCGCCCTGCTGATGACCCTGTGTAACAAATCTTTTTCCGCTACCCAATTTGCCTTGCTCTCGGCGCTTTCAGCCGTCGGGCGTGTCTACGTTGGCCCGATCGCGGGCTGGTTTGTCGAGGCTCACGGCTGGCCGCTGTTCTATCTGTTCTCCATCGTCGCGGCTCTTCCTGGCTTACTGCTGTTGGCCATTTGTCGCCAAACGCTGGAATACACCCAGCAGACCGGCAATTTCATGCCACGCACCGAGTTCCAACAAAGCTATCGTTGGGCACGAAGCATGCTAGCTACGGGCTGTTCGCTGCTCGCTCTGTGGTTGCTCTTGCTGATTACCAACGCGCTTGATTGGACACAGTGGCCAAATCTTGCCGTCCAGATATTGCAAACGGGGGCTCTGCTGAGCCTGGTGGGTATTGTGATGGGTAGCACGCTGGACTATCTGGCTCTACGCCGCACGCGGTTAGTCTGATTTTTTGTCGGCCAGCCGAAATGCTGGCCGACAAAAATGCATCAGAGAAATGAATTTATTTCGTTGAAAAAATAATATTGCCGCGGAAATTATTTTTTACCCGAGTGTCTTACTCGGAAATAAAAATAAATTCACTTTTAAAATACAATTATTTTACACTAAATATACTTTTCACTCATATTTGAAAGCGGAGGATTTACCAATATCCTCCAGCATACCGTTGGTTTTCCTTGAGATACCGCCTGCCCGGCACGATTCAGCCCGCCAACACATTGTTGCCATTAGTAAATTGTCACCTGACGTTACATGTGTGACCCCCTTAACAGAAAGGGTCAACAAGACACTGACACTCCCTTAAGCATGTTTACAGTACTGCAACCTTCCCGTAAAATGCTCGCACACATGAAACGACGATAGTGCCTTTGTAATTGGGGTCGTTAGATGAGACTTAAGAAATACAATAAAAGTATTGGGATGCTGTCATTAATTGCAGCCACGGTAATGCTCAGTGGTTGTGATATGGTTTTGATGAATCCCAAAGGAGCAATAGGTGTTGAACAACGGACACTGATCCTTACTGCAATCGGCTTGATGTTGATCGTGGTAGTTCCAGTGATCTTCATGGCGTTCGCTTTTGCCTGGAAGTTCCGTGCCTCCAATAAAGAGGCCAAGTACACACCCAATTGGTCACACTCCAACAAGATTGAAGCGGTCGTCTGGACCATTCCAATCATTATCATCGCCATCCTTGGCACCATTACCTGGAAAACCACCCACGCACTGGACCCATTCAGGCCGATTGTCACTGACAAAAAGCCAATGACCATTGAAGTGGTGTCGTTAGACTGGAAATGGCTGTTCATCTATCCAGAGCAAGGTATCGCGACCGTTAATGAACTGGCGTTCCCGAAAGATGTTCCCGTCGAATTTAAAGTCACCTCCAACTCGGTAATGAACTCGTTCTTTATTCCTCAGTTAGGTGGGCAGATTTATGCGATGGCCGGGATGCAGACCAAACTGCACCTGATTGGCAACGAAGCGGGTGAATACAAAGGTATTTCCAGCAGCTACAGTGGCCACGGGTTCTCAGGTATGAAGTTCACCGCAATTGTCACACCAACCGAAGGCGACTTCGATCAGTGGGTGGCCAAGGTGAAGCAATCGCCTAATACCCTTAATGCCACCAGCGATTTTAACAAACTGGCAGAGCCGAGTGAAAACAACCCGGTTGAGTACTTCTCCAGTGTCAGACCGAATTTGTTCAAAGAGACTATTGGCAAATTCATGGGTGACATGCACATGCACAAAGGCGCAGAAACTTCCGCGCATGAAGGCATGGACATGAGCCAGGGTATGGACATGGGCGAACATGCTCACGCCGGAGCTGAGGAATAATCTGATGTTGGGAAAATTAACACTTGATGCGGTTCCGATTCACGAACCGATCGTCATGGTCACCGTTGCCGCAATTCTCGTTGGAGGCCTGGCACTGCTGGCGCTGATAACGTATTTCGGCAAATGGAAGTGGCTATGGAGCGAATGGCTGACCTCTGTCGACCATAAGAAAATCGGTATCATGTATATCATCGTCGCTATGGTGATGCTGGTACGTGGTTTTGCCGATGCCATCATGATGCGTGGCCAACAGGCTCTCGCGTCTGCCGGTGAGGCCGGATTCCTGCCGCCGCACCACTATGACCAGATCTTTACCGCTCACGGCGTAATCATGATCTTCTTCATGGCCATGCCTTTCGTGGTAGGCATGATGAACATTGCGGTGCCGTTGCAGATCGGTGCACGCGACGTTGCCTTCCCGTTCCTGAACTCCCTGAGTTTCTGGTTCTTCGTGGTGGGCGTTGTGCTGATCAACGTCTCTCTGGGGGTAGGTGAGTTCGCCCAGACTGGTTGGCTGGCATATCCGCCGCTTTCTGGTAAGGAATACAACCCTGGTGTCGGTGTAGATTACTGGATCTGGAGTCTACAGATATCCGGTCTGGGTACCCTGCTGACCGGCGTGAACTTCTTCGCTACTATCCTGAAAATGCGTGCCCCTGGTATGCCTCTGATGAAGATGCCGGTGTTCACTTGGGCAGCGCTGTGTACCAACATCCTGATCATTGTTTCATTCCCAATTCTGACCGTCACCATTGCGTTGCTGACCCTGGATCGCTATCTGGGCACCCATTTCTTTACCAATGATATGGGCGGCAACATGATGATGTACATCAACCTGATTTGGGCCTGGGGTCACCCAGAGGTGTATATCCTGGTTCTGCCAGTGTTCGGTGTGTTCTCCGAAGTGACCGCGACCTTCTCAAGGAAGCGTCTGTTCGGCTATACCTCTCTGGTATGGGCAACCATCGCGATCACCGTTCTGTCGTTCATCGTATGGCTGCACCACTTCTTTACCATGGGGTCCGGCGCTAACGTTAACGCCTTCTTTGGTATCGCCACCATGATCATTTCAATCCCAACCGGGGTGAAAATCTTCAACTGGCTGTTCACCATGTATCAGGGCCGTATCCAGTTCAACTCTGCGATGCTGTGGACCGTTGGCTTCATCATCACCTTCTCCATCGGTGGGATGACCGGCGTACTGCTGGCAGTACCAGGGGCTAACTTCGTGCTGCACAACAGCCTGTTCCTGATTGCCCACTTCCATAACGTGATTATCGGTGGTGTGGTATTTGGTTGCTTCGCTGGCCTGACCTACTGGTTCCCGAAAGCCTTCGGCTTTACGCTGAATGAGAAATGGGGTATCCGTGCGTTCTGGTTCTGGATCATCGGCTTCTTCGTTGCCTTCATGCCGCTGTATGCCCTGGGCTTTATGGGTATGACCCGCCGTCTCAGCCAGAATATCAACCCAGAGTTCCACACGCTGCTGCTGGTTGCTGCCGGTGGTGCCGCGCTGATTGCCTGTGGCGTGCTGTGCCAGGTGATTCAGATCCTGGTCAGTGTGCGCGATCGCGAGAAAAACCGTGATCTGACCGGTGATCCATGGGGTGCCCGTACGCTGGAGTGGTCAACATCCTCACCTCCTCCGTTCTATAACTTCGCTGTTGTACCAGAGATTCACGATCGTGATGCTTTCTGGGACATGAAAGAGAAAGGTGAAGCGTACAAGAAGCCAGCGCAATACGCGCCAATTCATATGCCGAGGAATACCGGTGCCGGTGTGATTATTGCTGGCTTCAGCCTGGTATTTGGTTTCGCGATGATCTGGGATATCTGGTGGATGGCGATCGCTGGCTTTGTCGGCATGATCGTTACCTGGATTGCCAAGAGCTTCGATGAAGATGTTGATTACTATGTACCGGTTGATGAGATCGAACGCATTGAAAATCAACGCTATGAACAAATCAGCAAAGCAGGCGTGAAACATGTCAACTGATATCCTGACTAAGCATAACGCAGCCCATGTAGAACATGGGCACCACGATGCAGGCGAGACCAAAGTCTTCGGATTCTGGATCTACCTGATGAGCGACTGTATTTTGTTTGCGAGCTTGTTCGCAACTTATGCAGTCTTGGTGAACGGGACCGCTGGCGGTCCCTCTGGCAAGGACATCTTCGATCTGAAGTTGGTCCTGGTCGAAACCTTCCTGCTGCTGTTCAGCTCCATCACCTACGGAATGGCGATGATCGGCATGAACAAAGGCCTGGCTGGCAACGTCAACAAATGGCTGATGCTGACCTTCGTGTTCGGCCTCGCTTTCGTGGCGATCGAAATCTATGAGTTCCATCACCTGATCGCTGAAGGTTTTGGTCCCGATCGCAGTGCGTTCCTGTCCAGCTATTTTGCGCTGGTCGGCACCCACGGTCTGCACGTAAGTGCTGGTCTGGTCTGGCTTATCGTATTGATGATTCAAGTCAGCAAACGCGGCCTGAATTCAACCAATAAAACCCGTCTGATGTGCTTGAGCCTGTTCTGGCACTTCCTGGACGTGGTCTGGATCTGCGTATTTACCGTTGTCTACCTGCTGGGGGTTATGCCATGAGCCATCCATCCCATGAAACCTCTCACGGTGGCGCAAGCCACGGCAGCGTGAAGTCATATCTGACCGGCTTTATTTTGTCGATCATTCTGACGGTAATTCCATTTGCGATGGTAATGAGTGGCACAGCTTCTCACTCCACCATCCTGGCGGTCGTGGTCGGTATGGCAGTTATCCAGGTGATTGTTCACCTGGTTTACTTCCTCCACATGAACACCTCATCGGAAGAGCGCTGGAACCTGGTGGCATTACTGTTCACCATTATGATTATCGGTATTGTTGTTGTGGGTTCACTGTGGATTATGTACAACCTCAACCTCAATATGATGGTCGATTAAGAGCCGTACGCGATGATTAAGCAATACCTGCAAGTCACTAAACCAGGAATTATTTTCGGCA
>Ga0114969_10002282_pt1 | contig 15818 bp, 15 predicted proteins | sample M_130807_MF_Meta_FD_87316 | JGI IMG/M metagenome (GOLD analysis project Ga0114969, IMG submission 87316) | Freshwater microbial communities from Lake Montjoie, Canada to study carbon cycling - M_130807_MF_MetaG | ecosystem: Environmental > Aquatic > Freshwater > Lake | place: Lake Montjoie...
CCCATTTAATAATTTAGATAAGGTTCTTTCATGAATTCGCGTGAAACTCTCAGAGAAGAAATCCTTAAAAAAGCGGTAGTACATGGGAAAGTTATTCTCTCCTCGGGTAAAGAAGCCGACTATTACGTGGATTTACGTCGCGTAACTCTTGATGCAGTAGCTGCGCCACTTGTCGGCGAAGTGATGCTCGATTTAGTTAAAGATTGGGAATTCGATGCTGTCGGAGGCTTAACTCTCGGTGCCGATCCAGTTGCAACCGCAATGATGCATGTTGCGGCGCAACGCGGTAAGAAAATTGATTCCTTCGTAGTTCGCAAAGCTGAGAAGGCGCACGGCTTACAACGGCGTATTGAAGGTCCGGATGTTAAGGGCCGTCGCGTAATTGCAGTTGAAGATACCTCTACTACAGGCGGTTCTGTCTTAACCGCAGTTGAAGCTTTAAAAGAAGCCGGCGCAATTGTGGTTGGCGTAGCCGTAATCGTAGAACGTGGCGCTAAAGGAAAAGTTGAAGAAGCTGGCTTGGAATATCGAACCGCTTATTCGTTAAGTGATTTAGGACTTTAAGTATATTACTCAAGTTTTGCCACAATCTAAGAATCAAATCACTTTGGGAAAAGTTCAGAAGTTATAACTGGGTTCCAGCCAAAGCTCTTTAGAGCGTTTGTATTTGCAGGCAATGAATATCCAGATCTTAACTCCACATCAAAAGCGGAAATATCTTTTATTACTGAATTTGGGAAAATTCTATTTACAAAATTTTGAACAGTTGTTAGCCTGGCGGATCCTATATCGACATCACCCTTTATATTATTAAGCACTACAACACAAACTGCACTAGCAACATCTTCAACATCTATAAAATCATGCAACTTGTTAGGATCCTTCAAATTAATTAGCTGTCCATCACTAACAGCTTGATATGCAGATTTTACTAAATTTGGCCTTCTGTCTACTATTGAATAGACATAAAAGAATCTCAACCAAGTCCAGGAATCCTTCCCCATCGTAGTTTCTAAAATACTTCTTGCCATTCTTTTTGATTTCATATAATAGTCTTCCGAGTCAGTAGATAACTCAATACAGCTACCAATTCCAAAAAAAGATATTGAGTGTTTTTTAAGTGTTTTCGCAAGAAATTCCACGTGTATTGGCCATTCCAAATTCTCTATATTCGATCTGTAATTTTCTAAATCTGTACGCGCCCATGATGCTAAAACAAAACTAATTGAATTTTTTCCTCTCGTGCTTACAGTTTCTTCAATGAATTTTTCAAAATCACTATAGCCACTTTCGATTCTAGGAGTTGGGATCACTTCAATGTTTCTACTCTTTGCAGCTATTGATATGTACTTACCTATAAATCCAGACTCTCCAGAAATCAAAATAGTATGGTTATTCATTTGTGCGATATTCTTCTATTTGGTTTGACATATAGATCAGTAGAACTTAATTGCAGGCACTGCTGTGAATATGTTTGTGTCAATTTTGTATTGTTGCCTTATAACTTTAGTAATTTCTGAGGATAGGTTCCAAGGCAATATCAATATTGACTCAAAATCTCTTTCTGCAAGTCTGGTCGGCGAGTAAACGGGGATATGACTTCCAGGGAGGTACAAACCCTGCTTTGCAATTGACGCATCCACTACGTACGCAATTAAGTCCTTCTTAACGCCAGCAAAATTCAATAATGTATTACCTTTAGCAGCCGCACCGTATGCAACTATTTTTTTGCCTTCCTCATACTTCGCAATTAATAACTTTTGTAAATTATTCTTAATCCTGATACTTTCATCTTGAAATCTGGCATACGCCTTAGGATTCAATAATCCAGCGATAATTTCCTCATTAACTAGGTCATTAACTCTGTTGGTTTCAGTTATCTCGCTATTAAGATGACAACCATAGACCCGTAAACTTCCTCCATGTGTACTAATTTTTTCCACGTCCCAAACCTTAAGTCCGGCAGCTTTGAAAATATTCGTAACCACGTTCAAAGATAGATAAGAAAAATGCTCATGGTAAATGGTGTCGAATAAGTTTTCCTTCATCATCTGTAATAAGTGAGGGAATTCCAAAACTATCGTGCCGTTAGGTTTTAGCACTTCCTTCATCCCTCGCGTGAAATCATTTATGTCAGGTACATGCGCATACACATTATTACCAATAATTAAATCGGCATAATCCCCTTGACTTGCAAGATTTCTTGCCAATTCCAAACTAAAAAACTCTTCTAAAGTTTTGACCCCTTTTTCTCTTGCAGTTTCTGTGGTGCTCTTTGTAGGCTCAATTCCGAAATTTGGAATGCCCAGTTTATTGAAATGCTGTAGCAAGTACCCGTCGTTTGAAGCAATTTCAATAACTAGTGAATCCGAATTCAATCCTAAATCTTTTGTTATTTGCTCTGTGAAATTCAAAGCATGGCTTACCCAAGTAGTCGAAGTACTTGAAAAATAATGGTAATTTGATGTGAACACGTCAGTAGAAGTTACAAAGTCTAAAGTTTGAACTAGGTAGCAACTTTCACATACTTTTACCCGTAAAGGATAATTAATTTCTCCCTGGCTTAATTGTTCTTTAGTCAAATACCCATTCGATAATGGAGCAGAACCTAAATCAATTAGATCCAATTCAAGAATAGAGTCGCAATGTCTACATAACATTCTAAATTAACCTCATTTAAAATTCTGCCAATTTAAATCTTTTTGTGAAATTACCGAAACTTCTAAAGGCCAACTAATACTTAAGCTCGGATCAAATATAGAGAATCCGGTTGATAATTCAGATTTAAAAGGAACTGAGTGTAAATATGATAATTCAGTATTATCTTCTAATGTTTGATAGCCGTGCGCAACCCCTTCAGGTACATAAATTGAAATAGAGTTATTTGCAGAAATTTCCACACTTACCCATTTTCCAAATGTTTTTGAACTCTTTCTGGCATCCAATAAGACATCGTAAGCAGATCCTCGAGTGCAACGAATTAGCTTGATTTCTGGGAAAGGGTGCAGCTGCAAGTGCATTCCTCTAATTGTTCCTGCTTTTTTATTAAAAGATGTATTAGATTGAACCCATTCCGTGTTCAAATTTTCTTCAGCAAATTGATTATGGCAAAATGTTCGTGCAAAGTAACCCCGCTCATCTTCATTCTTTTCTGGGTAGATTATTTTGCAACCAGGAATCTCAACATTTTCAAATTTCATATTTAGCATATTTTCTAATTTGAGACAAAGTTTTATCTCGTAAATTTCCACCTGACAGATATTCACGATACCAGTCGAATGTTAAATCAATTGCTTGATCAATAGTTAGCTTGGGTGACCATCCTAGAATTTGTGCAGACTTATTTGAATTCAAATGCAATATCTTTGACTCTGGAAACAAAGCGTCAATCTTCGTAAATTCAAACGTAAAGGCGATTTTTTCTTTTGCTTTTTTTACGATTTCTATGACGGGTAGCTGGTCATCTATTTTTGATGAGAAATTAAAAGCTGATTGAAGTTGTAAGTCCGAATTTAGAAAAAGTTGTTCTGCTAAAAGTAAGTAGCCTTTTAAGCAATCTAATACAAATTGCCATGGGCGAATAGATTTGGGATTGCGAATTACTAACGGTATATTGGACTCGCTAGAACGTACTATGTCTGGAATTATTCGATTTTTCATCCAATCTCCGCCACCTATAACATTCCCAGCTCGGACTGTTGCCACTCGCATGTTTGAAGCCGGCAACGAATATGCAACTCTGCAACTGCTTACTACCAATTCTGATGACGCTTTACTCGCGCTGTATGGTTCATTTCCACCCAAACGACTATTTTCATCAAAAATCTGGCTATCTTCGTCATTTAAATAAACCTTATCTGTTGTAGCAAAGATAACGACGCATGGGTGTCCAATTTCCTTAATGGATTCAATAATATTTAGAGTACCAATTACATTAGTTGACCAAGCAAAAATAGGATCCACAAAAGATTCGCTAACAGACGCTTGTGCTGCAAATGCGAATACGAACTCTGGATTATTTCTTAATAAAAAATCTTTAAGTTGGTCTTTTTCTCGAATATCACCAATCAATTCTTCACCGTTCAACTTCAAATTGACCTGTTTTGACATTGTTGGATCTGAAGAATTTTCGAGGGAATAGCCGCTGACTATCGCTCCCATATCTAATAGCCACATAGCTAGCCACGTGCCTTTAAAACCAAGATGGCCGGTTAAAGAGACTCGTTTTCCAACCCAAAATTTATTTTCAAAATTCACGATCTATTTCCAATTTTTCCATGGCGCTTTTTTAGTGTTCCATAAAGTTTCAAGTTGGGTTTTATCTCGCAAAGTGTCCATTGCATGCCAGAAGCCACTGTGCTTAAATGCCGAAAGCTGATTGATTAAAGCTAGTTTTGGCAATGTATCCTTTTCCCAGCTTTCGTTTTCGGACGTAATGGAGTCAAAAATTGCAGGCGAAACAACGAAAAACCCACCATTAATCAATCCGTTTGAATTTTCTGGTTTTTCTACAAAGCGTTTTACGTTGTTGTCTTCCAAATCAATCGCACCATATCTACTAATTGGCGAAACCGCGGTCATGGTAACTAGTTTTTTAGATTCATTATGAAACTCAATTGATTTAGTAATGTCCACGTCTGAAAGCCCATCACCATATGTGAAACAAAACGGTTCAGAGGTCGGTATAAATTCTTTTACCCTCTTTAGTCTTTCGGCAGTTTCTGAAAAATCACCAGTGTCAATTAACGTTACTTTCCAAGGCTCAGCTTTTTTGTTGTATATCTCTAAAGAGTTATCCTGTAAGTCAATTGTGATATCAGACATATGAAGGAAATAGTTAGCAAAAAATTCTTTAATTACATATCCTTTATAACCCAAACATATAATAAAATCATTTATTCCATGAGTTGAATAAATTTTCATTAAATGCCAAATTATTGGCATCCCACCAATTTCAACCATAGGCTTTGGACGAAGATTTGTTTCTTCAGATAAACGAGTCCCTAGTCCACCAGCTAATATTACTGCTTTCATAACGCCCCATCTAGAATTTGAACAGCCACGAAAAATAATACCCCTATTATCATGATTTAACCCTGTATCAAATAATTCAGCTATCATTTCCTTCAGATAGTCCATTTTAATGCATCTAGCGCTAAATGCTTATATGCATCTAGCGCTAAATGCTTATATACACCTAGCCATAACGACTTAATAAGAAAAATTTATTTATTAGGATCACAATTTTGTACAGAAGATTCGTAATCACCGGCAAAAGATCCATGAATAAAAACAGATGGCTGATAGTGCTTACAAAGCGAAGGCGAAAACAAATTTTCTGACTTTACAAAAATCATATTCATTGCCCAATCCGGACCAAAGTTCTTCAATCTAGGTTCCGCAGAAATGGTATTATAAAAAATTTCTGCAGTTCTATAATTTAGTATGTATGCACAAGCTGTGTTTGTCACCGGCTTCAGAAATAAAATATTAAATTCCGATTGGCAATCAATTAAATTAGAAATTTTTAATTTTTCTAATTCAAGTCCACCTGCTAGATCAATAAAAATTGGTAACTCTGCCAAGGAGTTATTTTCTAAAAAATCATCAAATAGTTCGCAAAATTTAAGATAACTATTTCCAGTAAAAATTACATCATCTTCTAGAACTAATAAAAACTGCTGAGAATCTTTAGTTTCTAAAAAATCAGTCCATGCCCGTAAGTGTTTTTCAAATATTGCTTTATTCTTCTCACTTTTAATAAAATTACGCTTGAGTCTTTCGTTAAAACTCTTTATTGGCACAAAAAAATAAATTATTTGCCGGAGGAAGGATAAAAACAACATTGAATTTCCATTTTTCTTGTAGCGTTCCCATTTACGATTAGCAACGAAATATCTAAAACTCTCTCCAAATTGACTATATACTAATTTGTAGAAATTCTGTCTACGGAAACCTTGGGCAGTAGACTGAAAACCGTATTCTTCAACATTTACGTTTATAACTCCATTCAAAGAATTCTTCAATTCTTGTAATTTTGGATATAGGTACAGTAGACGTTTTTTATCGTAATTGTGAATAATTGCTATATTTAACGTATTTCTTGGAGTCATTGCTGCATTATATAGTTTTTCCGTATTCAATCTTCGTTAACCGCCAAAATTATTTTGAAACTAACTACAAATTGTGCAAATTTGGTCAGATTTTTACGGATAATATGTAAAATCACTGAGTGCTTTCAATTATATTAAGAAAATTAGCGAGTTTGTTACATAGAATTTTACAGCGAAGTAGATCAAGATTCCCCTATCCTGCCATTTCCATTTTCTTTGGACTAATTCTTTTTATATTTGGGCTTATGCATGTTCGGGATTTTGGTTATACCTGGGACGAAAATGAAATGCGCATGACTGGTATCTACAATCTAATTTATATCGCTGAAACATTTTTCCCATCACTTGTGCCCAATTCATACCTAAGTTTTCCTAAACTGGCTAATTATTGGTCTAATGATCACGGACCATTTATGGAATTGATATTTGGATCCGTAGAACATATGTTTAAAATAAATGAGTCTCGGGATATACATTTAATGAGACATTCAATTACATTCACAGTGTGTTTCATTGGTCTAATTAATTTCTACTTTCTCGTTATGAGACGTTTTAAGCGGCACGAATATGCAATACTAGGATCAAGTATTTTAGTATTGTCTCCAAGAATATTCGCAGATAGTTTCTATAACGCAAAAGATTTAGCTTTTGCAGCGTTACTTGTAATAAGTTTAAATAGCTTTGCACACTGGCGTAATAATAAGTCACACTTTACTTTGTTAATCCACTCAATAATATGTGGATTTGCTAGCGCAGTACGAATTATTGGTTTAATTATGGTAATCATTACTTTATTAACGGTTATTCATGATTACTGGAGTAAAAAGCAAAAAACCAGCAAGACATTATTTGAGTTATTTTCTCATTCAACTATAACATTTTTGACTTTGTTTATATGTTTTCCAGTTTTATGGTCCGACCCACTAAATAATGTAATTGAGATCTTGTCTAGGATGAGTAATTTTCCATACTATGGGCAAAATCTATTCAACGGTGTGATTTATGAAGCAAACTCAAGCCCTTGGTACTATGTTCCCGGTTGGATATTAATTACAACACCAATTTCTTACATAATTCTATTCCTAATTGGAGTAATTTTTTACCTACCTGTATTGTCAAAGTTCAGATTTAATTTGGAAAACGCAAAGAAAATATGTGCATCAGATTTAGCTTGTTTAATAATTATATTAGTTCCCATTGCCTTTGCCATAATCCGCAAATCAGTAGTTTACGATGGGTGGAGGCACTTCTATTTTATTTACCCTCCAATGGTTTATTTCATGCTTCTTGGACTTCAAATAACTTTTGGGTTTTTAAGAAAGACAAAAGTGTTGATTTTCGCCTTAATCTTAACTTTACTTTTTACATTAGGCAGCACCGCAAATTGGATGAGAGTCTCACATCCAATGGAGAATTTGTACTTCAATCAATTAGCTGGGAAAAAACTGGTGACAAAGTGGGAAATGGATTATTGGGGCCAAGGGAATTCAATGGTGCTAAAATGGTTGATTCAACGCTACCCAAATAAAACTATTAGTATCGCACCTTTAAGCAATACGCCGCTACATTTCGGAATAGCCTTAATGTCTAAAATCGAAGCTTCACATTTTTCAATATATAAAATCACGCCAGAAGGTAAATTTGAATTGACTGGCAAAAATAGTAAATTACTTACAACCTCTAAAAACGTGGAGCCTGAATTCTTATTCACTAATTATAGAATTAATAGAGGTAGTTATAAGGTGCCTGTAATTCATGCAAAAGTGTATGGCTATAGAATTTTAAAGGATTTTAAAGTGGGAAATGAGATCTGGGCTACACTTTATAAAAAAATGAGAGACTGAAAATATTAATTGACTACTTAATGCCAGACAAAATTAAATTTAATCAATTAGAATAGCAAAACATAGCATTGTTGCCCGCCATATCCTCCAAATCAACATAATGATATTGGGGGCATATACAATTAACAGATGGAGATTATTAAAAAGAGTGATTTTACAGAGCAGATTTCAATAGTGTTACCAGTTTATAATGAAGAAGAGAATATTCCAATTCTTGCAAAAGAAATAGAAGAATGCTTCGATAACTCGAATATCAAATGGGAATGCATTTGGGTCGACGACTCTTCTACTGATAAATCATGGAAAGTTATTAATTCCTTAAAGAAACCTCATAAAGGAATACGGCTCGTTGCTAATAAAGGTCAGTCAACAGCAATAATGGCAGGGATTGATGAGAGCAAACATGAAGTAATTGTCATGTTGGACGCGGACCTTCAAAACGATCCACGAGACATAATTAAAATGCTTCAAGAATTGAAATCCGATGTAGATGTCGTTTGTGGTCGGCGAATTGATAGGTCTGATCCTTTCTTTACAAAACGCCTACCGTCACTGGTTGCAAATTACCTCGCCAGGAAGGTGAGTAAAGTAAGCGTTAATGATCTTGGTTGCACTTTAAGAGTTTGTAGAAAATCAGTTTTTGACCGAGCCAGGATGACGGGTGAAATGCACAGAGTCCTCGCAATTTATCTTTTCTTCGCGGGGGCGAAAATTGTTGAAATTCCTGTAAAACATAGACCAAGAATTTATGGAAAATCTAAATACGGTTTAATAAGAATCTTAAAATTTGTCTCAGACTTAATTCTTGCCAAGTATATTAAAACAATTGAAACTAAACCAATGTATTTCTTTGGTGCAGTTGCCCTTTTTAATTTTACTTTGACGGTGTTTCTGACAATACTAACGCTAGAGTTCAAAAAATATTTTGGAAGTGAAATTGACAGATTAATTTACATAACAATTTATCTATCTATCGTGCTTTCAATTCTACTAATTTCTTTTGGACTATTAGCTGAACTCATAGTTCGTCTATTTGCCGTTACCAAATTAGATAAGAATTATCTAATTCGAGAAAGAACGGTGTAACATCTGTGTGCGGTATATTTGTTAGAGTTGAACCTAAGAAATCTTCAACAAATGAAGCAGTTCGAAAAGATCAGAAAAGCATAAATTTAATTGCAAATCGCGGACCTGATTTTCAAACTCATAAATTAACAAGTTTCGGTTCGGTAGGTTTTACCAGACTAGCTATCAGAGAAATCAACACAGGGCATCAACCTTACACAGGTTTTGACAATCAATTTATATCCATAATAAATGGGGAAATATACAATGTAGAGGAATTAACAACCTTACTAATAAATAGTAATTCAAAACTGGAGATGCCTAAGTCTGATATTCATGTCGCCGCATTATTCTTAATGGAATTTGGGATGACTTCTATTAGCAAAATTAAGGGGATGTTTGCAGGAGTACTTATTAACCCGCATTCCAGTGAAATTTCACTTTTCCGCGATCGGGTAGGCGAAAAACCGCTCTTTTATCAATTAGGCATAGATAAATTAATAGTTTCGAGTTCCATTTCATCCATAGCCGTACAAAATGAAACTAATTTTTTAAATTTAAATTCAGAAAGTTTAATCAAAGGATTCCCAGAGAACGATTCAACTCATTTAGAAGGTATATTTTCGGTCTTACCAGCCCAAGTTGTTACCATAAATTATGAAAATTGGAACGTAAGCACTTTCAAATATTGGGAATGGAATTCTGTAAAAAAAAGTAGTCACTCATACAATGAATCCTTATCAGATCTTGAGGTGGAAATTGAAAAAAGTGTAATTCTTCAATTGCAATCTGATGTCCCTTTAGGAGTACTTCTGAGTGGAGGAATTGATTCCGGCATTGTAAATTATTTTGCCGGTAAAAATTATAACGGTCAAATTCTTTCATTTTCATTGGGCTCTACTATCAAAGCTTTCGATGAATCTCTTTTGGCGTTGAAAAATGCCAAACATGCTAAAACTGAATTAATCGTATTCAAAAAGTCTCCCGAACAATTGGCAGAAGTTATACCTGAACTTGTTATGAAAATGGACTTTCCGATTTTTGATCCTTCATGCATTGCCATGTTTTCGCTAACTAAGGAAGTTTCCAAATTTCAAAAAGTTGTACTTAGTGGAGATGGTGGTGATGAATTATTTCAAGGCTATAAACTATTTAGATATTTACGAATAGCTGAACTTGGGTTAACCTTTCCAAGAACCACTAGTTATTTAATAGAAAAATACATAAACATGCATATAGAATCTAACGCATTGGAGTACCAAAACAAAATCTTCTTAGCAAATAAATTTTTAAGTTGCTTAAAGAATTCAAACTTACCATTTCCATTTACAGCCCTAAGTCCTTTTGGAGGGACAAAATTGCTAGATGATTTAAATATTAATAAAAGCCTAAAGGGAAAAAAGATAAATAATGTTAGTGGCGCAGGAGAATTACAAAATTACTATAGGAACGAAATTCTACCGAAGGTGTACTTAGCTAAGTCTGATTCCATGTCAATGGCTAATAGTGTAGAAGTTCGAGCGCCACTTTTAGATCCAGATGTTATCTCCTCAGCTAATTATTTGATGAGTAATCACTACAAAGAATCGACTAATAAGAATGCATTAAAAAGGCTAGGAGCAAAAATTTTGCCAAGTGAAGTAGTGAGGGGCAAGAAACATGGATTTGCAGTTCCTCTTGGTTTAATTTTTCGTTATGTGAGTGAGCCCATATGGGAATTAGAAGATCTAGGAATAAAGTCACAAGACGCAAAAGGTATTTGGAAGTTGATGCTGAAAGGGAATTCACATTTAGATCATGCAGTTTGGGCTCTATATATTTTGCAAATGACCAAAAATAAGTTAACTGAATTTCAATACTGGTAAGACTTTAACTGAGAATTTTTTTTATTTTACTTTTAAAAAAACTAATACGAAAGTCGATGAAACTTTTTGTAAAATAAATTTTGGCGAACCCCGGGAAGAAAATACACTTAAAATATGCGATAAAATTCTTATCTAAAAATAATTTTTGCAATTCAAATCTAACTTTAAAAATATTATTTGGAAAGTAGATACTAGTACCTGTATCGTAAAGTAAAAATCCATGGTAGAAATCTAAAAGTTTGTTAACATCTGGTATTTCCATGGAAATTTCACAAAATTCAATTCCAAGATTATGTCTTGGGAGACTTTTCTTGGTATGCGTAGCGTCATTTCCAAATCCAATATTTTGCGTTAATCTTGATGGAGGCGAAATCGCAACGCCGCCATTCTCCCAAATAGTGTTAACCCATTGAAAGTCCCATGTATCAAGACCATTCTTTACTCTATTGAAATTATGGCTCCAATATGTATCAAAATTATTTGTAGTAACAAATTTTAGATTAGTCGCAAGCTTGCTAGGTTCGTTTAATGAACTCCCACCAATTATAGAATTATAAGCTTTCCATTTTCGTGCCCATGTAGCCCACCCCCAAACTTGTGGATACCTAGTTATATATGGAGTAACACAAGCTTCCTTGAAGTTAAACGGTGTCCACCCATTAATCTGCCAAACTGCTTCGGAGTTACTAAATCTTAAATTCACCGCTTTACAAAATTCTACAAATTCTTTTGAGATTAGCACATCATCTTCAACAACTATTCCAAATTCATTATTTTCAAAGAACCAATCAATTGCTTCTTTAACACCAATTTTACACCCACTGTTAATACCAGAGAATCGCTTAGCGACAGTCTCAAAATCATTTTCAAAGCTATTCACAATTTTTATGCATTCTGAAATATTAGCTGCATCAGAATGGGAATCGATTCTTGGACCATCTAGGCTAACAAAAAGTTTCGTTATACCGGACTTAACGATTGCGTCAAGAGATTGCTTTAATAACTTAGGGCGGTTGAATCCAATTAACAGAGCAGGAATTGAGTTTGTCATTTTAAGTTTTGTCCATTAGCGAACCATATACAAGTGCAGTTTCGTCCGCACATTTCTCCCAGCTAAATAATTTGGATCTGATAAACCCTAGCTCACTTAATTTCTTGAGATTTTCTTGCGAATCCAGATTAGCTTCTAATGAATGTTTAATTGCATCTATTGAAGTGCCATCAAAATATGCAGCCGCATTTCCTGCAACTTCAGTCAATGCCCTATTGTCCGAAGAAATGATTGGGCATCCTGAAGCCATGGCTTCAACAAGCGGTAGTCCGAAACCTTCATGCAGTGATGGGTAAATTAATGCGGTTGCAGTTCTATATGCTTCTGACAAATACAAATCATCTCCGTCGGTCTTTATTACTTTATTTAATAATCCCAAATTTTCCAATAAACAGTTTTCATTATTTGAAAATTTTCCGCCTCCGAAGATTTCTATTTTGAAAGAATCTGTTAAATAGCTCGATTTTGCAAATGCTTTTATAAAATTTTCGAAATTTTTATAACCTTGCCTTTGCCCAACAAACAATAACCTATTTTGCTTCCTTGATATTTTATTAAAAAGAGAATGCTTAAAGATTTCGTTTACACCGAGATGAATTACCGAAACTTTATCTGGATCTACATCAAAAACTCTTAGTAAATCATTTTTTGTGCTATCTGATATACAAATGACAGCATGCGCTCTATTTAGCGCAAAACCTAATCTTGAAATTTTGGACGAGTCATTTTGTATTAACTCCCTAGTTAAATCAAAAACAGTTAACACCCTCACGGCTTTAGAGTTCCATAGGTCCTTCTTCGAAAAAAAAGTTTCATGAATTATGTCTGGTTTAAAATTATTTAATTGTGAATTAGCCAATCTGTTGCTCATTTTATCAAAAATTTTGTGGAATCCTAAGCGTTCTAATTTTCCTGGTATATATAGATTTCCACTTACTAAATCACTCATTCTAAGATGATCGTTAATATAGATCCCAGAACAAATCTCTATTAACATTTCTTCTTTTAGCGTCAATGCTTTGGCTAGTTCGCAGTAATATCGAGACACTCCTCCAAATTTTTGACGCAAAAAAATCTGATTATCTATAGCAACTTTCAAAACCATATCCTTTCGAAAGCGTATCTAGACTTCACAACCCTATGATACTCAATATGTGACCTTCGGGTATTCTTCGCATTAAGATTATCAAAAGAGGGATGGATATCAAATGAGGCAAGTTTCCGAAATTAAAATTCAAGTACCAGAGTCATTTGCTTTTCTAAAACCCACTCCTACATCCAACATGATTCATCTTGGCAATAAACATGATGGAGGATATGTAATATCTAATAAAGTTCTTGAGAAAACACGTTTTCTTGTGTCCTACGGTTTAGGTCGCGATTTTAGTTTTGAAGCTGATTTTCAAAAGAAAGTTATAGGGAACTTAGAGGTATCTGTTTTCGATCATTCCGTAAGAAAACCTAATTTGACAATTTTATTGTTTTTATTGTTATTCAAAAAATTTAGGAAAAAAACGACTAGATATGAGAACTATAGAAAATGGCTTAGAGGCTACAACTTATTTTTCAAGTATAATAAACATATTAGGAGAAAAGTTGTTTCTAGCAGTAATTCTAAACTAGAAATCAGCGCAATTGAATCAATTCCGAATAACTCGGATGGAAAAGTATTTCTAAAAATAGATATCGAAGGTGGAGAGTACGACGTACTTACTTCTTTGGATTCAAAAATAAATTTACTTACAGGCTTAGCTATTGAATTTCATGAAATTAGTGCAAACTTTAGCAGGTTTAAAGAATTGATTATGAGAATTAAAGAAACTCATAACTTGATTTATGTACACGCAAATAATTTTTCGAGCGTTTCCGAACTTGGTATGCCAGAAGCATTGGAAATAAGTTTTGTAAGAAAGGACCTAGACATTGATTTTGTTAATATTTTTAGCCTAAGCAGAAAAGATTTTGATTATGAAAATAGTATTAGGTTCCCAGCGTATTTTCTTATGTTTAATATTTAGGGTGGTTTAGTGTTATTCAAAAGCTGGTGCATCAGGTTGAGTTAAGCCATATTTGTTGCAGAGAATCTCAATATCGTTAGCAACCATCTGTTTGACTAAAGATTCAAAATCAACACTTGGATGCCAATCCAAAACTTTACTGGTTTTACTTGGGTCACCCATCAATTGGTGAATCTCAGTTGGGCGAAGAAAATGCGTATCAGTTTTTAGATATTTATCTTTTTGACCGGGTAGTCCCGCAAATTTAAAAGCTGTAGAAACAAAATCTGAAACTGAATGAGTTTCACCAGTTGCAACTACAAAATCATCAGGAGTCTCAGTTTGTAACATTTTCCACATCGCCTCGACGTAATCTCCCGCAAACCCCCAATCTCGTCGGGCATCTAAGTTTCCCAACACCAATTCGCTACTTAAACCAAGCTTTATTTTCGCCGCCCCATTAGAAATTTTTCGAGTTACAAAAGTAGTTGGTCGAAGCGGACTTTCATGGTTGTAGAGAATTCCAGAAGCGATAAATAAACCTTCATTCTTTCGGAATCGATCTGCGGCGCGATGCGCCAACGCCTTTGATACGCCATATGGAGATACCGGATTTAACGGTGTGGTTTCGCTCTGCGGCGTAATTGTCGTTTTACCAAACATCTCCGAGCTTGATGCTTGATAGAACTTAATGTGGCGCAATCCCATACTGGCCAGCGATCCAAATAACCGAATCACCGCGTAGGCATTCGCCTCCAAGGTTTCTTCATTATGTTCAAAAGAATACGCAACCGAACTTACACCGGTTAAGTTATAAACCTCGTCCGGCTTTTTTAACGTAATCAAATTTAATATTCCTTCAGTCTCGCGAATATCCGCATAAATTATTGAAAGATTTTTTTGATCAAGAGATTTTAGAGCAGGAGATGTTGAATCGAGGTGGCGTGTTGTGCCAATAACTTTATAACCATTCTTTAATAGTAACTTTGCAAGGAAATATCCATCCTGACCCGAGACGCCAAGTATTAAAGCGGTTTTCAAGTTAAGTGCTTTCGGGTCTGCCATTCTTTAATAAATTCAATCGCGACTGGGATTAAACTCAGTATAATGATCACTCCAACAATTAGTAGCAAGTATTTATCAACCGATCCGCTTAATTTTTCACCTAGCGTGAAACCAGCAAGAATAATTCCATCAGTCCAAATAATTCCGCTAATCAAATTCCAAATCGCAAACTTCGCTGCCGGAATACCAACAATGCCACAAAGTGGGTTAATCAGAGTTCGAACAACCGGAATAAAACGGGCCAAGATCAACGCTTTCCCTAGCCCGTATTTCGAAAGCCATTTCTCGGTACGTTGAACTTTGGCTTGGCTAAAGACTCGACTATCGGGACGGCTAAACAATTTTCGCCCATATGTTGCGCCAAGTAGGTGTCCGAGTTGCGATCCTAAAATTGCAAACAGTGGTGCGGCTAAAAGAAGTATCGAGATTGGAAGTTGAATCCCAAAGGTTTCCATTGCCGTCGCGGAAGCTGCGACCCCGGCGATGAAGAGCAAGCTATCGCCCGGAAAGACCAGCCCGAAAAGTAAGCCAGTCTCGACAAAGATGATGGTGAGGATCCCGACCATCCCGAGAGTTGTGACGATGTAATGGGGATCGAGAATGTTCATGGGGGGAGCCTAACCACCCAAGCCCTGCGAAATCACGGCGCTTACCTTATTTATTACGCCTGCTAGCGCTCGCAATTAGGTCGAACTGGGGGGTTTGCGCTTACACTCACGCCCAAGCAACCATCACTTCGAACCGATTATGGGTTCGACCTGACTCTCCAACGGAGGAGATATGAGAGCCGAAGCGGCCAACTCACTCGTGCACGTCGC
>Ga0114969_10002283_pt1 | contig 15810 bp, 13 predicted proteins | sample M_130807_MF_Meta_FD_87316 | JGI IMG/M metagenome (GOLD analysis project Ga0114969, IMG submission 87316) | Freshwater microbial communities from Lake Montjoie, Canada to study carbon cycling - M_130807_MF_MetaG | ecosystem: Environmental > Aquatic > Freshwater > Lake | place: Lake Montjoie...
CGATGGCCGCGCGGATGCTCGCGCAACATCGGCAATAGGAATCGTGCTCGTGTTCGTCGCGAAGATCGCGTCGGCATGCAGCATCGGCTCCACTTCGCGCAGCACCTTGTGCTTGACGGTGAGATCCTCGAACACCGCTTCGACAACGAGCGGCACGTTCGCGAAACCGGAGTACTCGATGGTCCCGGACACGAGCGACATCTGGTCGTCATACTGCTGGCGCGTCACCTGGCGCCGTTTCAGGCGCTCCTTGAGGACGTCACGCACGGCCGCGATGCCCTTCCCCACCTGCGGGTGCGTCACGTCCTTGAAGCGCACCGGCACACCGGCCTGAACGGTGATCGCGGTGATCCCAGCGCCCATGAAGCCGGTGCCGAGCACGGCAACGCGCGGCACTTGAGTCGGGTCAGGCGCCACCGCGGCCACACCAGAATCTTTCTTGAGCGCCGTTGTCGCGAAGAAAAGCGAGATGAGCTGGCGCGACACTGGCGTCATCGCCATCTCGCCGAACAACTTCGCCTCAACTGCAAAGCCCGCCTCGGGCGACGCGTAGCCCGCGGCAATCGCGGTGATCGCCGCCGGCAAAGCCGGATAGTTCCCTCGCGTCTTCGCTGCAGTCATCGTCCGCGCCTGACGAAACACAATCGCGCGTCCAAGCGGATTGCCCTCAAGCAGCTTCGCCACAATCCCGCGCGTCCTCGGTGGTACGGTCACGCGGCCCTCGCCAAGCTCGCGCGCCCGCTGCACCGCCGTCTGCCGCAGGATTGCCGGATGCACCATTTCTTCGACGAGCCCCGACTGCAGCGCCTTCTTGGCACGAATGCTCTTGCCCGTGAGGATCATGTCGAGCGCCATCTGCAGGCCGACCTGCCGCGGCAAACGCTGCGTGCCGCCCAAACCGGGAATCAACCCGAGCTGCGTTTCGGGCAGCGCCAGAAGGGTTTTGGGATGGTCCGACGCAATTCGATGCCGGCACGAGAGCGCAAGCTCGAGTCCACCGCCCATGCACGCGCCATGAATCGCCGCCACTACGGGCGCGCGGAACGTCTCGACACGCGCGAAACGCGCCTGCCCGTCCGCACTCGCGCCGCTCGCTCTCTCCGCGGTAGTAAACGTCAGGAACTCATCAATGTCCGCGCCGGCGATAAATCCGTCCGGCTTGCCGCTGATGACGACCACACCCTTCACACTCGCGTCACGCTCAAGTGAATCAAACACGCGATCAAAATCTGCGATCACCGACTTCGAAATCTTGTTGACCGATTCGCCGTAGAGGTCGAACACCACCACGGCCACATCTCCGTCGCGCTCAATGCGAAACGCCGTCATACGCGCTCCACCACCATCGCAAACCCGAGCCCGCCGGCCGCGCACACCGTCATCAGCCCAAACTGGCCGCCGCGGCGCGCGAGCTCATTCACCAGCGTCGTAGTAATGCGTGCGCCCGTCGCACCGAAAGGATGCCCAATCGCGATGGAGCCGCCAAGCACGTTGAGCTTCGATCGATCTACGGTGCCAACTGGCGAAGCGAATCCCGCGCGGCTGGCCCACTCCTGTGATTCAAAGCCACGCAGGTTCGACAGCACCTGCGCCGCAAACGCCTCGTGCATATCCACGAGGTCCATGTCCTTCAGCGTAAGCCCCGCGCGCATCAGCGCGACAGGCGCCGCGAGCACGGGCGCCTGCAGCAGCTGCTCGCCGGGGTCGAGCGCGGCATACGCGTAGCTCTTGATGTACGCCATGGGCGTGTAGCCGAGCGCCTTCGCGCGCTCTTCGCTCATGAGCAACACCGCCGCCGCGCCATCCGTGAGCGGCGACGCGTTGCCCGCCGTCACCGTTCCGTACTTGCGATCGAATACCGGCTTCAGCGCCGCCAGTTGCTCCAGCGATGAGTCGGCGCGAATCCCGTTGTCGCTCGTCACCGCCGTCTCATACTTCGGTGGCAGGTACACGGGAGCGATTTCTGCCGTCAGTCGGCCCGTCGCTGTCCCCGCCGCCGCGTTCCGGTGCGACGCGAGTGACTGCGCATCCTGCTCCGCGCGCGGAATCGCGTTGATCTTCGCCATCTTGTCCGCCGACTGGCCCATCGACTCGCCGGTCGTTGGCTCCGCAATCGCCGGCGTGATGGGGATCAGGTCGCGCAGCCGGATCTTCGAGAGCGCACCAAGGCGCGCGCCAAGTGTCTTCGCCTTTGAAGCGGCCACGAGCGCATCGGAAAATCCGCGCGAATGCAAGATGGGCACATTCGAGAGCGACTCCGCACCGCCGGCAATCGCGACGTCAGCATGACCGAGTGCGATCTGGTCGGCCGCATCGGTGATCGCCTGGTTCGCGGATGCACAGGCGCGCCCGACACTCCACGCTTGCACGTTCCTCGGCAGCAGCGACATCAGCGCCACTTCGCGTGCGATGTTCGGCGCGAGCACCGACGGAATCACCGTCCCGAATGCGAGGAGCTCAACAGACGAGGGCTCGACGCCCGTCCGCTGGATCAACTCCCGCACGGCCATTTTGCCGAGCTCAATCGCACTGAAGTCCTTCAGGACGGTGCCCGCGCGCGCGAATGGCGTGCGAACCCCGCCAATGATGGCGACCCGGCGTGAACCCCCGAACGATGGCATTGCCGGAATTTGCCCCCAGTCACGGGCACCCGCCATGACGCGCAAGAGGGATTTTCGTTGCCCCGGCCGCGCCCCGCCGCCGATATTCGATGGGTCCCCGCACCGCCCCAGCGGACATTCGTCAGGAGTCCTGCCATCGCGTCGAACGGCACCCCGGCCATCCAGTGGCGCGAGCAGGCGCGAAGCCAGCTCGCCGGTGGCACGTTCGACCTCCTGATTGTCGGCGGAGGGATCACCGGGGCCGGCATCGCCCGCGACGCGACGCTCCGCGGATTTTCTGTCGCTTTAGTCGAGCGCGACGACTTTGCCGGTGGCACGTCGAGTCGGTCGTCGCGCCTCATCCACGGTGGCGTCCGCTACCTCGAACACGGCTACCTGAAACTCGTGTTCGAGGCCAGCCGCGAGCGCCGCACACTCCTGCGCATTGCGCCGCACCTCGTTCGGCCGCTCCAGTTCACCTGGCCGGTGTACAACGGTTCTCGCCTCCCGCGCTGGAAACTTCGCGCGGGACTCGCGCTCTACGATGCGCTCGCCACGTTCCGAAATGTCGGGCGCCATCGCGGCCTCTCGCGCGACGGCGTGATTGCCGCCGAGCCCGCGCTCAAGCGCGACGGCCTCAAAGGGGGCGCCATCTACTGGGACGCGGCAACCGACGACGCGGCGCTCACGCTCGCCAATATCATCGACGCCCGGAACGCGGGGGCCGTCGTCCTCAACCACGCCGGCTTGCAGTCGTTGATCTTCGAGCGCGAACGGGTGGTCGGCGCCTTGGTGCGCGATGAACTCGCCGGCGAGCTCGTTCGGGTTCGCGCGACCGTGGTGATCAATGCGACCGGCCCATGGACAGATGCCCTCCGCCGCATGGAGGACCCGTCCGCACCTGCGGCAGTGCTCGGCACCAAAGGCGTTCACATAGCGGTGCCGTCTGATCGAGTTGGAAATCGCGCCGCCGTCACCATGCTCTCGCCCGTCGATCAGCGGGTCATGTTCTGCCTCCCCGGCACCGACCAGACGATCATCGGCACGACCGATACCCACACCGACGCGCGGCCCGGCGAAATCCGCGCCACCCGCGACGATGTACAGTACCTCCTCGACTCGGCAAATGGATTCTTCCCCAGCGCCAAGCTCGGTCCGCGCGACGTGATAGCCGCCTGGGCCGGCATCCGTCCGCTCGTCTCGAGCGGCAACACGGGCGATCCGGCATCGGCGTCACGTGAACATGCGATCACCACCGGGCCGCGCGGTGTGATTGCGATCTCGGGCGGGAAACTCACGACTTATCGCGAGATTGCGCAGCAGGTGGTGGACGCGGCCGCACTCCAGCTGGGCCGCAGCGGACATCCCTGCTCAACGGCGGAGGTGCCGCTCCGGGGCGCCGAACGCTCGCCGGTGTTCGGCCAGCTCTTCGAGCCGATCATCGAAGGCCGGCCCTGGACCCTCAGCGATGCCACGCATGCCGTCGAGCATGAATTCGCCTGCACACTCACCGACATCCTGGTGCGGCGCACCAAGGTCGCCTTCTCATCGCGCAACCATGGAATTCCCGCTGCGCCGCGTGTGGCCGCCGCGGTAGCTCGGCACGCGGGCTGGGACACTGCGGAGTGCGCGCGTCAGGTCGAGGCCTATCGCACGGAAGTCGCACGGCTCTTTACGGTCGACGACTGACGACGCGGACTACGACTCGCGCGGCGACCCCTTCCTGAACTCGGTCCGGAACACCCGGTCCCCCAGTACCGCGTCGTTACACCGTAGTTCGTCTCGGGGAATGCGTGGTGCAGCCGGTGCTGCGACTGAAGGTGGCGGTACCACGCGAACGTGAGGTTGTAGTGGTGCAGGCAGTGATGCAGGTAGCTGTAGGTGATGAGCCCGGCGAACCAGCCGGCGAAGAACGCCGACGCGCCGTGCACACCGAACCACCCCGCGATGAGCTGCTGCGGCGGCACGAACAGGATCGGGCTGAAAAACCAAGGCACCGCCAGGTAACCCTTGGGGTTCTGGTGGTGCTTCTCGTGACCAGCGCGAGCCATCTCGAACCCGAGGTGGTAAAGCCACCGGTGAAACAGGTACTCCGAGAGCGTCCACGTGGCGGCGCCGATGACGAACAGGACCGCAACGCTCGTCAGCGCCACGCTGAAGTGGACCACGTCCCAGGCGAGGAAGAACACCATCAGCCCGACGTCCATGACGTACGTCATCCAATAGTTGCTCTTCGACTCCGCAATGCGGAGAATCCAAGTCCTAGGCGTCATCATGGAAAGGTACGCCGCCAGACAGTCGGCGAGAAGTTGGAACGCGACTCCTCAACGCGTCTGACCAGGCCCAGTCGACTTACGCGGGTTTTGCGTCGTGAATTGTGACGATCTCAACGACCTTCATCTTGCGCGTGCGCGCCGGAAGCCTGAGCAGCGCGAGTTCGCCCTTCTTTTTGCCCAGCAACGCCCGGCCGATCGGCGACGACATGGTCACGTGGCCATCCTCCAGCTCGAGCGAATCGCCGAACACCATGTGGTAGGTCTCTTTTTCATTCGAGTCCTGGTCCACCACCACGACCTTTGAACCGAGCCCAACCGCATCGCGCGCAATCTGTGCGATGTCGATGGACGCGAGCTTTGTGAGTCGCTCGCCGAGTTGCCCCAGCCGCGCCTGAACCAGACGCTGCCGTTCGAGCGCCGCCTTGTATTCGGAATTTTCGCGCAGATCGCCCATCTCCACCGCACGCCGAATTTCCGACGGCAACGTCACCGTCAGCTCGTGGTGAAGCTTGGAGACTTCCTCGTTCAGCTTCTGTTTGAGGGCCTCGATCATGGTGCGACTCAAAACGGCGTTGGGGAAAAAATCGACGCCCGGCTCGATATGTTCAGGCCGGGCGTCACATGTATCGACTGAAGATATGGAATGGACGGCGGTGCTGCAAACCGTTGCACCACTTGCACTTCCGCCACGACCCCCGGCTTGTCGAGCGCACCGGTCTAACTTTCAGTTGTGCTTGAGATCGCAACATACGGCGACGTGCGGCGGCTCCACTTCTCCACGCGGAGAAGTCGTGCGGCTGGGTACTCCGTGAGCTGCTACGCCGTCCGCGGCGTCGTGATTGACTCCGCGTTCGACGACGTTGGCGGCGAACTGCTCGCATGGATCGCTGCGAACCCGCCCCGTGGAGTCATCATCACGCACGCGCACGACGATCATGGCGGCAACGTCGAACGCCTCGCGCGGGCCGGTGTCCCGATGCAGATGCAGCCCGACACGGCGAAGCTCCTCGGTACTCCACAAACGCGCGGATGGCATCGCCACTGGGCGTGGGGCGACATGCCCCGGCTCACCTCGCCCTGGACCTCGTTCGAATCTCCCGGACTCGAGACGATTGCGGCGCGTGGACATTCGCCCGATCACTACGTCGTCTGGGACGCGGAGCGCGAAACGCTCTTCGCGGCCGACCTCTACCTCAGTGTGAAGGTGAAGGTCGCACACCCGGTGTACCGCGAAGACGTTCGGCAGCAGATCGCGTCAATCCGCGGGGTACTAGCGCTCAAGCCGAAACGCGTGTTCGACGCACATCGTGGACTCCTCAAGGATGGCGCTGTCGTGCTTGCCGCCAAGGCCAATTGGATTGAAGAGACTTGCGGCCGTATCGATGCGCTGATTGCACGCGGATGGAGTGACCGCGCCATCGCGCGCGAAGTACTCGGCCGCGAGACGATGTTCACCTATGCCACGTTCTTTGACTGGTCGCGCCGAAACTTCGTGGCGAGCGTGCGCCAGACCGGCCGTCAGCGGTAGACAGCCGGCCGCCAGGCGTGGTTAAGCGTTCGCTTTCCTGAACTCACGCTCGAGTTGCGCCATGAGCGCCGGGCGCTGGTCATACAACCGCTTGAGTGGACGCGGGCGGCGTTTCGCGAGCGCGTAACTCGTGAGCAGCGGCAGTGCGACCGTCGTGTCCATGTAGCACACAACGGCGTCGGGCAGGCGATCGGGATCGATCTTCCCCCAGCTCACCGCTTCGGCCGGCGTGGCGCCGGAGAGGCCACCGGTGTCGGGCCGAGCATCCGTGATCTGCAGGAAGTAGTCGTGACCCTTTTCATCGATGCCAAGCACTTCCTGAATCTGCGGCTCGGTCTGGAGCGCGAAATTCTTTGGGCTGCCGCCCCCCATAATGGCGATGGCGCTCTTGCCGGCGCGCGCCTTGGCCGACCCACGCTTGGCGCCGAGGACGATCGCGGCAGTTTCGTTCACATCCTTGTTCGGATCAATGATGCACTTGCCGCCTTCGAGCGCAAGCGCGGCCACGTTCATGCCGATGCTCGAGTCGCCCGGCGAGGACGTGTAGATCGGCACACCGCAGCGATGCGCGGCGGACAGCAGTGACTTGCTCCCAATGCCGAGCAGCCGCTCGCGCTCTGCGACGTACTTACCGCACTGCCAGTGGAATTCCGCACTCGACATCGTGTGCTGGAACTCGGGACCGCGAATGATCTGGCGGAAGAATGCATCGGTGGAGAGCAGGACGTCGTAGTCGAAAAAGATGTCGTAGATGCGAACAATCCCTTCGGCTCGGAGCAGCACGTCGCTCTCCGTCGGGTTGCCACGATGCATCGACAGACCGAGCCCGAAGTGCGTGTCGTGGTAAAGATTCGCGCCGGTGGAAATAATCCAGTCAACGAACCCTGCCTCGATGAGCGGAATGAGGCAGCTCATCCCCAGCCCGGCCGGGGTGAGCGCACCGGTCAGCGTCAGCCCGATCGTCACATCATTGGCGAGCATCTTGTCCGTGAACAGATGCGCCGCTTCGCGCAGCCGCCCCGAGTTATACGACAGGAACACGCCATCGATCAACTGCTCGACCGTCTCGCTGCCATCAATGCGGCGAGGTGCGATGCGCGCGCCCTGGAGGAACCGGCTCGCCGCGGCGGCAACATGCTTCGCGCCCGCCGCCTCGCGCTGCTCGGCGGCTTTCTTCTGGTCGGCCTTCGGCCCCGCGGCGCTCGCCTTGCCAGCCCCGTGCCGCGACGCTTTGAACCCGCCACGATCGCGCGCGCCTGCCGCCGCGTGAGGTATCGGCTTGGGAGCCGATTTCACTGCCGCTTTCGGTTTCGCCTTCGCTTTGGCTTTCGGATTCGCTTTTTTCTTAGATGGCATCGGTTGTTGTAGTTGCAGTGGCCGTTCTACCGCGTACGCGGTATGCGGTACCGGGTACGCGCCGTTGTCGTTACCCTCGATCCGCTACGCCCTACTCTTTCCTTGCCGCAGCCACCTGCGCCGCGTACGCTGCCGCGACCACCTCAACCGCCTCTTCCGGGTCGTCCGTCAGTGTCATCAGGTCAATATCGCCCGCCGAGATCTTCTTTTCTGCCACGACCCGCGTCTGCAGCCAGCGGAAGAGTCCCGCCCAGTAATGGCGTCCGAACAGCACTACGGGGAACTGCGAAATCTTCCCGGTCTGGATGAGGGTGACGGCTTCAAACATTTCATCGAGCGTCCCGAATCCGCCCGGGAAGATGATGAACGCGGCGCTGTACTTGATGAACATCGTCTTCCGCACGAAAAAGTAGCGGAACTGAACGAGCGTATCGATGTAGGGATTTGATCCCTGTTCAAAGGGCAATTCAATGTTGCAGCCGATAGAGCGACCGCCCGCGAGCCTGGCGCCCTTGTTGGCGGCTTCCATGATGCCCGGGCCGGCGCCGGTGATCACAGCGAAATCACGCTTGGCGAGCAGCCCGCCAACTTCGACGGCGGCCTTGTACTGCGGATCTTCCGGCGCGGTGCGTGCCGACCCGAACACGGTGACGGCCTTTTCGAGGCCGGCAAGTTTGTCGAATCCTTCGATGAACTCGCCCATGATCCGCAGCACGCGCCAGGGATCGCCACGCGTGAAGTCATCCGCCGGCGGCTGGCTCTGGAAGAGTTTGGCATCCTCGGTGTCCGCGGCGCGCACAACATCGCGAATCGAGTCATCCACCCGCGCAGGAATCGACGAGGCCAGCTTCGGCGCCGGTTTGGGCGGCGGTGCTTCGCGACCCGCCGCCCGGTGACCCTCGATCACGCGCTCCTGGTACGCCGTGAGCGCCTGATGCTCCGCGGAACGGCGACGAACGGGGTCGGTGGCAGGCTTTGTTGATTTTCGTCTTGCCATCCACGGAGTTTACTTTCTCGCGTGGCCCCACGCGACCTCAAGAATCCGAGTGTCGTCATCCTCGTTGCCGATGGTGCGCGGCCCGATGTCCTTGCGGCCGCGATAGATACGGGTGCCCTCCCGACTCTCGCGAGGCTCCGCAGCGAGGGCGGACTGCACACGGTTTCGTCGGTATTCCCCTCGGTTACGGGGCCGGCCTACACGCCATTCTTGATGGGCCGACATCCGGGCCCGATTGGGCTCGCCGGAATTCGATGGTTCGACCGAGCGCGCGCACGAACGCGATGGCCGTCGTGGTCAAGGAGCTATGTCGGAATCGATATGCTCGAATTGGACCGCGACCTCGACCCTGCGGCGCCGACCCTCTTTGAACTCGCCTCCAGCCGCCTCGGGGCGTTGAGCGTGATCGAGCGGGGATTGCAGCGCCATGAAATCGTCGCGCGGGGGGCCGCATTCACGGCACGCGCCGCCCTTGCGCACTTTCGCGGAAACGTCGAAGGCTGGCTCGACATCGATCGACGAGTGGCGGGGACCTTTACGCGCCGTCTCGCTGCCGAACGTCCGCAATTTGGTTTTTGTGCGCTAACCGGCATCGACAAGACGTCGCACTCGGCTGGCCACGCTGCGCCGGTCGTGCTGGACGCAATGAAAATCGTCGATCAAACCGCGGCGACCATTCGCGCCGATGCAGAGCGCGACGGAAGCTGGGACGCGATGCACCTGTGGATCGTGAGTGATCACGGCCACTCGCCCGTGCATACCCACGACGACCTCGCCGATCTCCTGCGCGCGCACGGCGTTTCGGTGCGGACGCATCCGTGGACCGTCGGAATCGGTCAGCGCGCTGCCGTAATGGTGAGCGGCAATGCGATGGCGCACCTCTATCTCGACATCGACAAGCTCGCGCGACCTTGGTGGTCCGCGCTCTCAAGCGAATGGGAGTGGCTCGCCGAGTTGCTGCTCGCGCGCGACTCCACGGACCTGCTCCTGTTGCCGCTGAACGAATCCGCCTGCGAAGTCCGCAGCCGCACGCGCGGAACGGCGCACGTCTCAACAGCGAGCGGACACCTCTCCTACCGTCCGCTCACGGGCGATCCGCTCGGCCTCGGCGAACTCAACGCCCTCGATGCCGATGCGGCGCACGACGCGACGGCCGCCAGTGATTATCCCGACGCGCTGGTCCAGATCGCCCTGCTCGCGGGCAGCGCACGCGCCGGCGATCTCATCGTGAGCGCGGCGCGCGGCTGGGATTTTCGCGCGAAGTGGGAGCCCATTCCACATCGTTCTGCCCACGGTGCGCTCCACCGCGAACACATGGCGGTTCCGTTGCTGATCAACAGACCCGCGGCCCGACGTCCGCGCCGGACTGTCGATCTGTTCCCAAGCGCACTCGAAGCGCTCGGCATCGCCGCGCCACCCCTATGCGACGGCCGTAGCTGGCGGTAGCTGGAAGTCGCGCGCCACCAGGGGCCGCTACGCCGAGCTGTCTCGCAACAGGTCCTTCATGCGCTGCGCGAGCGCATGCTGACGCTGGCGCAGTGCGGCGATCCGCTCCGGATATTTTCGCAGAATGAAGAACCGCCGAACGGCCTGCCAGACGAATTGCTGCGACTCGCCGACCCTGATCGCGAGAAACGCGAATGACGGCAACAGGATGAAGGTCGCGATCCCGGCCAGCCAGCCGAACGCCAGCCCGGTCGCCACCGCGAGCAGCAGGAACCAGACTCCAAAGACCACGAACCCGTACATCACGCGGAACGTAGGGACCGAATCGTCGCCTTCTTTCGTCGAGGCTGTTGTGCCGACCCGACCAGCGATCTCGCGCGGAATCCAGAACAACACCACACCAACCGCAGCAATCGGCATCATCACGAGCCAGGGAATCTGACTGGCCAGCCACGGCACAGCCTTCTTCGCTCCCGTCTGCACTCGCAACGCGTGGGCCGTCAACCCGATGCGACCGAGTACGCGGTCGTGGCCGCGTAGCTCGCGCGCCAACGCGCGCCACCCATTGTCTTCGCCGAGGCGGAGTTTTGACAGCGCATCGGTTGTCACTTCGAGTCGCTCCATCTTGCCCTTGGTGCCGCCCTCGCCACCGAACTCCGCACTCCACACGTCTTCCGCAATTCGCACGAGCGATTCGTCGCGCCAGGTGTGGAGGTTGAGCGTCACCGTCCGCATGGACGCTTCGATGCGCCGGGTGAGCTCGCGAACCGCTTCGCGATCCTTGGGGCCGCGCGCGGCGAGATCATTCCACTTGCATGACTCGCCGACCACAACGCCGGCTTTGCTACGAAACGTGCGCCGGTCGGCAAACACCATGCCAATCGGGATGATCGGGAACGAACGACCAAGCTCGGCCGCCGCGCCAAGCGCAATCCGCGCCGCGCCGGTTTTGAGCGGCTGGAGGTGCGACGCGCTGTGGCTGATGCCTTCAGGGAAGATGCCGACCGCATCGCCCTGGGCGATGGCGGCATACACGGCGCGAAACACATCAAGGTTCTGCGCCACCAGCTTCGGATCGTCCTGCGCCCGGTACACCGGCACCGAACCAACCCCCTTCACAAGCCAACCCAGTCCCGGATACGTGAAGAGCGGCGCCTTGGCCATGAACCGCACTGGCCGCTGCGACGCCACGACGACAAATGCCGTGTCCAGCAGCGAGTTCGTGTGATTGGCCACAAACAACGCCGGGCCGACACTGGGCGGCATCGCACCGCCGACAGTGACCCGATAGTAGCCGCGCGAAGCCACTCGGCTGATCCACGGCATGACGCGATTCATCCACATCGGATGGAATGATACCGCGCTGCTTGCCGCCGGCGCAGCCGGATTCCACTCTGCCGTTGAATGCACCCGTCGCGGATGCCACCTTACATCAACATGACATGGACCGGTCTCGCTATTCGGCTCGCCATGCGGTGCATCGCGCACCCGACGCTGGCGCTGGACCTCGTGCGCGTTGCGTGGCGCTTCCGTGCGCGCGACTGGTACCGCCAGTGGCCATTTTTGCCGGTCCCGGATCGCACCTACATGGATTGGCGAATGCACACGGCCTTTGGCGACCATCATGCGATTCCGTCCGCGGACGACGTGGCGCGGTACGCACGGTGGGCGAGCCGGATTCCCTGAGGCCACGTTGACGCGCGCCACGACGCACGCGCTCGCCACGCAACTCAAGGCGCAGGCCTACGGACTGGGGTTCGATCTCGCCGGTATCGCCACCCTCGGCCCGGCACAATCCGCCGCACACTACGACGAATGGGTCGGACGCGGGTACGCGGGCACGATGGAATACATGGAGCGCAACGCCGAGGTTCGCCGCGACTCGCGACTCCCCGAGCCGGGCATGCAATCGGCGCTCGTGGTCGGACTCAACTACGGTGGCACACAACCCACCGGGAGCATCGCCCGCTACGCGCGCGGCGACGACTATCACCGGCTGATGTGGGATCGCCTCGAGACGCTCGGCGCCTGGCTCGCCAATCAGACCGGCGGAAAGGCGCGCGCGTTCGTAGACACCGCGCCCGTGCTCGAGCGCGATCTCGCGCGGCGCGCGGGGCTTGGATGGTTTGGTAAAAACACTACGTTGATCAATCCGCGGCTTGGATCGTTCTTTTTTATCGGGGCGTTGTTCACGGACGTCGTGCTCGAGCCGGATGCGCCATTCGAGGACGATCGCTGCGGCACCTGCACACGCTGCATCGACGCCTGCCCCACGGATGCCATCGTCGCACCCCGGGAACTCGACGCGACCCGCTGCATCTCGTACCTCACGATTGAGTTGCGTGACGCCATTCCCGAGCCGCTGCGCCCACACATCGGCGAGCTCGTCTACGGCTGCGATATCTGCCAGGACGTGTGCCCGTGGAATGTTCGCTTCTCGCGCGATCTCACCGAACTGGCCCTCGCGCCACGAGCCGCCATTGCGGGCAAAAGCGCTCGCACGATTGCACGGGATTTTCTCGTAATGGACGACGACACCTATCGCACGACCTTCCGCAATTCGGCAATGAAGCGCGCGAAACTCGGCGGACTGCAACGCAACGCGGCAGTCGTCCTCGGTAACGTCGGTGATTCCACGGACGTCGAACTGTTGAGCGCCGTAGCCGCACGCGCCGAACCGCTGGTGCAGGAGCATGCCGATTGGGCCATCAACCAGATTGGCGCACGCACACGATGATCGCCGCGCGCACGCGATACACCAGCTGGCGCAAGACACAGCCGCGGACCCCACGTCTCGTGCAACAGACGGTCCGCGCGCGCGGCCTGGAGTTCGCGGTCTTCACGACGCCGGAAGTCGCGGGCGCTCCACCGCTGATGTGTGTGAACGGCGGCATGATCTACAGTCATGCGCTGCTCTGGCCGGCGCTCTCGTCACTGGCGACGAGCCGGCAGATCATTCTGTACGATCTGCGTGGCCGTGGCGCGTCAACGGCCGCACCGGGACCACGGCAGTCGCGCATCGAGTTCGACGCGGGTGATCTCCCGGCGATTCGCGAAGCCCTCGGCATCGCACGATGGGACCTGCTCGGCCACTCGTGGGGCGGTGGCATCGCCATGCTCGCTGCGGCGCGGGACCCACTCGGCGTGCGGCGCCTCGTGCTCGCGGATGCCGTGGGATCAACGAGCGAATGGATTGCTGACCTGCACCCCGCTGCACTCGCACGCCTAGAGGGGCGGGAGCGCGCCATTCTCGATGCGCTTGATCCGCGGCTGCTGCACGACGACAACCCCGAACTCCACGCCGAATACTCGCGCGCGATCTATCCCGCCTGGTTCGTGGACCGTGAACTCGGCGGAGCCTTCGCGCCACCGCGCGAAACCAGTGTGACCGGCTCGTCCGTGGCGGCACGACTCCGCCGTGAGGGGTATGACTGGCGTGCGGACATTAGTGCGATTGCGGCCACAACACTCCTGGTGCATGGCGACGGCGATTTGCTCTCCGTCGCGCTGGCGCAGGCCACGGCCTCTGTGATTCCGCGCGCCGAGGTCGCGGTGGTCGCTGGCGCTGGCCACATGCCGTTCTGGGAACAGCCCGAAGCCTTCTTCGGAACAGTGCAGAACTTTCTTGCCGCCAGAGACCGTGGCGCATGACACGAACGGAGCGCCTCCTCGGCGCCGTCGTGCTGACCTTTGTCGGCTTCATCGCCTTTCAGGGCACGCGCACCTCTCGTGCGCGCGCCGCCAAGCCAACCGCCGGTGAAGACACGAGCGCAACGGTCCTGACGACGGAAGAGGGTGACATGGTGCGGGTGCGGCGTTCCACGCTGGCGCCGCCACCGCCGCGCGATTTCGCGGCCATCGCGCAGCTCATCACGGACGGTCGCACGGTCACGTACCTGGACGACATCCTCGCCGCTCGCAACGGGCATGTCGCGCGATGGGTGGACCGGCGCGACGATCCAGTTCGCGTGTGGGTGCAGCCAAAGCCTGGCGTGGAAGACTTCTGGCCGGACTACCCGGCGCTTGCAAAGCATGCGTTTTACACCTGGTCAAACGCCGGAATTCCGGTGCGGTTTCTTTTTGTGGACGATTCCGCCGGGGCAGAAGCGCGACTGCGATGGGTGGATCGCTTCAATGACACTGCCGCCGGAAAGACCTACTGGGCGCGCGATCCCAACTGGTGGATTTTGGGCGGAGACATCGAGGTGGCGCTCCACTCTGCCACCGGGGTCGCGTACGACCGAGACGCCGTCCACGCAATTGCGCTGCATGAAGTCGGGCACCTGATCGGCCTCGATCACTCAGCCGACCAGGAGAACATCATGGCGCCGCGGGTACACACCAAGCGGCTGTCACCAACGGATCTCCGCACCGCGCACCTCGTCTACCAGCTGCCGCCGGGATCCGTGCGCGACACGACGATCCGGCCCTAGCCGCGCGGGGGCCTCCCCGTGGCAGTTACTTCCCGTCGCGCGGCTTCAGGACGATGCTGACTTCCTTGCGGGCGCGGAGCAACTTGAGCGTCACGCCATCCTTGCCGGCGTCATTCACGGCGCGCCAGAGCGCGCCCGGAGAAGCCACCGGCGTGTCGCCAGCGGCCAACACGACATCGCCCTTGCGGAGTCCGGCGGTCTGCGCGGGGCTGCCCTGTGCAACCGCCACTACGAGCAGGCCCTTGTCCGCGCCCACCAGCTCGCGCCACTCAGCGTCGAGGATGACGAACGTGGCGCCGGCAATGACGTTCGCGCCACCCATCGCGAATGGCGTGACGGTGGAATAACTGAATCCGTCGCGCGGTTGTGGTGTGCGCTCTGGATTCGGCGAGCGCGGCACAGAGCCCTGCGGACCGACTTCAATGCGCGGCATGAACGACGTCTGCGGTGAAAAACGGAACCCACTGACCACATCGTCCACACCGGCGCACGGTGAACCGTATTCGCCTGGCCGTTTGTCGACCTGAACGCTGAACTCACGGGTCTTGCCATCGCGAAGCACCCTGAGCGACAGCTTGGCACCGGGCTTCAATAGTGCGCCGAGCGGAAACGGCTTCTTCACATCATTGCCGGCAATCCACATGACTTCGTCAGACGCTTCAAGTCCTGCGCGCTGCGCAGGAGAACCCGGCTCAACCGAAACGATCGTCGGGCGCTCGCCGAGGAAGTACATCGCGGGGCTGCCGCGGCGCTGCATCACTTCGATGCCTTCGAAGTTGATGCCCATATAGCCCTCAGGCTGCGCATCCTGCGCGGCGCACTGCATCTTGATCGCTGACATGAGCCCGGCATTGCGCCGAATTGTGGATGCAAGTTGTGCTTCGAGTTCGCGCGCGTTGTGGCCGTCGCGCTCGGTGCGAAGCGCCATGCCGAGCCGCTCTTCCATCTGCCGCGAGGTCAACAACTCGCCGACCATCCGGATGATGTCATCGCCCGAGACGTTCACCCCCACGCGAACGACGGTGTCGTGCCCGGTCGTGTCCACCATGCGGGTGCGCGGCATCACTCGCGCCGGCGTTGCCTGCGCCACGAGCGACGACGCGACCACCACGCCGCATACGGCAAGCCCCGCGACGAGCCGCATCATTGCAACACCCATTCCGGTACGCACCTA
>Ga0114969_10002284_pt1 | contig 15809 bp, 20 predicted proteins | sample M_130807_MF_Meta_FD_87316 | JGI IMG/M metagenome (GOLD analysis project Ga0114969, IMG submission 87316) | Freshwater microbial communities from Lake Montjoie, Canada to study carbon cycling - M_130807_MF_MetaG | ecosystem: Environmental > Aquatic > Freshwater > Lake | place: Lake Montjoie...
GAATCGCTTTCGCCGCATCCTGACGCGTTGGGAGAAAAAGGTCGAAAACTACGAGGCGATGCTGCATTTTGCATGCAGCATCATTGTCTGGAATAAAATCCTATTGGGATAGGCTCTTAGTGTTTTGTGTAAGTTAGCATTGTATGACCATATCGTCATATAAGGTTGCTTGACCATTTGGTCATAAATGGCCTGCAAAGGGGTTTAGTATGAAACAAGATGATTTCTCCTATAGGCCTCTATATTAAATTTAATACTTAAACCCACACTACCTAATAGCTTTTCAGTTAAAATCTCTTAGAATCGTTTCTAGGAGATAATTTGCTAACCATTGCCTTAGGTAGCAGCGCATTGATATCAGAGACGTTTCGAAGAAGGCCTGGTTATCCTGCGCGGTGACCATGTGATAGAAATCAAGCCTCGAGCGAAAGCTTCTGCTGTATTCCCTGGCAGCAGAAGCCAGGGTAATGATGGCTCTGGCTCTGAGGGTGTTTTTCATCGGGTTACAGATATTCTCTTCACAGAATACCGCATTGAGTATTGACCAAGAATTATTCATCAGTTATAGTTATAAGGAATTTTTTGTTTATGTAAATTATGTATTGACAAGATACACCTAATAGTATATACTAAAGACAGGTTGTGAAATAAATTATATGAAATCATTTATCAGATAGGCTTATGTCGATCTGATTTTTTCTATGTCTGGGGGAAATACAATGAATAAAAAAACATCTAAAAGTGCTAAATTTACTACAGCAGAGGACGTGTGTACGGCAATTATTAATGGAGATGTTACCCGCCACTACATGATCAGTAAATCAGCCCCATCGTCTACGCTAGGCAATGTGTATAAGTCCCTACTACGTGAGGGAATCGCTATGTATGATTTAATAATGACATCCAAAAAAATGGATAATATCAGGTCTAAACTCATTGGAATGAGGGAAAAAAGGGAGGGGAGTTAATTTTATATTATGAATGGATTGATAGAGTAAAAACAAATCTCATAAATTTCGATGCTCTCTGTGATAAATACCACGATCTACATTATAACAAACCTGAGCAATCTCATATTGAATTCGCTATTCGACTGTTAACGCTTGAGCGTGAGTTCGGCGATCATGATGAATAACCAAGAGGTTAATAATGAAATTGACATTTAGCAGTGAATTATACAGAGAATTATTGGATGAGGCCGAACGGCAAGACAAACCAATGGCACGGTTGATAAATGAAGTATTAACAAGTTATGTAATAATCAAAAAAAATAAACCTAAAAACACCTACAGCAAGAGGGAAAATGAGAAAAAACAACAACCAACAGATTAATCAATATATTGACGGAAATACAACGGTCTATTTTAACACTGAGAAAGTGTTGCAGGCTGCCACACACATAACAAGAAAATCAGACTGCCTCACTGTTGAAATTTCTCTAGCTGATAAAGCGGTGTATGCTGTTATGCGGGATTCCTATTTTGGATATCATTCCGTAGGCAGAGAATATTTTGAAGATCAGATCATGATAGCGGCAAAAGCAGGTGTCAGCGTTGCTTCTGTTAAACGTGCAATAAAAAAGTTGAAATCTATTGGTCTAATAGAGGTGAAAACTATACGAACAGCGGCGGGGAATAGTTCTAATTCCTACATTATTACATCGCTATCATTTGTTATAGATTGTTACATGCTAACAACCCCAGAGTTAGCCGGTTCAACAAACACAAACAACAACAAACCAATCCTAGTAATGTTCCTACAATTTTTGAGGAGGAGCAGCGTCCAGTAGAAACTCAGGGGGCTGCCGCAAATGGTCTCCAGGTGCAATTAAAAGATGATGACGCTCCGCCAAATCTGGATGATATACCAAACCCTGAACCAGCAGAATTAGCCTACGGTATAGCTGAAAAAAAACAAAATATTGATGTTAGGATAATTTCGTATGTGCAGGTAAAAAAAGTGATTCGATCAGATTCGACGCTTGAGGGATCAGGAATGACGGTGGATGAGGTTATTAAAAACCTGGCTGTTAGGAATATCAAAATGACATCTGAGGACATTAATAAACTACGTCGTGATGCAGGGATAAAATGCTATCTCGAGCAACCTCCATTTTAGTAATAGGTAACTAACGTTAACGAATTTTTATTAATGATAAATCAGATAGCAATATTTTGGATGACGGTTGAAATGTTAGGTGCATATTGGAGGTAATATTAAATGTAAAACAATAATCTGTAGAACGAAAAAAATGTTCGATTATATTCAAGATCTTATAGAATCTGAAAGGCAGTATGTAGATGTATTGAGCGGAGAGCCAGTGATTTATTTAACTCTGACATATAGCCCTGACTATGATAATCCACAAAGTGAAGAATATTTAAAGTTAGCCGTTAGAGAATCTTTTATTAAAAAACACTATTCAGATCTTTTTGGCTACTGAATATCTCAGATTTTTACACAAAACACTAAAAACCTCTCATTTTCCTGAATGTGCGCCATTCTGAGCCATTTTAATGATCAAAAATCAGTAGGCTGTGGTCGAGTTCACATTTCTTGTTTTGAGGGTTTAAAACGCGCCATGAGGCGCAGAGAGCATAATTTTATGGAGGTTTATTGGCGAGAAATGCAAAGAATAAAGTAATTAATAAAAGTGATTATGAAAATTATTACTATAGCAATATAAAGAAAAAAATAAATAAATCGGATAGCAAAGTAGAGCTTACCGCAGTTATAAAACCCCGTTATAAACTCAGTCCCGCGTTGACCAATTATGAAAAATAAATAATCAGCTCCATGCCAAACGTGATATTTAAGCCTAGGCCACGATTTCTGGGATATACATACTCTAAAGAGCCCCTACGCTGGCAGGCGTTTGGTTTTATCTCTAATTACGAATATCAGGAATGGGTAGAGTATAACAAACTGGATAACGAAAATTATAGCCTAGATTTGATTGCCTATTTTAGTATGGGAGCTGGCGATGAGTGAAATAGAAATCAATAGTCAGTACATAAACAGCAGGCCGGGTTCTCGCAGACTTCGCAGATCCACAAGAAAGACGATCATATCAAAGGCCAAAAACGCCACTGCAATCACAAACACCTCAACAATGCGTTTATGTTGCATGCGTCGACCAGCCCGTTTTACCCGCTGTTTGCTGCGCTGGACGTTAACGCCAAAATGCACGCCGGGGCCGCTGGCCGCCGCATGTGGATGGAGTGCGTCAAGCTGGGGATTGAAACGCGCAAACAGTTGCTGGCTCGTTGTACGCAGTTAAAACCCTTTATTCCGCAGCAGGTGGCTGGCAAAGACTGGCAGGATTACGATACCGAGCTTATTGCCAACGATGCGCGTTTCTTTAACTTTGTGCCGGGCGAGAAATGGCATGGATTTGAGGGCTATGCGCAGGATCAGTATCTGGTGGATCCTTGTAAGCTGCTGCTGACCACGCCGGGTATTGATGCCGCAACGGGGCAATACACCGAGTTCGGCGTACCGGCGATCATTCTGGCCAACTTCCTGCGTGAGAACGGCATTGTGCCGGAAAAGTGCGATCTTAACTCGATTCTGTTCCTGCTGACCCCGGCGGAAAATCCGGCCAAGATGGATAACCTGGTGGATATGCTGGTGCAGTTCGAGCGCTACATTGAGCAGGATGCGCCGTTGAGCGAGGTTTTGCCGACGGTGTACCGCAAGAACGAGCAGCGTTACCGGGGTTACACCATCCGGCAACTGTGTCAGGAGATGCACGATCTGTACGTCAGCTTTGACGTGAAGCAACTGCAAAAAGAGATGTTCCGCCAGGATCACTTCCCGCCGGTGGTGATGAACCCGCAAGATGCTAACGTGGAGTTTATCCGCGACAACGTCGAACTGGTGCCCATCGGCCAGGCGGAAGGGCGTATTGCGGCGGAAGGTGCGTTGCCGTACCCACCGGGCGTGCTGTGTGTGGTGCCGGGGGAAGTTTGGGGAGGGGCGGTTCAGCGCTATTTCTTGGCACTGGAAGAGGGCATCAACCGCTTACCGGGTTTTTCCCCTGAGTTGCAGGGCGTGTATATCGAGAAGAAGGATCACGGCTGGAAACGAATTTTCGGCTATATGATTAAGCAGTAAAACAGCAGGGCCGATGAGATTATGCATCGGCCCTGATGGTTTATGGCACCACATTACTTGCGGCGATAACTCTTCTGCGCGTTATTCACTTTCACCAGATAGCGGCGCGATTCACTCGCCGGATGTTTGGTGGTCAGCGTTTGATAAATATCACCCGGCTGCATGCCGTTGATAATTGTCACCGCCTTGGCTTTGTCGCTGTGGAACACCCGCAACACGCTGCCTGCTCCGCCGTTATAAGCGGTAATGACCGCATAGCGACGTGAGGTCGGGTTCTGAATTCCACCCAGATAGTTGTTCTGCAGAATGGCCAGATACGCGGTACCGGTATCGATATTATTTTCTGGATCAAATAGATAGCTGCGGCTTGGCGTGCCCCATTTACCTTTCATCTGGAACACGTCTTTACCAGCGGTATGCTGCACCACCTGCATCAGGCCCAGCGCATCGGAACCGCTCACCGCGTACGGGTTAAAACTGGATTCGGTCTGCATGATGGCCAGGATCAGCGATTCTTCAATCCCGTACTTCTCAGAGGCTTTACGTACCATCGGCAGATATTTGTGCGCGCGTTTATCCAAGTGGTTAGACACCAGTTGGATGGTGACCGAGGTAATCACGTGCATGCCGGAGGTACGCTTTTGTAAGCGGGTTTGCAGCAGATAGTCGGCGAAATGCGCCGCACGCCATTCCCAGCGGATCGGTTGACCGTTGTTATCCAGCACCTGGCCGTACAGGAACGGCTCTTTACTGATCTGGATATCGTTGACGTCGGAATAAAGGTCGATAGACCCCGGATCGTCGCCCATCAGCAAGGTGCTGATAATCGCCTGGCGCAGATGGCTGGCAGGATCGGTAGTGGCAATAGTCTCGACCGTGATGGTGCCCGAATCAAAGTTAATGTGGCTACGGGTCTGATATTGGTCGGTATATTTAACGTAATCTTTTGGCCCCGCGATCAAAACTTCTTTCAGGCCCCAGATATTCTCAATGTTGTGGGCAAACTGACCCATCAGAATCTCGAAGCCGTTGGTATCTTTGACCAAGGCCTCGCTGGCTTCTTCATTTTTTTGGCCGGAACAGGAGATCAGCAAAGGCGCTATGACTAGCAAAGCTAAAATTTTCTTCATTTTAAAGCCGTCTACGAGATCAAAAGGGCCAGCGCCTGGCCCGGAAAATATTATTCGCTTGGCGGTGTGTAACCTTCGATATGAACGTCATGCCCTTCGAACAGAAAACGGATCATCTCTGCCTCTAGCAGTTTGCGGTCATCAAGGTTCATCATGTTGAGTTTTTTCTCGTTGATCAGCATGGTCTGCTTTTTCATCCATTCGCCCCAGGCCTCTTTGGAGATCTCGTTGAAAATACGCTTGCCGACGTAACCTGGATAGAGCTGAAAGTCCTGCCCTTCGGCATCGCGCTGTAGGAAGGTACAAAAAATGGTTCTGCTCATGTTAATTCCTCGTCAATGGCGCTGTTGCCAAATATACTCGTCGTCTTTCAAGTTGCAGGGGTGTTGGCTGTGCTCTCTCACCCCTGTCACCTACTGGAGTAGGCTCCTGGGGATTCGCTCGCTTGCCGCCTACCTGCATCTTGAAATCCATAGTGTATAAACCTTATTGGATCGGTGGCTGCTTCGCCAGTTGTTGCAACAGGCGTTCGACCGGTGCGGCCAACCCGACCGATGGCGGCTGCGCTAAGTTATACCAGAGACCGGCACCCTCATCCATGGCGCTGGTGGCTTTGTCGATATTCAGCCACATAGGCACAATATCCAAGTGGAAATGGCTGAAGGTGTGGCGGAAAGCGGTCAGTTGCTCCAGGTGGTTACCCTTCAGGCCGCGTTGCTGTAGCCAAAACTCCAGGTCGATGCGGGTAGTGAACTGTGGGAAACAGAACAGGCCGCCCCACAATCCGCTGCCAGGGCGCTGCTCCAGCCAAACGCCGTCGCCGTGTTGCAGCAATAAAAAGTAGGCGGTTTTTTCTGGCAATGTTTGCTTGGGCTTTTTGCCCGGATACTTGGCCCAACTGCTGTTGCCATTGGCGATACAGCCGGTATTGAGCGGGCATAAATCGCATTTCGGTTTGGAGCGGGTGCAGACCATCGCTCCCAGATCCATCATTGCCTGGTTGAACTGGCCCACGCCTTGCGCAGGCGTGACTTCTTCACTGATTTGCCAGAGGCGGTTTTCCACCTCTTTTTTGCCCAGCCAGCCTTCAATGGCGTAGCAGCGGGCCAGCACGCGTTTTACGTTGCCGTCGAGGATCGGGTAATGCTGCCCCAGCGCCAAAGACAGAATCGCACCGGCGGTTGAGCGGCCCACGCCGGGCAGATCGACGATCTCTGCAAAGGTTGTCGGGAACTCGCCGCCATGCTGTGCGACAATAGTCTGAGCCGCTTTATGCAGGTTTCTGGCGCGGGCGTAGTAACCCAGCCCGGTCCACAGATGCAATACTTCATCCAGCGGCGCTTCGGCGAGTGTGCGCACGTTCGGAAAACGTGCCATAAATCGCTGAAAATAAGGAATAACGGTGGCAACCTGAGTTTGTTGCAACATCACCTCAGAGAGCCATACTTGATAAGGCGTTTTATCGATTTGCCACGGCAGCGTTTTGCGGCCATAGCGCTGGTACCAGTCAAGCACCACGTGCGAGAACTGTTGCGCTTGCATCATTAGCGGATTTCGCTCTTCGGCTGATATTTGATGCGCGATTCCAGCATAGTGTGAGAGTGCTGTAAACTGTAACTTTCCTTAGCCGTACAGGATGAATGCTTGCTAAACCAGGGTATCTTTGCATAATGCGCGTTTCTACTCGACATACTTCAAGTTACATGTCCGCTCGCTCACCCCAGTCACAGAGTTATCTATGCTCTTGGGGACTCTCGAGCTTGCCGCCTGCTTGTAACTCGGATTATTTAGAGTATCTCCTAACTGGCAGCCAAACAGACAGAAAGCACTATGATTAATGACGTCATCTCTCCGGAATTTGATGAGAACGGCCGCGCGATGCGCCGTATCCGTAGTTTTGTTCGCCGCCAGGGGCGGCTGACCAAAGGCCAGCAGTATGCGCTGGACCACTATTGGCCGGTGATGGGCGTGGAATATCAGGCTGAACCTGTCGATATCTCCACCCTGTTCGGGCGTGAAGCGCCAACCGTGCTGGAGATCGGGTTTGGCATGGGGGCCTCGCTGGTGACCATGGCTGGCCATAACCCGCAGCAGAACTTCCTGGGGATTGAAGTCCATTCGCCGGGCGTTGGTGCCTGCCTGGCGGACGCCCACGAAGCTGAATTGAGCAACCTGCGGATCATGTGTCATGACGCGGTGGAAGTGCTACAGAACATGATCCCGGATGCTTCACTGGACATGGTGCAGTTGTTCTTCCCGGATCCGTGGCACAAAGCGCGCCACAACAAACGCCGCATCGTACAGACGCCGTTTGTTGAGCTGGTGCTGAGTAAATTAAAAGTGGGTGGCGTGTTCCATATGGCCACCGACTGGCAACCTTATGCGGAACACATGCTGGAAGTGATGAACGGCAGCGCAGGATATCGTAATCTTTCCGAGAGCAATGATTACGTGCCGCGCCCAGACTCACGCCCGGTAACGAAATTTGAATTACGTGGCCAGCGTCTGGGACATGGCGTTTGGGATCTTATGTTTGAGAGGGTGGAATAATGGCTAAGAATCGCAGTCGTCGTTTACGTAAAAAGATGCACATTGAAGAGTTTCAGGAACTGGGTTTCTCCGTTGCCTGGCGTTTTGCTGAAGGCACTGATGTTGAAGAGATCGACAGCGCGGTAGATGCTTTTATTGACGAAGTGATCGAGCCAAACGGCTTGGCATTTGACGGCAGCGGGTACTTGCAGTGGGAAGGTTTGATCTGCCTGCAGAAAATCGGTAATTGCACCGACGAACAGCGTGAACTGGTTAAAAATTGGCTGGAAGCGCGTAAGCTGAGTGACGTGAAGGTCAGCGATTTGTTCGATATCTGGTGGGATTGATTTCTGCCCGATAAGCGTTGATTCAAGGTGCCTTCACGGCACCTTTGTTTTATCTGGAGTACAACCGCAGTGGTAACAACGTTGGATAACGCGTTGCTGGATGAGATCTTGCAACAAGTGCGCCCGCTGATTGGCCAAGGTAAAGTCGCGGACTATATTCCTGCCTTGGCAGAAGTGGCGGCCGATCGTCTGGCGATCGCCGTTTGCACCGTCAATGGCGAAATGTTCCAGGCGGGAGATGCCACAGAGCGTTTTTCTATCCAGTCGATTTCCAAAGTGCTGAGCCTGACGCTGGCGCTAACGCGCTATCAGGAAAGCGAAATCTGGCAGCGGGTCGGCAAAGAACCTTCCGGCCTGCCGTTCAACTCGTTGCTGCAACTGGAAATGGAACAGGGCAAGCCGCGTAATCCGTTTATCAACCCCGGCGCGCTGGTGGTGTGCGATATGCTGCAAACGCGGCTTAGCGCCCCCAAACAGCGCATGCTGGAAGTGGTTCGCCAGCTTGCGGGGGAGAATGATCTGGCGTACGACGTTCGCGTTGCGCGCTCGGAATTCGAACACTCCGATCGCAATGCCGCTATTGCCTATCTGATGAAGTCGTTTGGCAACTTCGAAAATGATGTACTGACCGTGCTGCAAACCTATTTCCACTATTGTGCACTGCGCATGAGCTGCGTGGAGCTGGCACGCAGCTTTGCTTATCTGGCCAATCAAGGGCGTGCGCTTAATGGTGATGAGATCATCAGCCCGTTGCAGGCACGGCAGATCAACGCCCTGATGATGACCAGCGGTATGTATGACGGTGCCGGTGAATTTGCCTACCGGGTAGGGATGCCGGGGAAGTCTGGCGTTGGTGGCGGCATTATCGCGATAGTGCCGGACGAATTGTCGATTGCCGTCTGGTCACCGGAGCTGGATGCGTCTGGCAACTCGCTGGCGGGAACTGCGGCACTGGAACTGTTGTCTCAACGCATTAGCCGTTCGATTTTTTAGTTCCATCGCGGATGCAGGTGGAAGGGAGTCAGGAGAAATGATGTTAAAGAAAACCGGGTTAGCCTTGCTGTTGTTAGTGGCCTCGCAGGCGCATGCCGAATATCAGTGCAACGTCAGACCCCAGGACGATGTGATTATCAGCCCGCAGAACGTACAGGTGACTGGCGCCAGCGGTAACCTACAGATTTCCGCCGATGGTGATGTCACCCGTAACGGGCAGGTGTTAAGCCTGAATGACACCCAACGCCAGAAAGCCTTCAGCTACCAGAGTGCGCTGCGTAAAGATCTGCCTTGGATCGATCAAGGCGCGCAGCAGCATTTGGAAAAAGCACGAGCTTCATTGGATAACATCATCGTGCAGCAACTGGGCAGCAGCAGTAACGTGCGTAACCGCCTGACTACGCTCAATACGCAGCTCAAGCAGCAGATGAACCGTATTATCGAGCATCGCAGCGACGGCTTGGCGTTCCACCATAAGGCGATCGCACAGGTGGAGCAGGACGGGCGCAATCTGGTTCAGCAAAGCATGGGCGGCGTACTGCAAGATAGCCTGAATGAAATGGGCATTAAACAGGCTGCCAATGCCAACGGTAATCCGCTACAGGCGCTGATGGGCAACCTGGGCGGCTTGCAACAGGCCATTCAGAGCGAATGGAGCAAGCAGGAACAAAGCTTCCAGAACTTCGGTAACGATGTGTGCAACCGCGTTACGGCACTGGAAACCCAGCGCAAGAATCTGATTAATGCGTTGAAGTAAAAAGTATTTAATGGCGCTCACTTTTGACGCCTTAGCGGAGAACTGGCAAGCTGGCTAAACTATAATCAATCAGCGAAAGGATTTGCGTTGATGCCAGTGATATTGCGTTTCAGAGGCTATAAGTTTTTCTTCTATTCAAATGAGGGGACTCCGCGTGAACCTGCTCATATCCATGTTAGGGATGTTCAATTTGAGGCGAAGTTTTGGTTAATGCCTGAAGTTCATTTGGCCCGTAATGACGGTTTCAATGCGAAGGCATTGAAAGAGCTGATCGAAGTGACGGAACTGCATCGCGCTCAGTTTCTGGAGGCTTGGAATGACTATTTCAGCTAAAAGTGTTCGTTTTGACGAGCTTAATATGTGGGTTGAGCTTAATGATGCCAGAACTATTGGCGTGCCTTTGGCTTGGTTTCCACGCCTTTTACAGGCGAGTGCTGAACAACGAGCCAATTATGAGCTCAGTGCTCGGGGTATCCATTGGGAGGATCTTGACGAAGACATCTCTGTTGAGGGGCTTCTAAAAGGGCGGGGTGATATCACCCGCCGCCCACATCATGCCGCCTGAGTAAGATGACAGATAAAAAGCGCTGAACTCTCAGCGCTTTCTCTTTACTCGTCCGGCAGAAAAAGTTCCAGTAGCGAATTGAGGAACAGTTTGCCTTTCTCGGTGATCTGCCAGTATTGCGCCGTTTCTGCCAGGTAACCTTGTGCCAGGGCCTCGTCCAACTGCGTGCGGATTACGCTTTCATCCAGCCCGGTATAGCGGGAAAACTCAGCGCGCGGTGCTGCTTCCAGCAGACGGAAACGGTTCATAAAGAACTCGAACGGCCGGTCGTGATCTGCCACTTCGTGCAGCTTGTCGCGGTATTCGCCGCGCATAAAGCCGCGTGGATGCTTGGTTTTGCTGGTGCGCAGAATTCGGCCATCGGCAAAGGTCAGTTTGCCGTGTGCGCCGCAGCCAATTCCCAGATAATCGCCAAACCGCCAGTAGTTGAGGTTGTGTTGGCACTGATAGCCTGGTTTGGCGTAGGCCGAGGTTTCGTATTGCTGATAACCGGCTGCGCTCAGCAGTTCGTGCCCTTGCTGATAGATATCCCACAGCGCGTCATCGTCCGGCAGCACCGGCGGGCGCGAGCTGAACAGGGTATTCGGTTCAATGGTGAGTTGATACCACGACAGGTGCGGCGGATTCAGGACAATTGCCTGGCGCAGATCGTCCAGAGCTTCTGCCAGTGATTGATCCGGCAGGCCGTGCATCAGATCGAGATTAAAACTGCGCAGGCCCAAACCGGTGGCCAGATGCGCCGCGCGCTTGGCTTCATCCGGCCCGTGTATCCGCCCCAGACGGGTTAACTTCTCGGCGCTGAAACTCTGCACGCCAATCGAAATGCGGTTCACACCGGCGCGTTGATAGCCGCTGAAGCGATCGGCTTCCACGGTGCCGGGGTTGGCTTCCATGGTGATCTCCGCATCGGCAGCCACGTGAATCCGTGCGCGTACTCCGTCCAGCAATGCCTGCATGGCTTCGGCACTCAGCAGGCTTGGCGTGCCACCACCAATAAAGATGGTGCTGATTTCACGGCCGCTGGTGAGCGGCAGATCGGCATCTAGATCGGCCAGCAGATGATCGACGTATTCCTGATGCGGCACTTCGCCTTTTAAGGCGTGCGAGTTGAAATCGCAATATGGGCATTTTTGCACGCACCAGGGAATATGGATATACAGGCTGAGCGGCGGCAGTTGCACGGCTTTAGCTGGCATTACGCAGGGCTTCCAACATCAGTTTCAATGCCTGACCACGGTGTGATATGGCACTTTTCTTCTCGCGCGACAGCTCAGCCGCCGTGCAGCCCAGTTCCGGCACGTAGAAAATAGGATCGTAGCCAAAGCCGCCTCCGCCCGCAGACTCAAAGGTCACTTCACCGGCCCAGGTACCGTGGAACACCAGCGGGGTTGGATCTTCCGCATGGCGCATATAGACCAGTACGCAGTGGAACTGTGCCGCGCGTTGGCCTGCTGGTACATCTTTCAGCGCCACCAGCAGTTTATCCAGATTCTGCTGGTCGCTGGCATCGACGCCTGCGTAGCGAGCGGAATAAATGCCCGGCGCGCCACCCAGAGCATCTACTGCCAGGCCAGAATCGTCGGCAATCGCGGGCAGACCGGTGATTTGCGCGGCATGGCGGGCTTTCAGAATGGCGTTTTCAATAAACGTCAGGCCGGTTTCTTCGGCAGAGTCTACGCCCAGTTCGGTTTGAGCCACCACGTCCAGGCCGAAATCGGCGAGCAGGCTGGCGAGTTCACGCACTTTTCCGGGGTTTCCGGTGGCAAGAACGACTTTTTGCATGATGATTACCTTGGAAATTATTCAATAAGAGCAGCAATCGCGGCAGGGATCTGTTGCGGATAGATGATGCGTAACTGCTTGTGCCGCCCCAACTCGCCCTTCTCGATGATAACGTTGCTTTTAGCCACCTTGAACTGCTTGGCGATAAACTTGATCAAGTGAGCGTTGGCCTGGCCATCAACCGGCGGGGCGGTGATGGCGACTTTTATCTCGTCGCCATGCAGGCCGATAATCTGGTCGCGGCTGGCTTTCGGCTGAATATAAAGCCTGATAGCCAGCCCGTCCAGCACGGGGGTCACTGCACTCACAGCAGGAACCAGAGCTCGCCGAACAGATCCATCCCCAGGTAGTTGATGAGATACAGGATCAGAATCACCACCATCGCGGAAAAATCAATGCCGCCCATTGCTGGGATCACGCGGCGGATTGGCGACATCAGTGGCTCGGTGAGTTGATGCATCACATAATCGATCGGGCTGCGGCCCTGGCTGATCCAGCTCATCAGCGCACGGATAATCATCACCCAGAAGATCAGGTAACCGGCGGATTTAATCAGCGAGATCAGGCCAAACAGCAGATTGTACGGGCTGAGCGACATAGCTCCACCCTGAATCAGCAACAGGAGCGGATACTTGATGGTCATCAGCAAAAATGCCACCAGCAACGACGCGCTGTCTACCGGCCCCAGCGAGGGAATGATGCGGCGCAACGGGCCGACTATTGGTTGAGTGATTTTCACCACAAACTGCGAGAACGGGTTATAAAAGTCAGTGCGCGTTAATTGCATCCAGATGCGCAGCAACAGCACCATTACGTAAATATCAACAACGGTTTTGACCAGGAAAGTCAGCGTTAGCATGTGAGTTACCCTTCTCCTTAACTCTTGGTTATCCCTTGTGTCTTTCGGGCAGTAACTGCCAGAAATTCAGTCGGTAGCGTTAAAATAGCTTTTCCATTTCCTGCGCGCGGGAAATGGCAGCCTGCATCGCTTTGGCGACGGTTTCAGGCAGTTGTTGCTCGTTGAACACCCGCAGTGCCTCAGCGGTGGTTCCCCCTTTGGATGTCACCTGCTCGCGCAGCGTAGACAAGGGTACTTCCGGGTTGGCTGCGGCCAGCGCGGCGGCACCAATGGCGGCCTGCTGCACCAGTTCGCGTGCTGCGGTGCTGCTAAAGCCCATGCGTTCGGCTTCCTGCTGCATCGCATCCATAAACAGGAAAAAATAGGCCGGAGCGCTGCCTGCGGCGGCAATCACCCCATTAATCCCACTTTCGTCGTCAACCCAACACACTTTCCCGACCGAACTCATCAGATCGCGGGTGTAATCGCGATCCTGCTGGTTGACCTGAGAAGGGGCATACAGCCCGCTCATGCCTTCCCCCACCAAAGAAGGGGTGTTGGGCATAATGCGCACGATGTTCAGCGGTTCCCCCAGCATCTGATAGAAACGGCTGACCAGAATCCCGGCGGCGATGGAGAGCACCAGCTTGCCGGAAAAATTAACCTGCTCCTGCAACGGCTTACACACATCCGCCATCATTTGCGGTTTTACTGCCAGCACCACCACATCGGCGGCTTGTGCGCAACTGATGTTATCCGCGCTGCTGATAACGCCATAGTCAGCAGCCAGCGCGTCACGGTTTTTGGCCGAAGGGGCGCAAACGCTGATGGATTTTGCTGGATAGCCCCCAGCAACCAGGCCAGCAATGATAGCGCGTGCCATATTACCGGCACCAATAAAGGTAATCTTGCGATGTTGCATCAAATCCCTCGTTAATTCAGTTGCGCCCATCAAGCCTGCGAGTAGTCACGGGCTCCAAAAATGGCGGTGCCAATACGCACCATGGTGCTGCCAGCCTCGATGGCGGCTGCCATATCGTCGGTCATGCCCATCGACAGCGTATCCACCTGCGGATAGCGCTGCTTGAGTGCCAGGAAAGCATCGTTCATCTGGCCAAAAACCGCCAGTTGGCGCTGATAATCAGCTTCCGGTGCCGGGATCGCCATTAGGCCGCGCAACGCCAGGTTAGGCAATGCGGCGATGGCCTCAGCCAATACCGGCAGCTCATCCAATACAATGCCAGATTTGCTCTGCTCATCGCTGATATTTATTTGGATCAGCACATTGAGCGGCGGCATCCCCGCCGGGCGTTGATCGTTCAGGCGCTGAGCGATACGCAGGCGATCAAGGGTATGACACCAGGCAAAGGTTTCTGCCACCAGTTTGCTTTTGTTGGATTGCAACGGGCCGATAAAGTGCCATTCCAAGCCTGCTCCTTCCGGCAATGAGGAAAAATGCTGGATCTTGTCCACGCCTTCCTGCACGTAATTTTCGCCGAAGGCGTGCTGGCCAGCGGCTATGGCTTCTGCGATCGCCGCCACAGGCTTGGTTTTGCTGACTGCAAGCAATATCACTTCTTCTGGAGCACGTGCGCAGCGTTGAGCTGCCGCAGCAATACGGCTCCTGACATCCTGCAGATTCTGTTGGATAGTGCTCATTGTTGACCCAGGAGATTGATATGGATATCGATGAATTTGTGGCGCTTAGTGTAAAGCATAATGCCTCCGATCTGCACCTTTGTACCGGTCATCTGCCCATGTTACGCATTGATGGTGAACTTAAGGCCGTGGAAGAGGCCGAAACCGTTTCACCATCGCAGATGGCAAGCTGGTGCGAAGCCTTGTTAACTCAGGAACAGCGGCAGCAGTTACAGCACAATGGCCAGCTCGATCTGGCGCTGGCATTGGCGGGTGGGATTCGCCTGCGTGCCAATTTCTTTTTGCAAAACGGCGGGCTGTCCGTGGCGTTACGGCGGATTGCCAGCGATTGCCCGACCTTGGTCGAATTGGGCACTCCCGAAATTATTCCGGCGCTGGTGCAGCGGGAAGATGGCCTGATCCTGGTCACCGGAGCCACCGGCAGCGGTAAATCCACCACGCTGGCGGCGATGATCGATTTTATCAATCGGCATCAGCGCCGCCATATACTGACGCTGGAAGATCCTATTGAGTTTATCCATCACAGCCAGCGCTCGCTGATCCAGCAGCGCGAACTGGGGCGCGATACGCACAGCTTTGATGAAGCGCTACGGGCAGCACTGCGTGAAGATCCTGATGTGATCTTGCTGGGGGAACTGCGTGATACCACCACGATCCGCTTGGCGCTGACCGCAGCAGAAACTGGCCATCTGGTGCTGGCAACGCTGCATACCCGCAGTGCGCCACAGGCGGTAGAACGGCCGGTGGATGTGTTCCCGGCAGAAGAAAAGCCCTATGTCCGCGCACAGTTGGCAAGCAGCCTGCAGGCGGTGATTGCGCAAAAGCTGTTGAGCAAACCGGGGGGAGGGCGAGTTGCTATTTATGAGATCCTGACCGCCACGGCCGCCGTGAGCAGCATGATCCGCGAAGGTAAAACGCACCAGCTTGCCAGCGTATTGCAAACCGGTGCGCAGTCAGGCATGCAGACCTTTGAACAGGGGTTGCAGCAGCGTATTCAGGCCGGGTTGCTCAGCGGGGCAGCTTAGGTGAGGTGGTTAACCCAGTTGTTGTTCGAACCAGCTCTCCAGAATAACGACTGCGGAAGCAGAGTCGA
>Ga0114969_10002287_pt1 | contig 15796 bp, 19 predicted proteins | sample M_130807_MF_Meta_FD_87316 | JGI IMG/M metagenome (GOLD analysis project Ga0114969, IMG submission 87316) | Freshwater microbial communities from Lake Montjoie, Canada to study carbon cycling - M_130807_MF_MetaG | ecosystem: Environmental > Aquatic > Freshwater > Lake | place: Lake Montjoie...
ATGAATCGCTTTCGCCGCATCCTGACGCGTTGGGAGAAAAAGGTCGAAAACTACGAGGCGATGCTGCATTTTGCATGCAGCATCATTGTCTGGAATAAAATCCTATTGGGATAGGCTCTAAGTGTGTGATATTCCCCTGACTGCCAAAGATTCATACAGATAGAGATTGTCACAGACAGAAAAGCCGCGTTACTAGGTATCCGTTGCGGCTTTTGCTATGCTTACTGGCTGACAGAAAGGCATGTGAAATTATGGAATCTTGGTATTTACTTTATTGTAAGCGTGGCCAACTTTTACGGGCACAGGAACACTTGGTACGGCAAGAAGTGAACTGTCTGAGCCCGATTATCACGCTGGAAAAGATCGTACGTGGTAAGCGTATTGCGGTCGATGAGCCGTTATTTCCCAACTATCTGTTCGTCGAGTTCGATCCAGAGCGCATTCATACCACCACGATCAGCGCAACGCGAGGTGTCAGCCACTTTGTGCGTTTTGGGGCTTTACCGGCGCTTATTCCGCTACAGGTTATTGAAGAGCTTCAGGCACACAGTGATGAACAGTATGTCGATCCGCAAACCCCACAGCCGGGCGATGCCGTGTTGATTACCAACGGGGTCTTCGAAGGCTTAAAGGCGATCTACACCGAACCGGACGGTGAAACCCGCTCCATGCTGTTGCTGAATCTGATCAACAAACAGGTCAGCCAAAGTATTGATAACCGGCAATTCCAGAAGCTGTAATGCAAACAGGCACCTAAGGGTGCCTGTTTGGTATTGGCCGATTAGCGCCGCATCGCATCCTCATGCAGCCACTGCGCAACACGCTTGGCGAAATAGGTCAGCACACCATCTGCCCCCGCACGCTTGAAGCACATCAGGGATTCCATCACCGCCGGTTGTTCCTGCAACCAACCGTTCTGAATCGCAGCCATGTGCATCGCATATTCACCGGAAACCTGATAGGCGAAGGTCGGTACGCCGAAGGTATCCTTCACACGGCGCACCACGTCCAGATACGGCATCCCCGGTTTCACCATCACCATATCCGCCCCTTCCTGCAGATCCTGGGCAATTTCCTGTAACGCTTCATCGCTGTTGGCCGGATCCATCTGATAGGTCTTCTTGTTGCCGCCTTTCAGGTTACAGCTCGAACCCAGCGCATCGCGGAATGGGCCGTAATAGCAGGAAGCATACTTGGCGGAATAGGCCATGATCTGGGTATTGACCAGGCCTTGCAGTTCCAGCCGATCGCGGATCGCCCCGATACGGCCATCCATCATATCGCTGGGTGCCACGATCTCGGCACCGGCTTCCGCATGGGACAGCGCCTGACGCACCAGAATATCTTTGCTGATGTCGTTGATCACATAACCCTGCTCGTCGATCACTCCGTCCTGCCCGTGAGTGGTGTACGGATCGAGCGCCACATCGGTCAGGATCCCCAGCTCAGGCACGGCATCTTTCAGCGCACGCACGGTACGCTGCACCAGACCATCCGGGTTATAGGCCTCTTCCGCATGCAGTGACTTCAGAGCGGGTTCAATTACCGGGAACAGGGAGATCACCGGCACGCCCAATTTGGCGATGGTTTCCGCCTCTTTGATCAGCAGATCGATGGTCATACGCGATACACCGGGCATCGATGCGACGGCTTCCTGACGATTGCTGCCTTCCATAACGAATACCGGGTAAATCAAATCATTCACCGTCACTTGATTTTCGGCCATCAGGCGGCGGCTGAAATCATGACGGCGTAGGCGGCGCATACGGCGGCCAGGGAAAGTGCCCGGAAATGCATAACTCATGGTTTTCTCCTTGCTCATACCAGCCGGAACAACCGGCGGGCGTTTTCATCGGTTTTCCTGCCCAGCCACTCAGGGTCTTCCTGTCGCCAGGCAGCAACCTGCCGGACAATGTGGGGCAGAAAGCAGGGTTCGTTGCGGCGAGATGCTGGCTTTGGCTGCAAATCCCGTGGCAATAGATAGGGGGCGTCGGTTTCCAGCAGCAGACGATCGGCAGGGATGTGCGGCAGCAGCGCCCGCAATTCCAAGCCACGGCGCTCATCGCACACCCAGCCAGTGATCCCGATCGACAGGCCCAGAGCCAGGCAACCTGCCAGTTCTTCCGCCGTGCCGGTAAAGCAGTGCACTACTGCGGCAGGCAGTTTATCCAACCAGGGTGTCAGCAGCGCGGCAAAACGTGCGTGTGCTTCGCGGCAATGCAGGAATACCGGCATATTGAGTTCTGCCGCCAACGCCAGTTGGGCATTGAATGCCGCTTCCTGCTCCGCCGGGGTGGAAAAGTTGCGGTTAAAATCCAGCCCACATTCACCGATCGCCAACACCTCGGGCCGCAACGCAAGCTGGCGGATTTGCTGCGCCACCTCTGCGTTCCAACTGCTGGCATGATGCGGATGCACACCAGCAGTAGACCAGCAATAAGCGCGCTGTTGCTGAGCCAACGTACTGGCAGCCTCGCTTTCCTGCAGGTTGGTGCCGGTAATCAGCAGGCCGGTAACGCCCGCAGCGCGTGCGCGTTCAACCACCTGCGGAGCATCTTTGGCAAATTGTGAACTGGTCAGGTTAACGCCGATATCAAACATGGTTTTTCCAAAGCAAAAACCGCCCATCAGGGCGGCTCATTGAATAACAAAGATCAAACGGCAGGCGGCTCTTCTTCACCTTCATCTTCTTCTGCGGGCTTACGCCGTTTCCCTACGTAGAAACGGGCGAAAAATACGCCCACTTCAAACAATAGATACATCGGGATCGCCAACAGGGTTTGCGAGAACACGTCCGGCGGTGTTAACAACATGCCGACCACGAACGCGCCAACCAGCACATACGGGCGTTTCTTACGCAGATCGTCCGGCGTGGTCACACCGCTCCAGCACAGCAGAACGATGGCAACCGGCACCTCAAATGCCACGCCAAACGCCATAAACAGCGCCATGACGAAGTTGAGATAGTTGTTGATATCGGTAGCGATCAGCACTCCTATCGGCGCCGTTTTGGCAAAGAAACCAAAAGCCAGCGGGAACACGATAAAATAGGCAAACGCCATGCCGAGATAAAACAACAGGCTGCTGGACACCAGCAAAGGCATCATCAGGCGGCGCTCGTGTTTGTACAGCGCGGGGGCGATAAAGGCCCAGACCTGATAGAGAATGACCGGCGCGGAAAGGATCACCGAAACCATCATCGTTAACTTAATCGGGGTAAAGAACGGTGAGGCCACATCGGTGGCAATCATGCTCGCCCCGGCAGGCAATTGTTTGATCAGTGGCGCAGACACCAACTGATAAATGTCATTGGCGAAAAACACCAACGCGATAAAGATCACCAGCACGCTGATAATCGAATTCAACAGCCGCTTACGCAGTTCGATCAAATGACTGATAAGCGGTTGGGTATCTTCAACGGCCATGTTTTAACGTTCGCCACTAGGTTGTTGAGACGCAGGGATTTTATCCGCCGCCGGCTCTTGAATGGCCTGCGTTGCAGGGGCTGGCGTCACGGGCTCCGTTGCAACAACGGTTTCCACAGCGGGCACGGGTTCTGCGGTGTGCGGAACAGCGGCCGTTGCCGGTGCAGTGGTTACCGCGTCCGCTGGAGTGACACCGTCGTGAATCGCTTCAGGGTCGCTCGCCACCGGGTTATGAATGGTGTGCGCTGGCTCGTTCGGATCGCTATGATAAGAACGCTTCAGTGACTCTGCCGCTTCTTTCAACTCATCCATGGAGGCTTTGAGTTCCGGCGTCAGATTCTGTAAGCCGGCACTCTCCACCTTCTTCAGGCTTTCCTGCAGTTCCTGCAGTTTCAACTCCTGCGAAAGCTCATTTTGCACCGAAGCCGCCAGCGAGCGCAGCGCCCGGATCCAGCCGGCAACTGTTCTGACCGCCACTGGCAAACGTTCCGGCCCGAGCACAACCAGGCCGATTACCATCACCAGCAGCAGTTCACCAAACCCAATGTCAAACACGGTTTATACCTGCTCTTTGTTCTTCGACTCTTCGGTTTTCACTTCCGGCTGCTTATCGGTGATAGGCTTGGCCGTAAAGTCAGCATCATCCAGGCTGCTTTTCTCAGCCGTGTTAGCCGGTGGCGTACTGTCGTCGCCGATCGCCTTTTTGAAACCTTTGATTGATGCACCGAGATCGGATCCCAGCGTACGGAGCTTTTTGGTACCAAACAGCAGCACCACGATCACCGCGATGATCAACAATTGCGTAATACTAATACCGCCCATTCCAATAGCCTCTAGATTAAAGGGTTACTCCATGTTGCCGCATTATACCCTTTTCATCTTTCAATGGGATATGCAACAACGTATAACCAGATTTTGACTTCATTCAGGTAGTGCGCTTCCAACCCACGCACCAGGCGATCACGCCACCAGCAATCAACCATATAGGAAACACTTCAACGTCTCCCAACAGCAAAATCGTACCACTGACTAACAGTGTAGCGCCAACCCCAAACAAATATCGTGATTGACCTTGGCGAATACGCTGCCCTTGCATCTGGCTGGTCAGCTTATCGACGCTTTGCTGCAACCGTTTATGCTGCTGCAAGCTATCGTAAAACAGTTCAGGTAACTCAGGCAGTTTCTCGGCCCAGTAAGGCGCTTTTTCTTTCAGCGCCCGGATCACGGCGGGGATCCCCACCTGATCGCGCAACCAGCTTTCCAGGAACGGCTTCGCCGTAGTCCAGAGATCCAGTTGCGGATAAAGCTGGCGGCCCAAGCCTTCAACATACAACAAGGTTTTCTGTAATAACACCAGTTGCGGCTGCACTTCCATATTGAAGCGGCGCGCCGTGTTGAACAGGTTGAGCAGCACATTACCAAACGAAATTTCCGCCAGCGGCTTTTCAAAAATCGGCTCGCAGACGGTGCGGATGGCAAACTCGAAATCTTCTACGTTGGTATCACGCGGCACCCAGCCGGAATCGACGTGCAACTCCGCCACCTTGCGGTAGTCGCGGTTGAAAAAGGCAATAAAGTTTTCCGCCAGATAGCGCTTATCATCCTTGTTCAACGAGCCAACGATGCCACAGTCAATACCGATATAGCACGGATCATGCGGGTGTTCGTAGCTGACAAAAATATTGCCAGGGTGCATGTCGGCATGGAAGAAGCTGTCGCGGAACACCTGGGTAAAGAATACCTGTACGCCGCGCTCTGCCAGCAGCTTCATATTGGTGCCCTGCTGTTCCAAGGCTTCAATATCCGACACCGGGATGCCGTAAATCCGCTCCATCACCAGCACGCTTTCGCGGCAATAATCGGAGTAAATTTCAGGTACGTAGAGCATCGGGCTCCCGTCGAAATTACGGCGTAGCTGGATGGCGTTGGCCGCTTCGCGCAGCAGATTAAGCTCGTCCAGCAGGGTTTTCTCGTACTCACGCACCACTTCACGCGGGCGAAGACGGCGGCCATCCGGCATCAGCATCGGCACCCAACCCGCCAGACGGTACATCAGGCGCACATCGGCCTTGATAATTGGCCCAATGTCCGGGCGGATCACTTTCAGCACCACTTCCTGCCCGGTGGTTTTCAAGCGTGCTGTATGCACTTGTGCGATGGAAGCGGAAGCCAACGCTTGTTCATCAAAATCATCAAACCAGGTTTCCAGCGGGCCACCCATCGCCAACTCGATATGCTGGCGGGCCAACGCGCCATCAAACGGCGCAACGCGGTCCTGCAACAGCGTCAGTTGATCGGCAATGTGCGGAGGAAATAAGTCACGGCGGGTGGACATCATCTGGCCGAACTTGATCCATACCGGGCCCAGTTCCTGCAACGCCAAGCGCAGACGTTCGCCCAGCGGCATGTCTTTATGGCGATTCGGCATCCAGAACAGCAGGCGGCGGCCAAAACGCAATGGCCACGTCAGGCGCATTTTAGGGATCAGTTCATCCAAGCCGTAGCTGAGAAAAACGCGGATAATCAAATACAGGCGGCATAGTTCACCAGGGGTCATCGTTTACCCTCCAACTTGTCCATTCGGGCAATCAGTGCTTCCGCACTACGGGCAGCGGCATCAACCTCTTCGTTAAACCACACCACTTCAAGCGATCCTGGGGCCATGCGCCATTCTTCCGTCAAGGTTTCCGCCACATAATGCTGCTGGCGTTGTAAACCTGATTTAAACAGTTCGGCACCTTTACCGACGATCTGGCTGATCCCTTGCGCGGCGATGTCACCGATATAGGGTGCCAACCATTCCGCCGGATCCCATTCTGCCAGATCGAGCAGCGCCACTAACTGTTGCACCACCTGAATATCGCCTTCGACGATCAGTTCACCGTTGCGCATCAGCGGCGAAAGCTGCTGGCGATCGCGCAATTTCAGCAGCACCGAAAGGCGGGTTTGCACCGTGCAATCCGCGCTGTCTTCAGACTGACCAAGCACATCGACCCGTTGCTCGCTAAACACCAGCACCAGCGGCGCATTGAGTTCCTGTAATTCAATGCGCAACACTTTCCCCACCAGCCGCTGACGCGCGGCCTTCATGCTGCGATCGCGAAATAGCAGGCTATTGAGCGAAGTTTCCACTAGGCCGGTCAGTAACGGGGTTAACAGCATCGGCATTTCCATATCAGAACTTGAAGCCTCGATGCAGGGCAACAATGCCACCGGTCAGGTTGAAATAGCTGACGTTTTCAAAACCGGCGTTCTCCATCATCCCTTTCAGCGTCTCCTGATCGGGGTGCATGCGGATCGACTCCGCCAGATAGCGGTAGCTGTCCGGATCTTTCACCACTAGCTCACCGATTTTTGGCAGCACGTGGAAAGAGTAGGCATCATAAGCTTTGCTCAACGGCTCCAGCAGCGGTTTGGAGAACTCCAGCACCAGCAGGCGGCCGCCTGGTTTCAGCACGCGGAACATCGAGCGCAGCGCTTTGTCTTTATCGGTGACGTTACGCAGGCCAAAGGAGATGGTGATGCAATCGAAATAGTTGTCTGGGAACGGCAGGGCTTCGGCATTGGCTTGCACGTAATTGATGTTACCGACGATGCCGAGATCGCGCAGTTTCTCACGCCCCATTTTCAGCATGGAATCGTTGATATCCGCCAACACCACCTGCCCTTGCTCACCCACCATGCGGGAGAACTTGGCCGCCAGATCGCCGGTTCCGCCCGCCAGATCCAGCACGCGCTGCCCACGGCGCACGCCGCTGCAATCAATGGTGAAACGCTTCCAGATACGGTGGATGCCAAACGACATCAGGTCGTTCATCACGTCATACTTTGCGGCTACCGAGTGAAAAACATTGGCCACCATGGCCTGTTTTTCCTCTCTTGCCACGGTGCGAAAACCGAAATCAGTGGTTTCCTGCGTTTGATCTGCCATTGTCCTGCCTGCTATTCAGTCAATTTTGTGTGGTGGAGTGTACCAGAAAACCGGCGAAACACCCCACCTTGCAAAGGCTTTCACCCCTGCGATGCGGAGCGCGGTTCTTCGGTGCTATCGTCGTCTTCTATTTCGGGCAACGCGTCGATCTCGTCATCGGCATCGTCGTCATGTTGGGCGCTGGCTTGCTGCGCCAGCAACGGCTGGATGGGTCGTTTGACCTCAACCCCCAGCGTGCGGAAGCCTTCGATCCGGCCGATAAGATTACCACGGCCTTCGCTCAGTTTACTCATGGCCTGACGATAGCTACCCTGGGCCTTGTCCAGGCTTTGCCCCAGCGCAGACATATCGTCGACGAACAGACGCATCTTGTCATACAACCCGGCAGCACGATCGGCAATGCGCTGGGCGTTCTGGCTCTGGTGTTCGTAACGCCACAGATTGCTGATGGTACGCAGTGCCACCAGCAGCGTGGTGGGGCTCACCAGCATAATGTTGTGTTTCAATGCTTCGCTGATCAGTTCCGGTTCACGATCTATCGCCAGCAGGAACGCAGGCTCCACCGGGATAAACATCAGCACATAATCCAGCGAACGCAGACCAGGCAGTTGCTGATAGTCTTTGCGGCCCAACAAGCGAATATGACCGCGCAGCGAAGCAATATGCTCACTCAGCGCCGCTTCGCGCTCAAACTCATCTTCACTATTGAAGTAACGCTCGTAAGCTACCAGCGACATTTTGGCATCAATCACCACATCCTTGCCCTGCGGCAAGCGCACGACCACGTCGGGCTGCATGCGGCTTTGATGATCCAACCGCACGTTGACCTGCGTTTCATATTCATGCCCTTCACGCAGCCCGGAGGCTTCCAGCACCCGGCTCAACACCACTTCCCCCCAGTTGCCTTGGGTTTTGTTGTCGCCTTTCAGCGCTTTGGTCAGGTTAAGAGCTTCACGCGCCATCTGCGCGTTCAGTTGCTGAAGGTTACGGATTTCGTGCGTCAACGTATGGCGCTCGCGGGCTTCCTGGCCGAAGCTGTCTTGCACCTGGCGGCGGAAACCGTCCAGTTGCTCGCGCAGCGGTAGCAACAGGCGATCCAGGCTTTGCTGATTCTGCTCATCTACCTTGCGGCCACTGTGTTCAAAAATGCGATTCGCCAGATTTTCGAATTGAGTGGTCAGCCGTTGTTCACTGTTGATCAGCAACCGCTGTTTCTCTTCGGCGGCCATGCGGGTTTCTTCCAGGCGAATAGTGACTTCGCGCAGTTCCGCCTCCTGAGCGCTATTCACTTCGCGCTGCGCCCGCAGTTCCTGATTCAGTTGCTCACATTCATTGCGCCAGTGATTGAGCTGTTGCATCCGCTCCTGCCCGGCAGCCACTTGGCTATGTAACTGACGCAGTTCCAGATCGTTGTGCCGCAGTTGCTGTTCGTGGCGTTGCAGCATCTCCTGGCGGGTAGCGGTTTCCTGCTGCGCCTGTTGCAGGGATTGTTCCAGCAAGCGCAGGTCGGTTTCATGCTGGGCGCTGTGCTGTTGCAGCCGCAGGCTGGCGATCAGCCACCCCAGCAGCACGCCGATCGCCACCCCGCCAATACCGTAAACTAAACTGGACTCCACCCTGCCCCCTATAACCTATGACATTACGTTGCCTGCCACGTTAAAGGGAGCCTGTATGGATGTCCAGCGTGTTTTTATTCAGGAAGAGGCGGTGCCTGGTTGCAGCACCGCGCGAGTTAAAGCGGAGTTAAAACAGTTTGAAACGGTGCTCGGCGATAAACTCAGCCCCCAGAGAGTGCGACGTAAGGTAATCCCCTTGGGACAGTATCGGTGTTTTATTCACGTTCTTATAGGACCAGCCGGGGCCGACCATGGCAAATACCGTCAGATTTTTTAGCTGCGGATGAGAAGGTGCCCAACGGCCGAAAATATTGACCTCGCCGGTACGCACCGTCGCACTCTGGTAGCCGAACTGGCTGTAGATGCCGGTCAAACCTGCGGTAAATTCAGGCGTGATGTTGTATTCGGCAATCGACGCCAGCATGGTTTCGCCATCTCGCATATAGTCTTCACCGGCATACGCCATCGAAGTAAAAGTACCGCGTGAGTTTCGCGCCATATGACGCGGGTAAAACCCAAGCTCACCGTCTGCCTTCGGTGCCCGCGTGTGAGCAATACCGAGTTTGAAGCTCCAGAGCTTCTCCTGCCATTTGGCGTCAAAGGCGTAGTGGTTGGCATTACGATCGAAATTACGCCTGCTCAACGCCATTTCTTTGTAATCATCCAACGCCTGAGTGGTGTAAATCTGGCTACCCAAGCTGAGGTTGGTATTGGGTTTCAGCGCCACGCGCAGGATCTGGCGGCGCAGGTAATTTTGCGATTCACCGCAAGCCAGTTGGCCGTTGAACAGGCTATTTTCATAACCCAGTTCGCCGGTAGCCAGATGGTTAATCTCACGGCCATCGTTGGTTTGCAGGCGCAGGCTGTCTGGCGAGTTGCGCTCCATGGAACGATCAACATAGGCCCCGCGCAGTGATAACCCCTCCCTAGCCACCCCGCCGGACCAGCCCAGATAAGTGGTGGGTGAAAGCCGGGTTGAATTGGAGATCACGCCATAATTACGCAGCGTTTGCCAACCGAACTGCGCATTCAGTGCGGCATCTCCAACCCCCCCTTTCAGTTTGAGATAGCGCTGGCCGAATTTGCTGAAACCAGTGGCGTTATCTTTGCTGTTGCCGGGGCCGTTGTTGTATAGCACCCCGCGCGAATTGAAATAGTCACTGGCCCCCAGCTTTACCGCACTGTAATAATCGACATTCACGCCAAGCGTATCGGCCAGATAACCAGACTGATACCCCAGCGCCACCCCTTGCCCCCAGGCGTTGTGCACCGTGGTCGGGTTGGCGGCGTCTTCTTTGAGGTATTTCCAGTAATTTTTCAGCGATAATTCAGCTTTACTATCAGTGAAAAAAGGTGAAGAAAATACGCTTTCATCGGTGGCTTGAGCAACCGTTGAAAATAAAGCAATCGTAATCAAACACCATGAAGCAGAATTTTTCATTGTTATTATTCCCTGGAGTCGGCATAGGAAAGCCCTACCAGGGCATTTAATATTATCACCCTGGCATTTATTTGTTTTTTATATACCTGAGGAATTAACGACCTTTATTTAATGCTTCCTTTCCTTTGGCGACATAACTCATATCACCCAAATCGGCGATCGTATATTTTCCGTCTTTATACGTAATCTTGACTACCGCCGCATTAGCCAGTGGCTTATTCTTATTAGGATTGTCGGTCATATCTGAAACCATCATCAGCATCGATAACCCGGAGGAAACAGCCAACACATTCTTGTCCCCTTCCTTCAAAGCATCCTGCACAATGGTATGCAATGCGCGCTGCATGCGTGTTTTTACCTGCAGGGCATTTTCTGCTTCCTTCTTCTCATCGCTTTGGCTAATGGCATTCACCATCGAAATAAGATCAAGCTTGCCTTCGCCCGCCTGTTGGAACATTGCTGCCCCAGATGACATACCCATCTTCTTGGCAGCGGCGTTCGCCATATCAGGGTTTGGTAGGCCTTCAAAACCACCAAAGAACATTTCGCGTAAATCAGGCAGCTCCGTTACTTTAACGTCTGACTTACCCATTTCCTTAAGGATCACCTGCATGGTTTCACGCTGGCGGCCAGCATCGCTGGTGTAATAACGGTCGAACGGAATATCTTTTAAGCCTGCACCGAGATAGCGGGCGGTTTCAAGCCCCGGAGCCGTCAGTGGGGAATCTGACCACCCTTGAACGCGATCATAAGTATTGAGTATGGTTTTCCCATGGCGGGCGAAGTAAATCGTCACGCTATCGTCCGCAGCCGCAAACGCATTGGATGTGGTGGCAAAAGAAAGAGAAAGTAGGGAAGCAAATAACCATGTTTTTATTTTCATCTGGTACTCCATGACTCAAATAGGTTAATTTAATTAATCATTGGTGGAGTATCATCAATAATCAGAGCAAAAAAAACCCAAACCCCTGACATTGATGTCAAGAAAGTTTGGGTTTTGCCTGTTTATTAACAGTAACAATCCACTTGGTTAAAAATTAACATTTTAGAAAAATAAGGGAAGTGAAAAAGTCAAATTAAAGACAAATTCGTGATCGTATTCTCATTCTGCCTGCAATACTTAATAAGTAACCTAAAGTGAACTCATAATAAATACGGGAATATTGTCACGCCCCTGCAACAGCAGGGGAGCGCTAATATAAGGGATTTATCCCATCCATTGACTTAGCCATTTAATGCCATATGCACCCGGTGCGAGAATACCTAATGCCCAAATCATCGCCGAGGTAATATTGGCAATCTGGAAAGAGGTTTGCGGCATCGCACAAATCCCCCCCACCAGCGGCACCACCGCGCGCAGCGGGCCAAAGAAGCGGCCAAAGAAGATGCCCAGCACGCCCCAGCGTTCAAAAAATGCATGACCACGCACCAGCAATTGCGGATTGCGCGACAGCGGCCACATATGGGTAACGCGATCCTGATAGTGATAACCCACCCAGTAGGAGAGCCAGTCACCAAAAAATGCGCCGGCAGCGGCAGCGGCCCAAATCGGCCAGAAAGCAATACCGCTTTCACCGATCAAAGCCCCCAACGCCAGCAAAATAACCGTGGCGGGCAATAACAGCGACAGAAAGGCCAGTGATTCACCGAAGGCCAGAAAGAAGATAATCGGAATGGCCCAGCCTTCATGCTGCCGCACGATATCGCTGACCCAATGGACAATATCATTGAGGCTCAATAGCAGGCTCCTTAAACGAAAAATCCAGCCCCAAGGATACGCAATGCCAGCCCGCCTTGGTTAAACCCTGGCTAAACATGCCGTTATTACTGTTCCAGATAAAACGTCTGTAACTGCTCACGCTGGCTTTGCCCCAGCCCATATTCGCTTTCCAACCAGCGATCGGCAGTACCATATTGTTCGCGAATGCAGCCCAGCGCCGTCATCAGGAACTCTTCACGCGCACTCAACACATGGGCAAACTGCGCCAACGCGGCCGTATTCAAACGAACGGAGAGTTGCTCCAGCATATGCTCGCGGAAAGCCGCCAGCGTGGTTTCGGTCAGCAAATAGTCTTCAACCACCGTGCCCTCATCCGCCCCCAGCGCCAGCAGTACCAGCGCCGAACCGACCCCGGTGCGGTCTTTACCCACCGCACAATGTTGCACAATCGCCCCGGGTTCAGGCGTGGTCAGCAACTGTGCCAGTTGGCGATAGGCCGTATTGTTAAACGGCAGGCGGCGGTACAGCTCCAACATAAACGCTTGGGCGTTGAACCCGGCCAAGGTTTCGTTGGTGAGCTTCTCCAGGTTGGCATTCACTTCGCTGCTGAGCGGGTTCGCCGGGAAATGGTGGTAATCAGCCCCTTGCCACAGCACATCCGGTTTGGCCTGCACTTCGTCAGCATCGCGGTAATCAAGCACCGAACGTACCGGTACTCCGGCCAGAAAAGCGCAATCGCTTTCTGTCAGGCGCTCAAGTGAGCCGGAACGGAACAGTAACCCACGTTTGATGCGGCGACCATCGGCCACGCTGTTACCGCCGAGATCGCGGAAGTTGATGCCACCGTCAAGCGGTGCCAGTGAAGGATGAAGCAGGTTTCGGGCGGTCATAGACATCCTCATAGTGATTATCTTGGGGAAATGTCATCACAAATACCGGCCTGAAAAAGCAGCCGGGAGTATGACGCAAGTGGGCTTTACCCTAACAGATTACTGCGGGATGGAAAAACGGGCCGTTGAGCGGCCCGAGATTGGCAAGGATTACAGCAGGCGGCGGGCAGCCTCGACCACAATCTGCACGGCCTGGCTTTCAGTTTTCTTCATGGTTTCCGCGTCAGGGATCTCCTGCTGGGTGCGGTTGACGATCACCCCGGCCACCATCCCGGCACGCAGGCCCTGGCTGGCACACATGGTCAATAGGGTAGCGGATTCCATTTCATAGTTCATGACGCCCATGGATTGCCACTCGGCCATCGAACCTTGGAAACGGCTGACCACCCGGCCGGAATAGGTGTCGTAACGCTCCTGGCCTGGGTAGAAGGTATCGGAAGAAGCGGTGACGCCGATATGGGTGGTAGCGCCACAGGCCTTGGCTGCTGCCACCAGCGCCGTGGTGCAGGCAAAATCGGCCACATTAATATTGGCTTGGATCGCACCGGTGGTGCCAATGCGCAAGAAAGTACGAATGCCCAGCTGTGCCAGCTCTTCAACCGCGATCGACGTCGATGGGCCACCGATCCCGGTGGAACAAACGATGATCGCTTTGCCATCCAGCTCCGCACGCCATGAAGTGAATTCGCGATGTGTTGCCAAGTGCACCGGGTTTTCCATCAGCTTGGCAATCTTCTCTACGCGCTGCGGATCGCCGGGGACGATGGCAAGCGTTGCTCCTTGCAAGTCGTTTTTAGTGAGGCCGAGATGGAAAACGTCAGATTGAGACATAGGAGACTCCTCTTGGATGCTGTTTATGGGGAGGAACAAATAGGTACTCTACTGAAAATCGTCGGTCATTTTTGTGAATTAATTCACTATTAATTAAGAAACAAAAAATTAAATTACAAATTTTTTGTGATTTTAATCACACAAAAACGACGTATTGACCCACTGGATAAGTTTAGCTGGCGTAAAAATATGAGTCCCAACATGGGACTTTTTGCTTATTTTAGTCCCACTTTGGGACTAAAATGCACAATGTGAAAATCATATCGGTTAAGACATTAAGGGATTTTTGGGCGGAATATCCCGATTCAGAACAACCGCTAAAAGCTTGGGTTGATGAAGTTGTCAGTGCAAATTGGAAAACCCTGGCAGAGATTAAAGAACAATATCGCAGCGCCAGCATTCTGAAGAATAGGCGAGTGGTATTTAATATCAAAGGAAACGATTACAGACTAATAGTAGCGATAGCGTATCTACGAGGATGGATGTTTGTGAAATTCATAGGCACCCATCGCCAGTGTGATGCTATTGATGCTGAAACCGTCGAGTTGGAGTAACAACATGCAAATCAAACCGATCCGTAACGAAGATGACTATCAGGCAGCCTTAAATGCTGTTTCTCCCCGATTTGATAATGAACCGGAAATGGGTTCGCCTGAAGGGGATTTCTTTGAAGTCATGTGCCTGCTTATCGAAGAGTACGAAAAAAAGCATTACCCCATTGAGCCTCCAACGCCCATTGAGGCAATAAAATTTCGGATGGAGCAACAGGGCTTGACGATCAAGGACTTGGAACCCGCTATTGGTCGATCAAACCGGGTGTACGAAGTTCTTAACGGAACTCGTCAGTTAACCCTACCTATGATCCGTAATTTGCATAAGCAATTTAAGATCCCGCTAGAGAGCCTGGTTGGCCTTTAGCGACATTTGCAGGAAATGTATCGCTGCTCATCGCTGGGTACTGACCCATCTTAGTCATAACTTCAAATGGCTAAAAATACCCCACAAGATGCCAATACGCGGTAATCTTGCCTATAGTTAACCGTTCCCGAGCTTTTCTCTCATTGATTGCATGGAGACCGCATGAAAACCGAACAAGAGATAGTACTAAAGCAGGCTCAGGGGGGATTTGCCCCGGCAGTGGCGCCGTTAGCCACATCGACGATTCTGACTGATGAGCAGGGCATCCATACCGGGGAAACCACTATTCCTTCACAAGGCGACGAACTCCCGGCGTATATCGCCAAACCCGCCGATCACCCAGGGCCGCTCCCGGTGGTGCTGGTGGTGCAGGAGATCTTCGGCGTGCATGAACATATTCAGGATCTGTGCCGCCGCCTGGCGAAACAGGGCTATCTGGCAATTGCCCCGGAACTCTATTTCCGTCAGGGGGATGCCAGAGATTACAGCGAAATCGGCGATCTTCTGCAAAACCTGGTCAGCAAAGTGCCGGACAATCAGGTGCTGGCGGATCTGGACCATACTGCTCACTGGGCAACACGTCACGGCGGCGATGCCAACAAACTGGCGATCACCGGTTTCTGCTGGGGCGGGCGTATCACCTGGCTGTATGCCGCACATAACCCGCAGTTGAAGGCCGCCGTAGCCTGGTATGGCAAACTGGTGGGGGAGAAAACCCTTAACTCACCGAAGCACCCGGTTGATATCGCGACGCATCTCTCCGCGCCGGTGCTTGGCCTGTATGGCGGCCAAGATGGCAGCATTCCGCTGGAGACGGTGGAAAGCATGCGCCAAGCGATCCGCGCGGCTAACGCCGATGCCGAGATCGTGGTTTACCCCGAAGCAGGCCATGCGTTCCATGCCGATTACCGCCCAAGCTATCACGCCGAAGCCTCTGCCGATGGCTGGCAGCGCATGCTCAGTTGGTTTATCCAGCGCGGCGTGGTGGGTGTGAAATAATCGTCAGGGGCAGCCCTTGCCCCTG
>Ga0114969_10002288_pt1 | contig 15794 bp, 23 predicted proteins | sample M_130807_MF_Meta_FD_87316 | JGI IMG/M metagenome (GOLD analysis project Ga0114969, IMG submission 87316) | Freshwater microbial communities from Lake Montjoie, Canada to study carbon cycling - M_130807_MF_MetaG | ecosystem: Environmental > Aquatic > Freshwater > Lake | place: Lake Montjoie...
ATAACTTAACGCATTTTGAAAAAGCTAAAGTTAATTACTGGAACTAATTATGGAAAATGAAATGGCATGGTGGAAATGGCTTCGTGTCTGTAGTTATTGGCTCGTGGTTATATGCAACATATATGAATTTTTTCGTATAACGTTGTATGAAACATTACAAAGCTATTATTGTATCAGATGTGCATTTGGGGACTGATGATAGCAAAGCAGCAGAGTTCCTAGAATTTTTAAATACCCATCACACCGATATTCTTATTATCAACGGTGATTTTGTGGATGGGTGGGCATTGGCACGGGGTGTTCGGTGGAGAAGTAAGCACACGAAAGTTATTTCGAAAGTCTTGGATATTTCTCGTAAAGTTCCTGTGGTATGGATTCGCGGCAACCATGATGAGTTTCTTCATGAGTTTATGCACATGCATCTAGGTAAATTACAAATCGCAGAGAACTATATACTAGAAATAGGTGATAAGAAATATTTTATTTTTCATGGCGATATACTTGATGTATTTGTAGCAAAGTGGAAATGGATAGCAAAATTGGGAGCAGTAGGATATGATTTTGCGTTAGCACTTAACACATGGTATAATAAATGGCGAGCGTTTCGCAGATTACCCTATTATTCCATCTCCAAAGATATCAAGCGCGGCGTCAAGGCGGCGGTTAATTACATTACGGATTTTGAAGTGAGTGCAACAAAACTAGCACGGCAACATGATTGTGATGGTGTCATTTGTGGACATATTCACCAACCAGAAAATCGTCAAATCGCAGGAATCCATTATTTAAATTCAGGTGATTGGGTAGAAAACTTAACAGCAATATTAATTGATAAAGATAATAATATTAGTATAAAGGAGTTTCATAAATGATGCACGTTACGAGATTTACCGCAAGTTGGTGCAACCCATGTAAAGCCCTAGCTCCTGTGTTTAAGGAGCTAGAGGCTACCATGTCCGACATAAAGTTTAGCACCATTGATATTGAAGCACAACCAGATATTGCCGCGCAATATAAGGTGCGGTCCATCCCTACGGTCATTATTGAAAAGGATGATGCAATCGTGCAAAGCATTGTAGGATTACAATCAAAACAAACATACGTGCAAGCCATTGACGGAGCGAACCATGAAGGTTAAACGGTTATCGGAGTGGGCAACGCTGCCCGTAAAAGCACACGCAGGAGATTTGGGGTATGATTTATACTCCGCAGACCAATATATGATATATGCGGGGGAAACAACATTAATTTCTACGCATATTGCTATACAATTCCCAGCAGGATATGGCGCAATTATTCGTGACCGTTCGTCAATTGCTACTACAAAGTATTTATTCACTGTTGCAGGGGTTATTGACAATGGATATACGGGTGAAATCAAAGTCGCCTTATACAACGGTTCGGATGGGTATATGAGTATTTATAGAGGTGATAAGATTGCCCAATTGATTCTTATTCCTACGGTAGATTTCCAAGTAGAAGAAGTCACCGATATCACATCAACGGACGAGCGAGGTGAATATGGATTCGGTTCAACAGGAAACTGATTTTAGCATTACCCTGACCAAAGCAGCACTTGGGGAAATGCGAAACTGCGCAGATGAAGATAATTCAAAATACTTTCGGTTAATGGTATCTCCAGGTGGATGCTCTGGATTTAAATACGATTTCAGTATAATAACTGCCCCCGATGCCGAAGATATGGTGTTTGAACAAGAGAACGGCGTTGCGTTAGTAGTTGACCCATTTTCATCTATGTATTTAAATGGAACATTAATTCATTTCACGAAAACTATGATGGAATCAGGATTTACATTCCAGAATCCAAACTCAACCGCGAAATGTGGATGTGGAAGTAGTTTTTCTGCGTAAGGAGGTTTTATGAGTAAACAGGTTACACATTGGCTATTTGCCATTCCTGTAAGTGTCTATGATTTGTCGGAATATGTAACCGATGACATTAACAAAGCATTACAGCAAATTGGGTATACTAAAAATGATTTAGTAGACGGAATTCGTGGTGATGCTGACCCCAGTACAATTCCTATGTTGGCACCGTTGTATAATAAAATTCAAGCGTGTTGCGATGAATTCTCTAGAGACATGGGAATACAGCCGAGCCGTATCTATGAAAGTTGGATGAATATTTTGTCCATACAAGGTTCGGTAGGAGTGCATCGGCACTATGATAGCATCTTGAGCGGTGCCTATTATCCCTATGTCGATACAGGAAGTGCACCGATTACCTTTGTTAGCCCGATTGAAGGCAACCGTATGATGGATGTGCAACATAGCCTTAGCGATTATGGTACTATGTATAATTCAAATGTGCAAAGTATAGAATCAAAAACAGGACAATTAGTCTTGTTCCCAAGTTGGGTACAGCATTATGTACCACCCAATAAAACAAATCTTCGTATCACTCTTAGCTTTAATACGAACTATACTATATGATATTTTCCATTACATATGTCTCGTAAGAAACACCCACGAGTAAATGTAAATAAAATAGAAGAGAAAGTTTCTACTATATTAACACAGTTGCAATTACCATTTGAATCGCAAGTTTCTGTGGATAAATACACTGTTGACTTTTTAGTAGACAAGAAGTATATTGTAGAGTGCTATGGAGACTTCTGGCATTGTAATCCACAGCAATATACTTCGTCGTATTATAATCGGGGAAAGAAGAAAACAGCCGAAGAAATTTGGAATCGTGATATGGAACGCAAAAAGAAGTTTGAACAGTTAGGATATAAATTTCTTTGCTTTTGGGAAGATGATATACGGAACAATCCTAAAATTGTACAATCAAAAATCAAGAAACACATTAAACTGGATGGACGGTTATGAGAATATTAATATTTGGGCTGCCGGGGTCTGGAAAGACTACACTTGCAGACGCATTAATGACGAAATTAGAAGGAGCCGCACATTTAAATGCTGACCGAGTGCGCACCGCATTTGAAGATTGGGATTTTAGTGTGGCAGGTCGTGCGCGTCAAGCATTACGTATGCGCACCATGGCTGATGATCTATTGGACAATAACAACATTGAGTATGTTATTGCGGATTTCGTCGCCCCTACACAGGCATTACGGGCAATCTACGACCCCCAGTTTTCTATCTTTATGGATACGATTGAACAGGGACGATTTGAGGATACAAACAAGATGTGGCAAGCCCCTGATGAAACAGAGTATGATGTACGCATTACAGAATTTAAACCAGTAGATAGCGAGGCTGAACGGTTATGCAATTTAATTACAAAGCACCAACAGGATTAATGCTTGGGCGGTTCCAACCGTGGCACAAGGGACACCGCACCTTATTTGAAAAGATTTTAGCAAAGGAAGGACAAGTGTGTATTTGTATTCGTGACACACAGGGCACTAGCGAAAAAGACCCACTCGGTGCCAATGATGTAGCAGACCGCATTCATGCAGATTTGTCTGGCGAGTTTGACGGTAAATTTAGAATTGTCGTGCTGCCAAATATCACAGGCGTATATTATGGTCGTGATGTGGGGTATACGGTAGAAAAAATTAAACTCGACGATGAAATCGAAGCGATTAGTGCTACGAATATTCGTAAGGAGTTGGGCATTTGATTATTACGGATAAGACCAATGTGAATTGGTATTATATAAAAATACCCAGAACAGCAACGAAATCCTATACAAGCCTAATGGACCCTGCGTTTGCTCGACGAATTCAAGCAAACAAATTCCATCCACAGGGGCATTCCCCATATTTCTTCCTATCGACACGAGAGCCGACAGATACGAAGTATTTTACTGTGGTCAGAAACCCCGTAGAACGGTTTCGTTCTTCGTTGCAATATATGGCGTATCGCAGACAAATAAGCGCGGGGATTGACTTTACATTACCCTGTGATACGTTGCCTAACCTTATCAATTTCTTTTATGAAAATTTTGATAGAAACTGCGTAGTAAAAACCAAAACATTAGAAGAAATATTTGAAGTCCCACGCCCGTGGTTTGTCGGTACGTTTTTCCAAACACAAGTCTGGTGGGCGGGGGATCCTGATATAAAGGTATTTCGATACGAAAATTTACCTGAATTGAATACGTGGTTGTCTGCCGAGTTTAACCTAGATACTCGTACCATCGCACACATTGGCGCGGTGGAGCACGATGTACTGGCACATTTAGACTTCACTGACCCAGACTTTATTAAACTCGTAGAGCATCTGTTCTACGAAGATTTTCAAATGTATAATTACCCGTTACTGTATTCCTAATATGGTTCATCGTAAACGACACATCGTAAAAGCTATTAGTTGGCGTATCGTTGGTAGCATAGATACAATGGTAGTTGCTGGTCTATTGACTGGTAATTGGAAATTGGGGCTATCTATCGGTGGTATAGAAGTTATGACAAAAATGATATTATATTATTGTCACGAACGAGTGTGGTACAAATATATTGCCTATGGAGTTGACAACACAGGTGACTAACGCTATATTTAGATAGTGACCTACAAGGAGAACTCTCTAGTGTATCAAAATATTTTTATCGAAGACGGGGAAGGGCGTGGTACAGTACATTTATGGGATGACCAGAATGGCTATACCGCCCTTCCTTTTTCGCAGTTTGATTACTGCTATAAGCCCGACAGCAATGGCTCCAAATTAAGTATGACAGGAATGCGGGTCAGTAAGACCCGAGGATATTACAAAGACCATCCCGAATATTTTGAAACCGATATTCCTCGTGAAACTCGTGTCTTAACCGATTTGTATCTCCACGAAGATAATCCATCCGTGGGGCACAAGACTATTTTCTTTGACATCGAAGTGTCAATGGAAAACGGATTACCCAATACAGAAAATCCCAACAATGAAGTGACCGCTATTACGCTCTATGATAATATCACGAGTGAGTATACGGTATTGGTCTTAGACAAGTCGGGTACTCGCCAGAATTATAAAAAGGGTGATATTGATACCTACTTCTTTGATAATGAAATTGATTTACTCTACAAGTTCTTGGATGTATATGAAGCCATTGGTCCTACGGTTATTACAGGATGGAACAGCGATTACTTTGATGTGCCGTATCTGTTCAATCGTATCCGTCAGCAGTGTGGCAATAATACTGCCAAGCGAATGTCGCCTATTGGTAAAATGAAATATTCGAAATTCCGCAAGAAGTGGATTATTGCGGGGGTATCTTCGTTGGATTATCTGGACTTGTATAAAAAGTTCACCTATGGACAGCAACCAAACTATCGGTTAGATACCATTGGGCGCATTGAAGTAGGAATGGGGAAAACTGAATATCAAGGGTCATTGGATGAATTATTTCGAAATGACCTTGATACATTTATTGAATATAATGTTCAAGACGTACGCATTATTGTGGCGTTGGATAAGAAGATGAAATTGATTGAATTGGTGCGGGGCATTTGCCATGTCGGACACGTGCCCTATGAAGATTATAGTTTCAGTTCGAAGTTCTTGGAAGGCACCATTATCACCTATCTACATCGTAAGGATGTGGTGGTCAGCAATAAACCTGCCGATGGTCGTAAGTTGATGGAAGAACGTGCGGAGAGCGACGAGGAAGGGTTTGCGGGGGCATTCGTGAAGCCACCCGTTCCTGGACTCTATGATTGGGTCTATTCCTTAGACTTACAATCGCTGTATCCTTCCATTATTATGTCTCTCAACATTTCCCCTGAAACGAAACGTGGGTACATCACTAATTGGGATGCGGAAAAGCATCGCAAGGGCGAGATTGACATTTATTTAATGCGAGACAAGGAAACGGAAACCGTTATGCGATTGCCTCGTGAAAACTTTATTAAGTTTATGAGCACCGCCAACATGTACATTAGTTCCAATGGGGTCTTATACGATGCAACCAAGATGGGAATTATTCCCGAAGTATTAGATCGTTGGTTTGCTGAACGTATTGAATATAAGAATTTAATGAAGAAATATAAGAATGAAGGTAATACGGAAATGGCAGAGTTCTATGACCGTCGCCAGCATATTCAAAAGATTTTCCTGAATTCTCTCTATGGTGTCTTGGGATTGCCTATCTTTCGGTTCTTTGATATTGATAATGCGTTAGCGGTCACGGCGACGGGTCAAGATGTGATTAAGAATAGTGCAACCTTTGCAAATAACTTATACAATGAACGATTGCAGGATACCAAGGATTATTGCCTCTATATTGATACCGATTCCTTGTATTTCTCGTCTAATGCATTAATTCCACCCACCGCAGACCCAAAGGAATTTACCATTAAGTTGGCGCATGTCGTAGAAAAGAAATTGAATGATTATTATGATACAATGGCACAGGAGTTATTTTTTTGCACGGCGCATCGGTTCCACATCAAAGGAGAATCGGTTGCCAGCAAAGGATTGTGGATTGCGAAGAAACGCTATGCAATGAATGTCGTATATGATTTGGAAGCTTCGTTGGATGTGGATAGTAAGTTAAAGGTAAAGGGATTGGATGTGATTCGGTCTACCTTCCCACCCGCCTTCCGTGAATTCATGAATATTGTATTGAAGGATGTGTTGAGGGGCATTACCAAAGAGGAGATGGATGAAAAGGTATTAACATTCCGCACTCAATTAGATACTCAACCCTATATCAATGTTGCGCGGAATACCTCGGTCAAGAATATCTCTGAATATGAAAAGGGGTCTGGGGCAACACTGGGCGAATTTAAGAAGGGCACTCCTGCCCATGTGAAAGCTGCAATTACCTATAACCGCATGTTGCGTCATTTTAATATTCATACGAAATACGCAACGATTTCTGACGGGGAAAAGATTAAGTATGTGTATCTGACCACGAACCCATGGAACCTTGACACCATTGCGGTCAAGGGATATAATGACCCAAGGGAAATTACAGATATCGCATCACAATATATTGATTACGAAGCATTGTTCACGAATGAATTAAAAACCAAATTAGATGATTTTTATAGTGCATTGGGATGGGGATTATTACCCACGGATGTTAATCAGAAAGCAAAAGAATTCTTTTCATTTTAAGAGGCGGCATGGAAAATAAAATTACGGTATACCGAGCATCTAAAAACAAACCCATTCCGGGGTGGCAATTTCATGCCGCTTCTCCAAAACGAGAATGGATGGATGAATACATTCATATGTATCGTTGTTTGCCCATGACGATTGCAAATCAAAATGGATGGGTCATTGAATGCCCGTGCGATATTAGTGCTGTGTGGTTTGGTGGGCAGGACCGTCGGTCTATGCACTTTTGGATGGACAAAGAACATAATGTGCCGAACCAGTGGGTCAAGTGTCACTTTGTTGGTGGCGTGATTACCTTTGAGTTTGACTTTTTGATTAAAACGAACGAGAAGGTTAATTTGTTAGTGCGAGGAGCGCCAAACTTCTTTGTGGATGGTGCACATCCATTAGAAGGGGTGGTCGAAACGGATTGGTTGAATTATTCCTTTACAATGAATTGGCGAGTTACGGAACCGAATAAGATTGTAAAGTTTAAGAAGGGGGACCCTATTTGTTTCATTCAGCCGATTCCGCACAACTACGCAGAAACCTTTGATTTTAATATTGAATACCTCCAAGATAATCCTGAATTACAACAAAAGTTTGATGCGCATAATGAATCACGGACAAAATTTCGTGATGATAAGAAGGCAGGATCGCATGATGAAGATTGGCAGAAGCATTATTTTCAAGGATTGGATGTCAAGTCGGGAGAAACGATTGGAAAGGACCGTCACGCTATTAAATTGAATTTAACAGAACCAACAGACCAAAAAGTAGCCGCTACTGTAGAAATTAGCAATACGATTACAGTAATCGACGGCAGACCTAAACTCGAAATTGTTAAATAGTATTTATTATACTTGACACGGGGCACGATATATGGTATATTTCATGTATCCCTAACTAGGAGCACAAATGCAGGTTGTTAAACAAAGCGATTGGCTTATCTCTGAAAATAAAGTGGGAAATAAAAAGTACTGGAAACTCCATATTACCCAAGACGGAGACAAGTATTTTACCCAAACGCACTGGTATCAGATGACGGCAACAGGTAAGGCATCAAAGGAGCAATTCTCCGAGCCATACTATGCGGCTCCTACGAATGAAGGTCGAGCAAATGAACGGAACAGCCGTCAACAGGCTGACTTTGAGTTTGATGCAATTGTAAAGAAGCAAAAGGATAAGGGGTATCGTGCAAAGGGTGAGAAAGCGCAAGAACGCCCAATGCCAATGCTTGCTCATAAGTTCAAGGACCATCCAACAAAAGTACAGTGGCCGTGTTTTGTCCAACCCAAGATGAATGGGATGCGTATGCTGTTTGATGGGGAACGTGGGTGGAGCCGTGGGAACAAAGAAATTATTCCTGAAGTTATCCAGCACCTTAAATTTGATACTAATGGATTTACGTTGGACGGTGAGTTGATTCTGCCTGGTAATGTATTGCTCCAAGAAACGATGAAGGCGGCAAAGAAATACCGTCCCGAATTGTCTCCGTTACTGGAATACCATGTATATGATGTGGTGGATAGTACACTGCCCTATGCCAAGCGGTACCAGTTGATTGTAGACTTGCTCCAGAACGCTCCAGCGAACGTTAAGCTGGTTATGACGGATAGTGTGAAGAATGAGGCAGAGGTGTTGAAGTCTCATAAGATGTTTGTAAAACAGGGATATGAGGGCACGATGATTCGTAACCCTGCTATGACATATGAAATTGGAAAACGGTCGTATTCACTTTTAAAGCTAAAGGATTTCATTGATGCTGAATATTGTATTCTTGCTGTGGTTGATGGCGCTGGTAGTGATCGAGACTTGGCAATTTTTGTACTGGATAATGGTCACGGTCAACAATTTAACTGCCGTCCAGAAGGTACGCAGGAAAATCGTGCAGAACTTTTCAAGAACCGAAAGACACTGATTGGAAAGTATTTGACAGTACGCTACCAAGAATTGAGTGCAGATTTGGTGCCGATTTTCCCTGTTGGGGTTTCTATTCGTGAGTGGGGAGAATTTTAATGAGTAAAGCAAAATTACAATGGGATATTGTATTTGCGTGGAGTGTTATTGTTATGTTTCTCGGAGTATTTTGGTGGGAAGTGATTTACAGTAGTATTCACATTATACAAAAACATAGATAACTGGACACTAATATGACAGAAAACAAAGAACGTGACGAGAATGGCAACCTGATCTCCAATAGATAATATGCTTATAGATTTCATTTTAACATTTCTTATGATAACTGTAATATGTAGTGCAAGTTTGTCAATAGTACTGTCATTAAAAACTGTTGTGCGTCGGCTTGCTCGGCAATCGGATAGCCGAGCACACCATCGCGGTACAAGACAACACTACCGGCCGTTTATGACCGACCTTTTTACCCCCGATAGGAGAAAGTATATGATTGATGGTATGTGGATTAAACGCCGATTCTCAAAGTACGAACACTGCGTAGGATGCAGAGAAGTCACCGATATTCGTAAAGACATTGACATTTCCATTCGACACCACTACATTGAAGGAAGTGGACAATTGTGTTATGAATGTTATATGTTAATTTATCCGAATGAACTCCCGATTGTTGTACCAACATATGATTAACAAATTTATTTTCTCCAATACGAGACCGTTAACATGCCCAATGAATTTACCCCAATACCATATGTAGATGTACGAGATAATGCATTAACATATGGAAGAACGCCAAACAGTCCCGCAAATCTCAATCCAGTCGATATCAATGAGTGGAAGGCTACGGTAGAACCTACGTTTAAGCATTATTTCACGGAAAAGTATGATACGCTTGTACGAGAATATGAGCAATTACTGCGAGAATATCAGATTAATAAATTGGTATATGAAAGTTCGATAGGGTTCAAACCAATTATTGGCGTCACATATTATCTATATATAAAAAAAAATAACACTTCTTTTCTTTCTATTGTTAGTCCATCGGAAGCATTCTGGGAAGGATATGTAGGAACTTTCAAGCTGAATCCGCAGTGTGCATGGGAAGAAATACGATAATCACGGGCGGTGCAGTTGGTCGGGACAACGTTAGTGTGTACGGGTTCGCTACTCGATGTTACATCACATTAAGCTATGCCAAGGAATAGAGGTTCGAATCCTCCATCGCCACGTTAGGAGATACTATGCTACTAAGGTTACTACTACAATTAACCGTACCATTGCTTATCAATAAACCGATTCCTGATAAGCATGAGATACGTGATTCGTCGGTCAACTATATTGTATTACATTATGATGAGGGTGGAGATTATAAGATTGCACGAATTACGTTGATTAAACGTCACGCCAGTTATCATTACTTTGTGAAACGAGATGGCACGATTATCAAGCTACTGGACCCAATGTATGCGGGTAGTCATGCTGGATTGTCCTACTATAATGGGAATTTCCATATTAACAAATACAGTATTGGGATTTGTCTGGAAAACAAACCACCTCAAGAATATACCCGTAAACAGTATACGAGTACGGCGTGGTTGATTAAATCTCTCCAACAACGATATCACGATAGTACATCACATATTATTCTTGGTCATTCGGATGTAGCATGGCCCCGGGGGCGCAAACAAGACCCTGGAAAACGATTTAAGTGGAATATCCTACATCAACTAATAGACTCAACCACCGCGAGGAAACCCAATGAAAGTAAACATCCCAAAGTACCCATCGTACCCAAACACAAAAAGAAACGTAAAAATCCACATTGACCCGTGGGATACGTGGAGCCTAGACAGTACATTGGCACTTATCATTCATCCCGCACTCGTACAGTTCAAGGAACAGAATTGCGGATATCCTAGTGGAGTTACCGAAAACGAATGGGATATTATTATAGATAAGATGATTTTTGCTTTTGCACAGATTATTAGTTCATGGGAGGACGGAGATTTTTATACTGGAGTTTCGGATTATGTGTGGAAGCCGGTAGATAAAAATGGTGAACTGACTTTTGATGAATCTGAGTTTTTCGGGTGGGAAATGGAGACAGGTCCCAATCATACCGCAAAGTTTGATGTAAAAAAGTATGATGAATACGAACAAAAAATTCAAGAAGGATGTGAATTGTTCGGGAAATATTTTCGGGGATTGTGGACATAATGGCCTTACAAGGGTATTATGTTGAACCGATGAGTTTTTCTGATACAGTACGGGTATTTCTCCGTAACTGGCATTATTCGGATTATGTGAATATTCAAGCCAAAGAAGTATTCGGATTGTTCCGAGAGGGTGTATTTTTACCGGAATTGGTTGGAGTATGTATTTATACTAGACCTGCTGGTCCTGCTGCGGCAAAACGGTACTACCCACAAGACCCAGATAAATGCTTGGAATTACGGAGATTATGTTTAATTGATGACACTCCGAAAAATGCAGAAAGTTTCTTTGTAAGCAGAACGATTAAATGGTTACGAAAGAATACCGAATGGAAGTATATTGTCAGTTACGCCGACCCAGAACAGGGACATCAGGGTACCATCTACAAAGCGGCTAATTTCAAGTATGAGGGAGTTACGAGTGCTGGGTCATCGTTACTAGTTGACGGTGTTCCATTTCACATCAGAACGCTTACAATGATGGACCGACCATATGGGGCAGAAATTAATAATCGGTATAAACGGAAAGATCCTGGTATTCAGATTGTAAAAACCAAACCTAAGTATATTTATACATATGCCTTATAATGGAGTTATTTATGGGAATGTTTGATTATTTACGGGTAGAAATAGAAATCCCCGGATGCGGAGACTGTAGTGCGGAGGAATTTCAAACCAAAGATTTTGAAAACCTTATGTACCAATACGTTATCACTAAAAATGGCGAATTATACAAAGAATGTTGGGAATATAAATGGATTGATGACGATTCTCTGCAATATACTAAAGGGTATTTAGAAAGAATTCCCGATTCATATCGCCGTGAGTACTTGACAAACTACCATGGGGATGTTAACTTTTATAGTGGAAGTATGTTGGCCGGAAAGTTACGAGATTATTATGCACGGTTCACCGAAGGAAAACTTACACAAATCTGGTATACAGATAAATAACTAATGAGGTTACACATGGAAAAGGTAAAGCTGGAACGGTTTATTAGCAAGTACAATTTGGGTGGTGCATGTGAGAGCGTGAAGCTGGTATCCGATGGTGATACGCTTAAGGTACGGGCACATTCTGATGATAAGAATATTCTGACCGAAGTTACCGTGGACGATATCAAGTTCCCCGAAGGTGAATTCAGTCTGTATGAGACTCGCAAGCTACGGTCGCTTTTGGGCGTGCTCGGAGATTCATTAACGATTACCCCAAATAAGTCTACAACGAAGATGGTGGGATTAAACCTTGCGGATTCGAATACAAAGGTTACATTTGTGTTGTCCGATGAATCGGTTATCCCGAAGGTTCCCGAACTAAAGAAGCTTCCAAATTCGGAAGTAGAAATTATGTTGGATGAGAAGTTTATCAATACGTTCGTCAAGGCAAAGGGTGCGTTGTCCGAAGTGGATACCTTCACGGTATTGAGCACGGGCGAAGATAATATCGCATCGGTGATTGTCGGATATTCATCGTTGAATACCAATCGTGTAAGCATTTCAGCAAGTACAAAGACAAATGCTAAACTGGATGCGATTAGTTTCTCTGCCACACACTTTAAGGAAGTGTTGATGGCGAATAAGGAAATTCAAACGGGAACGTTGAAGATTAGCTCCAAGGGAATTGCTGTTGCTGAATTCATTGGTGATAAGTTTACCAGTAAGTACTACCTCGTCCAGATTGACACGAAAGATTAATGGCAAATTTTGACGATTTCTTTGATGCTCCAAAATTTGATTTTGACGAAGAACGGAAATCTTTTATAGAAAACTTGGATATGTTGAAGGCGATGACTGTCCAAGAACAAACTCTCTATAAGAAATATAAAGAAGTAAATGATTTTTACTTTCATTCCGTGGATAAAGCCCGTCAAGTAAAAGCAAAGATTTGGACTCCTACCGATATTCAAAATAAGGAATTAACCATCGAGGAAATCCGTGCCCTAGAACCTCGTATTCGGGTTGTTGCTTCGACCAAAAGTACGGATGATATGGATTGGAATATGTTGCGCGTATTCAGCCATTCGATGGAATTTGATAGAAACCCAGGCAGATTCTTGCGATTCCTCGTATATGATAATGTAACGGGGAAATATCTTGGAGCAACTTCGTTGGGGAGTGATGTCATCGTAATTAGTTGCCGAGATAAATGGATTGGGTGGAGTCGTGATGTTAAGATTGACGGAAAGAAACTTGCGAATTCCGCTATCGGTACTTGTATTATGGCAACCCAGCCGTTTGGGTATAATTTCCTCGGTGGAAAGCTTGTTGCGTCATTACTTACGACGAATGTAGTATCCGATGCTTGGCAGGATATGTATGATAATATTTTGGTGGGATTAACCACGACTTCATTGTACGGGTCAGAAAGTATGTACAATAGTATTCCGTTCTGGAAGAAGGTGGGGTCTAGCACGGGTAAGATTGGTATTAAGCCGGATGATGCGTTATATGCACGACTGCATGCGTGGTTAAAGGAAAACTTTAGCGATGAATATGCTAAGCGATTTGTAAAAGAAGATGGGTCTAATGGACCTGTTACGGGGATTAAGCAGCAAATTCTTACGATGCTGTTTCGTGAACTTGGGGTCTCAGCCAGTAAATACAAGCACGGATTTCAACGTGGAGTATATTATGCTCCCCGATACGAAAATACGCGTGAGTTTCTTCGTGGAGAAATTACGGAAGATGCCTTGATTCCCCTAAAGAAATTAGAGCGGGATACGGACTCCGTTATTGATTGGTGGAAGCCTAAGGCTATAAAGCGATATGAAACATTACATCAAGAAAATAGATTAAAATCTGATATGCTGTACTATACCAAATTAATCGGTATATCGTGGGATGAAGCAAAACAACTATACTTAACAGATGTGGGGCGATAATGGATATCACACATTTTACAGAAGAAGCAGATGAATTAGCAGAATATAAGTATAAAGTTCTTATATACGGAAATTATACCTACCGAGAAAATTTAGAAGCAGATTCTCTTGTAGTCGTATTAAAAAATGTTATACCATATCTTACAAAGCGATATAGTGTACATTTTACGATTGTTGTTCCGCAATCAATTAAAAGTCTATCATTTCCAAATGTTGATCAGGTAATTTTGAAACTTCCTAGTTACATCAATACTATGCGTACGCATTTTGATGCAACGAGACTTTTGGAAATTATGAATTGGAGAGAAAAAGATTTTGATATTATCTATACCCATCTTCCAGAACATACGGCACAGATAGCGAATTGTGTATTTAATAATACGCATTTTAGACCGAAAATTATTGGGTATTCGCATTGGTTTGAAGTACCTAAAAATGCCCCATATGAAAAAACTATGTTGATGGCGGCGTTAGCTGGGGTACTCGAAATGGACGAATGTGGGGTTAATTCGAATTGGTTGAAGCAGCTGGTCGTAGCAGAGGCTGAAAAGTACCTCGCAAAGCCTCTAATTGACCGCCTGAATAAGATAATTCAGCCACACTATCTAGGAGTTGACATGACGCTAGATAGGTCTCCAAATATAAAAAAGAAATCCGTTATATTTAACCACAGACCAAGCAGCTATACGGGGTGGGATTGGTTTTGTGGGGTAGTGGACGAAATATGGAAGACCCGACAAGATTTTACGGTATATTCAACATTAGCACAGGTTGACCGGCCGTGGAATCAAAAGATAACAACGAAAACTCGTGAACAATATATGGAAACCTTAGCATCTATGCAATTTGGGGTAGGATGTTTCCAGAATTATTCCGCATGGAGTATTAGTGTTACCGATGGATTATCCGTAAATGTTCCATATCTACTTCCATCCGGATTATGCTATCCAGAAATGGTACCAGCCGATTATCCGTATTTATATGATAACAAGGAAGACTTTATCAAAAAGTTTAATGAAATGCTTGATAATGACCAATATATTGATACTAAAGATATTGCTAAAAGTATGATATGGGAAAATCGTATTGAACATTGGTTTGGTGGATGGGATAACGTATTTAATTTGAAAGCTATGAGTGATACGGATGGTGTTAAGAAAGTAACATCTCTTATTAGAAATCATAAATATATTTCTAAGAAAGACCTACTTGACAAATTGGGTTGGGGCGTACATATTAAATGGACGGGGTATCGGAACAAGCTCCGAGAAAACCCCGATATTAAATTCACCAAACACGGTTACGAATGGGTGGGTACATGAAAGAAAATTCTCTATGGGTAGAACATTATCGGCCCGATACATTAGCTGGGTATATTAGTAATGGTGGATTGAAGGATAAGCTGTCCGACTTCATTGCATCACAAGATATTCCACATCTATTGTTCTATGGGACAGCAGGAACGGGGAAGACCACCGCTGCAAAGATTCTGGTCAAGAATATTGAGTGTGATTATTTGTTTATTAATGCATCCGATGAACGTGGTATTGACCTTATCCGAGATAAGATTAAGAACTTCGCGTCAACGGTGGGATTTACTCCATTAAAGATTGTGGTATTGGACGAATCGGACGCATTGACTCCAGATGCCCAAGCAGCACTTCGTAATATGATGGAAGTATTTAGCGATAGAACCAGATTCATTCTAACGTGCAATTATGTCGAACGTATCATTGCTCCGATTATTAGTCGGTGTCAGACG
>Ga0114969_10002291_pt1 | contig 15779 bp, 22 predicted proteins | sample M_130807_MF_Meta_FD_87316 | JGI IMG/M metagenome (GOLD analysis project Ga0114969, IMG submission 87316) | Freshwater microbial communities from Lake Montjoie, Canada to study carbon cycling - M_130807_MF_MetaG | ecosystem: Environmental > Aquatic > Freshwater > Lake | place: Lake Montjoie...
CCTTACAACTGAAGCCCAAGACGTATAATTGAATATGCCGCTGTAGCTCAGGGGTTAGAGTAGCTGTTTTGTAAACAGCGGGTCGTGGGTTCGAATCCCACTGGCGGCTCCATGAAAATAAAAGGATGCTAAAAGGTGTTTGTAACAATGGTGTATGAATCATGGACAGGATCGTGGTACATGTGGAGCAATGATGTCCCGCGGATGCGCATGGATATCAATGAGGATCCGGATTTATTTCACATGGATATTACTGGAATCAAGAAGGTTTCCTGTCATGAGTGAAGAGCTACAGTATTTGCAATTTGGAATTACTTTACTGAACACATTCATGTTAATGTCAGTATTTTACATGCTATACACCATAGGTATGAACAACAGGAGGGGACCAAGAAATGGACACTGATCGGGAAATTGGTTTGCGATTCATGCTGTTGGGCAGCGCAGGATCGGGCAAAGACACCATGGCTAACCTGTTGATCAGGAAAATTGGCAATTGTCACATTCTTTCGTTTGCAGCTCCTGTCAAGCGCATGACAGGCAAGATGATTCGTTATATTTCCGATGATGAAAATCTTGGGCTTGTGCAAAAAATGGAGCAAATGACAGATGTGCAATACAGGGAATTCATGCGTCATTTCTGGCAGTGGTTTGGAACGGAAGTTGGCCGCAAAACCATTGGAGAGGATTTCTGGATCAACAAACTCAGGGATTCCATCGAAGATATTGAGACGGCGTATCCACCAACTGATGGCATGATTCCTGCATTTGTTGTTACCGATTGCAGATTTGCCAATGAGCATCAATGGGGAATTGACAACGGATTTGTTATCGTGAGAATTTCCGGAGACTGGAGACAGTCAGGAGGCATTCCCAATCATTCAAGTGAAATTTCTCACATTACGCTTAAAGAGCATCTTTATTTCTCAAACAACGGTACAATAAAGGAAATGGAAAACTGGATTGATGAAGTTCTTGTTCCGTTTGCTCGTGAGTACAAAATAGTAAGGAAAAAAGATGCATGATGATCAAGTTTCCGCCATATTCGGTGCAACAAGACTGCTTGTCTTCGCCCTGTCGCTCATCCTGCTAAGATTCTGGTGAAAGGATTACGAAAATGAATCAGGTTGTTGCTCCTCCTCCAGTCAAGCTTCCGGACATTGCCATCCCAGATTTGTACGACGACGATCCGTTGATTCCAACAGAAGAGGACGAGGAGTTGTTTGACTGGGATGAGGTTCTCAAGGGAATCCAATCAGATTTGGATGATGAGGAACCACAGGAAGTAGGTGCCGGGAGCGGGACTCGAACCCGCACGGGGAATATCCCCTCCTGATTTTAAGTCAGGTATGTCTGCCATTTCATCATCCCGGCTGGGCTGGGGCACTAGGATTCGAACCTAGGAATGCCGGATTCAAAGTCCGGAGCCTTACCACTTGGCGACACCCCATCGCTCACCATATGATACAGTATTCCTAGGAAAGGTCAATCATGAGCGAAGAACAGAAGAAATTGAGTCCCGGAGTTCCGTACCCCAAGCCCGAGAAAAAGGTCAAGAAGAACAAGGGCTTCAAGGGCAGCAAGGAAGGCAAGTAGATGTATCTCAATGAGAATCTTCGAAAATTTTTTCATGGAGAAAAGGGAGCCATTGCGAACAAGATTCGCAATGAGCATCAGACAAAGGCAATCATCGTCCTTCCCATCAAGCCGCAGAAACGCATTCATTTCTTCCTGAAGACCAAGCGTGTCCTCGCTCAGCCCAAGTATGCGTTGCGTTTTCACAAGAACATGTCTTCCGAAGCTCGCGAGGTCGTTCTGAAGTACCTCAAGAAGTGGCGTTCAAAAGGAAGCGTTGAAACTTTCTCGACAATCGGGAATATCCTGAGAACATTTTAACATGAAAAGCTACATTGACTTGTATGAATCTATTCATGAAGATGGTCATCTTGTCGGTGTAGCAAGAAACGAAGAGTTTTCAACGGGAACATTTTACCCTCAGTTGTACAAGCATATCGAAAAGCTTGGAGAGGAACGTTCTTTCACGTTTGAGTCATTCGGATACCTTGTCTACGATTTTCCCGGATACAGCATCTTGGATCATCGTAAGGCAGGGCTTCCGGGTGAGTACGTTTCTCGCCCTGATAGGGATCCAAGTATGCTTCCGTTGGAATGGAGGCATTTGGCTGTTGCCAATCCCATGTTTTCCCACCGTGATCACTATTCTGGATTCATTCATCCCTCAGATAAATTGTTCATAAAAATATTGGAAAATCCACAATCTGCTGAAGGACATTATTTCATTTTTGGAGAAACCAGATAATTCTGGTACAGTAGATTCGTTCAGCAAGGTCCTGTGGCGCAATGGTAGCGCAAGAGACTTTTAATCTTTTGGTTGTGGGTTCGACTCCCACTGGGACCACCGTAAGGATATGTCATGATCGAGTTTTCCATCAAAAAGGTTGCATATAAACATAAGAAAAATACCAAAGCGGAAACAACGGTGTTGGCTTTGGACTTGACGGAAAAAGAGGTCGAGAAAATATTGGAAACGGTGGTTCCCGGAAATTCCAAAGAACTTAGGGAATCATTATTTGCTGCCATTTCCGAATCAATCTTTTCGCGTGCAGAAAAAGCCATTGGCGAAGAGATTGCCAATGGAGAAATCTGGATGCGTATTCGTGCCTGACAAGGTTACGTGGAGAATTGGCGGATTAAGATCCGCATCTGTTGGTTCTGCTTGGATTTCTTCAGAAGGACGAACAGGATTTTATCGTGGCAACCGCAAAATTGAAGAACCCAATCCTTTGAGCAAGGCATTCAGGCAATATTTTGCAGAAGGATTGAACGCTAAAGTTGATGCCGTTCCGGGTTCTTTTGACAATCATGATGATTTGATTGATCAGATAATTCAGCAATCTGACGCCATGACAGAAAATTGTCTGGTAACTTTTTTTGTTCCCGCAGAATTTTGGTGTCCCGTTCACTGGTTCTTGCTCGACTGCAGACATCGACTGACTCCTCGCGAATCATGGCTCGTGGAGTCCAATGTCGATGCGCTTCGTCCGTCTGGTATGATCTTGACGGATGACTGAATTCACGGCGGCCCGTAGCTCAGTGGTTAGAGCACGATCTTATAAATACGAGGTCATGGGTCCAATTCCCATCGGGCCTACCATTCAGCAAAAAGGAATATTTTGATGCCAGCGATCAAAATTGAGAATATCATTTGGAGTGTCAACACAGAAGTCAGCGAAGAAGAGTATGCTACTTTCCCATTGGAGGCAATTGTTGACATACACGAGAGTTATTATCTTCAAGAACCTATTGAGTCAATTATTCACAATGTCCTTGAAAGTTACACTAATATTCCAGCAAAAAGTTTTGATTTCAGTGTGGTCATGAGAAATGGTCCGGTACTAAAGTATTTCAAGAATCGTGAAAATACGCTGGCATTTTCCGGGCCGCTTTGGTAATAGTTTGCGGACCCATAGCTCAGCGGTTAGAGCATCTCTCTCATAAAGAGCAGGCCGCAGGTTCAAATCCTGCTGGGTCTACCCAATCACCCATGCGAAGGAAATGTCATTCAGTGCAGAAAGAACAAAGCGAACATGACAAAATTTGCGACTTCATTGATGAGCATTACCCTGCTCACAATGAGGAAGAAGGCAATGGAATTCTTCTTGCCGACGGATTTGAGAAGGCATTCATCGGCGTTGGCGCTGCATATTATAATCCACCTTGCGCCGTGTATGACTACGATAAATGCATTGAGATCCTTATCGATGGTGGTGTGAGTACGTACGAGGAGGCAGTGGAATATTTCGAGTTCAATGTCGTAGGCGCATATGTTGGCCCTCAGACTCCCATATTCATGCGGAAATTTGAGGAAGTAGAAAAGTTTTCCTTGTTTGAGAAAGAAAATTAATGAACAGGTTTATTCTTGATGCCGATCCAACCGTTTCTGCTCAATATCACAACGACAAACATGTCGTCAAGATGATTCTTGAAGAGGCACAGATGCTAAGTACTGCGCATCGTGTGCTTGATGGCATTGCAACCACTGTTGTTTCTTTGACAGGAAGGAAAAGTACGCAGTACGTGCTTGAGTCCAAGATGGACGAAGTGTTCTACAAGGCAACACATATCAATCATCCTTGCAATGCTTGGGTTAGGGAAACCTCTGAAAATTATCAATGGGGGTATTCTCTTCTTGTTTCACTTTTTGCGGAATACACGCATCGGTATGGAAAAATTCATGCAACTGAAAATATTGCGTGGGCGCTGAAGCATCAGCCTCGAAATATTCTTTCAGGACCAATGACTTCATTTCCTCAAGCAATGCCTGATGAATGCAAGCATATTTCTGATCCCGTTGCGGCTTATCAGAAATACTACGTACTTCACAAGCATTCGATTGGACACTGGACTAAGAGGGAAACTCCCTCGTTTTTCCTCAACGCAACGGAAAACTATGTGATATGATTAGCTTGAAATCAGAAGAATACATTGGGTCAGTTTGGAAGACAAAGACAAAAGCCCATTATGGAAGACTTCGACAAATTGTGGGATTCAACAAAAACAGTACGTCAGTGCGGGTAAAGGAACAAGGCAAGATCACTCGTCAACATGCGAGTGTCATTTACTCTATCAACGTTGAAGTATTTGTTCGGGAACATGATTTGATAAGGAAAAAATAATATGGCTAACACCGAAGGTCCATCATTGTTTTTGAGCGAAACAATGCAAAACGAATTGCAGGAAATCGATCAGATGATTTCCTACATCGTTCTTGAGCACGATCAGCTTGCCAAGGCTGTTCGTGCAGTCATTCCCAATGAAGAGCCTCATGTCATTGTATTGAACGAGATACTTGAGTGGCTTCGCATTGCGCGTGCAGCAAGAATTGGTGACCTTCGGTACAGGCGTGATATGGTGCTTCCGTATACCAATCAGCAGATCGAGGAAATTTCTCTTGACGAATACATGTTCGAGACTCCTGTTGACATGGAAAGTCTTCTTCGTCGAAGGCTTGACTCAATCGCACAAGAGAAAGAAAATTTAATTGAATTACCCGTTCAGGTATCGGCAATCCAGATACCCGAGCCAGTCGTTGAATCTGTGGAGGAATATCATGTACAGGCCCCCGTAACGAAAATGAGTGTCCCTGATTGGGTTCCCATTTCAGCAATTGCAGCCGTAGTGAGTTTGGTTGTTTCCATTCTTGCGTCATTTGTTCGTTAGGAGAAAAAAAATGCAGAGCAGTCTCACACTTTCGTTGAAGCTTCGAAAGAAGCTTGGCGAAACCGCAGATCCGTCACATTTTGCGCCAATCAATATTGATGCGCTTGCAAGGGAATTCAATACGTCGAGCACAAGGGTGTTGCGTGCAGCACGTGATCTTGAGCGGAAGACAAAGGAAATTCGTCGTCATTATGATACGAGTGGAAAGCTTTTTGCTGCTCGATTGCTCCCTCAATTTTTTGTGAGATATGACTGGACCGTCAATCCCAATGAAACGTCTACCAGAAAGGAAAAAACAGCCGTGAACAACAATGATCATGTCGACCCCGTACTGAATTCAGTGAGGAATCCCTTTGACAGTCAGAATCGTGTGAATGCTTACGTTCGTCCGTCACTGGATAATAATTCCGAGAACAACATTCCTAATCATAACCACAAGAAACCATTTTCTTCTGTGGATCTGTCGTTGCGAGCAGACACCAATGGTGGTGGGACAACGTACACAGGCATGAACAGCACTATCAAGGCTCCCATGGAAGTTACCATCAGCGATATGTTGCCGATCATCAGTCAGTACTCATCGGTGCTCTCCACAACCCTTTCCTTGCTCAAGGAGCCGCCGCAGATTGATCCTGCTGCGCAGACGTTGGTGCGGGAGGCACTCCGTGCACACGAAGCATTGAAACTTGCGTATTCATTGCTTCCTCCAGAGCATCGCTCACGAGTTCTTGCCACACTGCGTGGTATTTGATTGTGCCTCCTCTGGTTCCCGGAGAGCCAAGATATCTTTCCAATTCGCAGATTGAAATTCTTCTTGAATGTACATGGAAGCACAAACTCAAGTACATTGATGATGTGCAAGAGCCAACCAGTGACCATCTTATCATTGGTTCTGCTGTGCACAAAGGAGTTGAGGTCTATCGAATCGCTCAAATGGAAAACAGGCTTGGCGAATGGACCGAGAACCAGAGGAATCGCGCAGTCATTGATGCGATGAACAATGAGTTTGATACCCTTCTGTATAATGCCGAGAACGGCATTCCAAAGGAGGGATCAACTATACAGCCGATGTTTGGAGTCAAATGGTCTGCTGGAATGTCCGCTGAAATGGCGAGGAATCTTTGCAAAATGCTCTTGCAAGCATATTTTTATCGTACTGCAGAGAGCGACATTCCGGGTACACCCAAGGCTCCATTAGCCATGATCGACACTCCGTTATCCATTGAGGAAGAGTTCATGGTTCCCATTCCGGGAATGCCGAACTGGTCCGCAAAGGGTCGTTTCGACATGCGAACCAGTTCGGCTATTGTGGATCTGAAGACTGCCAAACAGAAATATTCCCAGCCAGAAATGGCCAAGAAAACACAACCAAGTCTCTATTCGTTTGCTTGGTTGGCCAAGGCTGGAGAATTCCTTCCGGAATTCAGATATCACCTGCTGGTGAAACCAAACAGGAATGTCTGGTCTTCCTCATCGAGACAATCTCCTCCTCAGGATATCAATGCGTATCGTGCGGTAGTTCAGCAAACCAGACGGGATCCGTCCGAGATTCTCTGGTTTCTGGATTATCTTCGTCGTCAGATCCACCAGATTGAGGCAGGAACGCAGACACAGCGTCAGAACGCAACATGGTGCGAGTATTGCGGCGTGGCCAGCGTGTGCAAGCCGTGGCTTGACGAGGGCACTAGACGTGCTCCGGAAGATGTGCTACACTCTCTGCGGGAGCTGGTCAACTCCCGTGACGTAAACGCGGAGGCGACCCCTTCGCAGGGAATGAAAGGTAACGACAATGGGTTCTCTAAATAAGATTCTTCTCATCGGGAACGTGGGACGCGATCCAGAAGTGCGTCTCTCCAAGAACGGTGACTCGATGGCGACGTTTTCCTTGGCGACTTCCTACGGATACAAGAGTGGCGAGGGCGAGCGTGATCAGCAGACTGAGTGGCACCGCATTGTGATGTGGCGCAAGCTGGCAGAACAAGCAGAGAAGTACGTCAAGAAGGGTCGCAAGCTTTACGTCGAGGGACGTGTGCAGACCCGTACCTACGACACCCCAGCTGGAGAGAAGAAGTCGATCACTGAGGTGATTGCAGATCGCATGGAGTTTCTTGATCGCCCCGGTGATGGCGAAGACTCCACGGGTTCTTCTGCTCCTTCATATTCTGCTCGTCCTGCTGCTACCGCAACCGCTTCGCGTGGACGGGCTTCTGGTGGAACGGCTGCGCCCATCCAAGACATGGACGATCCGTTCGCATTCGAAGATCTTCGCAGCTAATCACATCGTATAGTTGGATAATGGGGGCGAGGCTGACCACCTCGTCCCCCTTTTTTTTGAAAGGATTTTTATGACCGTGTTACTGAATGTATTGACCGCACTGACTACATTTTTGGCTTTGATTACGGCGAGAATAATTGTTTCTTGGAAAAATTCATATTCTGAACACAAAACTCAATCAAATCCCACAAATCAATTTTTTGCCACGCATTTTCGTCAATCTCCCTTGCTTCCACATGAAAATGCGGCTCTGGTGGCGATCAATTACATGGGACAGCAAAATCAGATGATGCTGGCTGCATTTTTGGCTACATATCAAAAAATGATGGATGATATGCTTTCTGATCTGACGGAAAAAAAAGATGACAAGATGGACAATTATGAAATCCTTTGCAAGGACGAGTTCATCGAAGAAGTGAAGAGACTCATGGATTCGGACTCCGAAAAAGTTGTCAAGGAAATGGCAATGTGGGGCACCGAAAACGTAGAGAAATTCAGCTTGACTCTCGGACAAGTGTCAATTGAGACAGACGACTCGGGCGACTCCAATCATGCTATCGATGTATTGGTTGTGTTCCATGTCAAGGGGACGGGAGAGAATGCCTTGCGTTTTCAGTCCGAAGCATCAAGGTTTCTTCGAGAAATCATTTCCAAAAACGATCATCCTAGCCTTCAATTTCTCCGCGCTGATGTTCGCTGGCGATAATCTTTGGCTTTATGTCCTGCTTCCTCCATGGCACAGGTCTTTTGGCCTTTGACTTGCTTTGAGGGAGCAAGATATATTTTATGATGTCAGCTCTTCGCATGTACAATATTTTTTTTGATTGTCCGCCAATATGCTTGGCGTAAATCTTCCCATACATTGCAGCATCACGCAAGGCAGTTCTGCTTACTCCATACCGTTTTTGCGCATCATACAGAGTCAGGATATCCTGATAAGTTTCTCCATCCTGTAATGCAACGTTTTTTGCCATGTCTTCATATGTAAAAAATTTTTCCATTTTATTCTCCAAGGAGCGGCAAATGTCTCAGAATAATCATCAGTTGAGTGTCAGGGAATTCATGAGTGCGATGGGTCAGGCAACCCCCGATTCCTTTTCTCCTGAAAATTTTCCATATGAACTCCGTTCAAAACTTATTATTGAGGAAGCAAATGAGTTCAAGGATGCTTGTGAAAAAAAAGACCATGTTGAAATCATAGACGCAATTTGCGATTTATTGTATGTAACATATGGTGCAGCGATTGCATTGGGAATAGATATTGATGTATTTTTTAATGAAGTGCATCGATCAAATATGTCGAAGCTTGATCCTGAAACAGGCATGCCTATTGTCAGGTCAGACGGCAAGATAATGAAATCATGGGCGTATTCACCTCCTGATCTTTCCACATTGCTTGATCATCTTTCCGCAAAATAATCTCCAGCTGGTGCGTACCAGAATCCACTTCTGAATCCATCTCTTGATTGCGAGTTCTGGTAAAAAACAACTGTTGATCGCGTGCCATGCGGCGCACTTCTTGTGTAGAAGTTGCGTCCATCGGCTTGATTGTTTAATGTTTCTCTTTCTCTTTCCGAAACTTCTTTTATTTTTCCGCTTATTCCCTTGAGCTCCACGAAGACTCCTTCGGGTGTGGATACAAGTCTGGAAAAATTTTGACCTTCGCGGTTTGTAAATTGCTGCAATGCTTGTTTTGGCAACAAAACCGTTGTTCCGTCTCCTGCCAATTGTGCCGTGCTATACAATTTGCTATGAATTGAATTTTTGTTTCGAAGATGCGTCTTGAGATCAACAAGATGATCTTCTGGAGTTTGCAAAGATATCTGCGGTGTAGTTTCTTGTGGTTGACTTTGCGTATCCTGTTGCATTTGCAAAATCAATTGATTGCGTAATTCCATCAGAAGTTTTCCCAGTACATTCTGCCCTGATTGCAATCCATCACGTCGACCTACGTTGCTTGCACCCCAGAAAATATCATTTCTCAACCCGGTTGATTCGACAATATCTGCGGTCCCTGTTGCAACAAGTTGTTCCCTGAATTCCTTGCTATATCTTGCTTTCATGGTAAGCACCCGACGCATGATATCTATCTTTTTTCCATGAAATTCAGGATCAAATAATTCTGGATTTTTTCCTTGCAAATTTTTTACAAAATCTTTTACATCTTTTGATGTGGGATTTTCGCCCATTGTTTCTGTTCCGGGAAGTCCTTTTATTTTCCCTTCAATAATACGCACTCCGAGAGGAGTAATATTTCCGTTTTGGTCTTTTAGTAATTTTGCCGCCTGATAAATGGTTTCAACACTTTTTCCATACACAGTTGTTTCTTGTCGAGTTCCATCATTTTTTAAAGATGAAATTTTGAAGGGGATAGAAATATTACTGAAATTAGAAAATATTGGTTTCCATGTTTGACTGGTTGTTTGATATGTGCCATAGGTATGCACACCATTAACATCCATTCGATCAGTTGTATCAGGAAGACCAACGGGAATTTGTCCTCGATCAAAGTCGATGATATGTGCCTCGTGAGGAGATCCACCAAAAGTATTAATGATATGTTTTCTTGTCTCTTCCCAGCCTCCTGTGTTGCCAACGCTTCCTGTATTTCCAACGCTTCCTGTAACAGCTCCTCCTATTTCTCCGTTGAGTGCAGCAATGCGAGGCATGGCTACTTTCCATGGATTTCCATCAGGGCTTGGATTGTTATCAAGATATTCTTTCAGAGCCGTTATTGCTCCGTTTGTATCATCTCTTCTTGCTTGATCCCTCCAATCTCTTTTCACAAATAATGATGCAACAAGAGGGCCAACTGGAGTTCCGTCCTTTCCTATCGGTTGATGAACAAAGACACTTCCATGTGCCATGGATGCAGAGTTTCTCAAGTACTTTCCTACTGCAGACAAATAATCCGTGTCCTTGTATTTATCGCGAAAATCCATGGCAATGCCTCTACCCATTACAGGAACGCCTGCGCCATTAAGAACAGTATTGCATGTATTCACGATCATGTTATAGCCACCTGACTTTTGAAAATCAGGATTCGTGATGTCTCCCTTGATTCCTTCTTTGACTTCGGGAGAAGCAGCCGGAGCGCCCGGAACGGTTGCTGATATGAGTGGTTCCTCTTTTTGTGAATCCCAATGCGCAATTATTTGATTGAGTCTATCAAAAGATGGAATTTCTTTTTGAAACATTCCGCGAAGAGTATCCTTGTCTTTTGAAAGATCCAATCTTTGTCGTGCTGCAATTGCTCTCATTGGATGAAGAATGATATCTTCAAAATATTTTAATGGTTGATCAGCATTGCCTGTTTCTTTTTGCAATTCACGTATGTGAAAAATATCCGGAATTGGAACTCCAAGTTTGTCAGAAAGCCCTTTTGCAATAATTCTTCTATGACAAAAATTATTTGGATTAGAAAAGTCTTCAAAGCATGCCATTCCCACTCTTTGTATTACTGAGTTTTCGTCTTTGACTGCATCAACAGCCGCTGATAATTTGTCGTGAACATTTTCCGGAGTGACATATGGACTAATATTTATCGCCATTTGCTTTCTTGCTGCACGAGATCCAAGAAGGTCCGATTCTTGTCCTTGTCTCGCTTCTCTCAAATGTTCAGCTCTAGGTGTTGAAGCGGCCCAAAAATCTCTTATTGGTCCTTCAGGAATCGTTGCGGGAGATGCAACAATATCAAACGCTTTACGTTGTGACCATTTGCGAGCTGCAGTGCCAGTTCCAGCAGGATGCCCTAACGAAACAGGAAGCACAATCCGAGTTGGATCTGCGATTGCGGTTACATTTTCAGCATGATTTGTCGTGAAAAGCGTGACGCGATGACCTAAAGATGGAGAAGACTCTGAAGTATCAGGATTGAGAGACTCCACGGGTTCTTCTGATGCACCTTCTGATTTTTTGAACAAGAGATAAACCATTGTTTTTGTCTCCATTTTTGTTTATTATATCAAAATAAATGAGCGAACATGATGCATCTGACAGGTGTTATACTTATAAAAGGCGGAGAGACATATGAAATTTTTTGAAAAAACCCCTTTTCCGTTCAAGATAAATAGTTTTCGCAAGGCAGAAGAAACGCCATCTGAAGGTAATTTTGTCAATAGTGACGGCAATCCTGTTGAAAGAGCGGTTCGTCCATCTTTCGCAAATGGTGCAACAAAACCTTTTATCGGCAATGCGCAAGGTGAGCGTGTAAATAGGGTAAAAAATCCATCTTTTTCTGGACAATCTAGTCCTTTTTTTGTCAATCGAGAAGGAAGTGTTGTTCAAGCTGCAACACTTCCTTCTTATACAAACACTGAAGGACAAACTGTTGACGCGCTAGCCAATCCTTTGTTTGTAAACAAAGAAGATGCCCCTGTTCCAAGAGCAAGGAATCCTGCTTTTCTATCTGATGAAGAGATAGTGCATGCTTCGCCAAGAAATGTTTCAAATTTCTATTCTCCTTCTGTAACGGGAAAACAAGCAAAAACGAGCAGAGCAGTAGACGAAATCCGAGCAGAAAGAGAACAAAACCCTCGTTCAGCGAATGAGGATGGCATAGCCGTTGATCCAATGATTGTCCCACTTTACGTAATAGACGAAAATGGAGACGTAACCACTGCGCTGAGGCGAGATTCTTTTGGTCCTTATTCATACATGCAACATAATGACAGTGATTACGTGGGAGCAGAGAGAAGATTAACTGGTGCACAAGGAAATTGGGGTGAGGAAGGTCTTGGTCCTGTAGCAGATGATTCTGAATTTGCATCACCTACGGCAACGCGGGCAGAAATGCTTGCAAGAATTCTTCGTGAAGAATACCTGAAGAGAGAATATCTAGCACAGCAGGGAGAGAAAATTGGAGGATTGCCTTTCAGTCCGCTTGCTACAAGTGCAAGATACTATGCTGGTAATTTTGATGCAAAAAATATGAATGCAAACAATTCTCAAGGACAATCTCCAAAAATGTGGGCATTCAGGGAAACGATGCAGCTTCCCGATAATCGTGAAGAACAAAAAGATTGGCGGCATATGACAACAGACTCGCCAACACCAAATTCTGGAAAACCTTATGATCTTGGAGAATCTTTTCGTAATTCTGCAGCTCAAGATATTGCAGACATGATTGAAGCTCATTTACGTGCCACTGGACAATGGCCAGAAAATAAACCAAGTATAGAAGTTAAAGCATTCAGGCAAGGTCCTTCTTCGAAAAATTTTCAAGCACAGAAAACAAAAAAAGCGGAAGAAGAAAAAGTAGATAAACTAAAAAATAGTTTTTCAAATATTGCAAATGAGGAAATAATAAACCACATTCAATCATTCAGAGATTATGCAGTAAGATCAATGTGGGAAAATCCTGATCATTTACGAGATTATGAAGCAGCAGGGAAAATACTTCTTGATCGATTGAACGAATCATTGAAAGATGATGATCGTTCTGAAATCTTTTTGGAAGATTTGGACACAGAAGGAATGGATGAAGAAGAGATTGCTACATGGCATGCAATGACAAATGCCACTAACGAGAGACTTGTGCATTATTTTTCTGGTCATTATCCAGATTTTGTTCACGATGCAGCTCTTTCTGAAATATCTTTTAGATTGCAACCAGAAGAAGATGAGCCACAAGCTCCGCAACCGCCAGCTCCGCAACCGCCAGCTCCGCAACCGCCAGCTCCGCAACCGCTAGCTCCGCAACCGCTAGCTCCGCAACCGCCAGTCTCAACAAATTCATTTGAATCAATCATGCATAATTTTGGTCATGTCAAGGGAACGGGAACGAATCTTAGCGATCAAGAAATAAATTCATTGACTCCTGAACAGTTTGATATTTACTCTGAGGCTTTGATGAATGGATCATTGGATGCATGGCTGGAGACAAATACTCCGAAACCGTCGAATAATCAAACTGTATCGACACCAGAGATTAATAGATCCGCAGCTGTTGATCCAGATGTTGATCCAGATCCAGATGATGAATATTTACCTGTCGGTATTGATGATTTTTTTTGAAAGTTTTTATGATTATTGGAAAATACGCGTCAAAATTATTTAAAAATTTTCATGATTATCCTTTGGTGAAAAAAATAAAAAAGATTCATAAGAGTACAAATAATGGTTCAGTTATTAATAAAGAAAACAAATCAACCGGAAAACCTTGAAAAATCAATTGGTGATTGGTTTAGAAGACTATTTGGTGGAACAAAAAGCGACAAAAAAACTGTCTTCAAAAAAACTTCGCCTGTATCACACATGTTTCCCGATTTATATTCCGAGCCAATTACTGAAAAACCTCTCTTATACAAAAAAAATGACCAAGGAATCATGGAGGCAACTCTTTCAAAACAAGAGCATGACGAATGGGAAAAACTTATTAAAAAAATAACTGACGGTTTTTTCCGCAGAAAAGTAAATGAACATTTCAAAGATAGTGAAAAATCAGACAAATGGATAAGACAATCTCTTGGCAACTTAACAGAGAGACAAGATGTAGCAAGAAGCAAAAAAATTATTCAAGATTTTCTTGAAAAGATAATTCCTGCGCATAAAGTGCAAATTCCTTCCAGCATTGAATCTTCCGAAGATTATCTGAAAAAACTTTTTACTGAAGAACAGCAAAAAAGTATTTATGATATGATCCCTGATTTGCCGATGAAGGCAAAATTTCCTGAACTATTGCCAAATGACAAGGCAAACACAACAGAACCATCAGTCGTAGCACAACCATCAGTTGTAGCAACAGCACCAGTCGTAGCACAACCATCAGTCGTAGCACAACCATCAGTTGTAGCACAACCACCAGTTGTAGCAACAGCACCAGTTGTAGCAACAGCACCAGTCGTAGCACAACCATCAGTCGTAGCACAACCACAACCAACTTCCGTCGGTGTTGGGCAATCACTGCCTTCTCCAATCCGTACTGCTCGCGTGCTTACCGTTTCAGAGCGCCGCGCTCTCAATCCTAATTATGATACCACTTTAGGTACTTCAATACATGATTTTATAAATAGATTTATAACAAGAGTCATTATTGATGCAGATGAATCAACTGGTGATTCTTTGCAAAAAAAATCATTTATACTAGAAAAACTCAGATCACTGGCTGCAACTGCAAAAGTTCAACCAAAAGGAATATTTAATTCAGGAATTCCAGCTGCTGATTTTGCTGTGGATTTCTGGAAATTGTGCAATTCAACGCAATTCAATGCCTTGAATATTGGAAAAACAAAAACAGACTTTCAAGCACACATTGAAGATTCTTTTTTGCGGAAAAAAAGACAAATAGAAATTGATTCTCCCTTGAATCAAAAATGGAGTGAAGGAGACATAACTGAAGTTTTGGCAGATGATAGGCAATCTGAAAAAATAACCAAACATCCACAAACAGGAAAAGATGAAGCCCTGATTGTGGATGTTTTTAGGCCCAGAATATTACAAAATGGAAAACAAATCATAGCACCATTTGTTGCATTAGGAAAAATTCCTTCGCTTTCATCATCGATTGATCCTGTTCCTGATCAGGGAAACTCAGGAATTAGCAACGTAGAAGGAAAAAATAATCCTGCAAATTCTGCTAGTGTAACTGCTCCCACAGAGCCAACATCTGTGACTCCCACAAATCCTTTGCCATTTGAAATGACAATAAATGCCAATAAGTCTAAAGGAGAATTTAAAAAATTTGGTGAATCAATTGCGGATTATGCAACAATTTCAAGAATAAAAACAAATGGATCAAATCAAACGCATCAAATTTCCTATCAACCAGAACATTACGATAAAATATTAGAAGAAATGCAAAAACACCCAACATTAAGCTCACAGGCAATACTATTCGAAAAACACGGAGTTGGTTCAGTTGAATCTCCTGAAGTCGTTCCTCCCCCTGAAATCAACCCTACGCCAGCAAAGGACGAAGCCGATGACGTTTTTTAAAATGCTCGTACTGAAAAAATCTTCAGAAGAGCCACCCATTGATCCATCATCTTCTCCTGAAGTGCATCCAATCGTCGATAAATTGAATCAGGCTCGTAGTGCTGCCGATGTGGTCAGAGTAATGGGGGAATGGAGAAAAGATCCAGACGCAATGGAAAAAGTAGGTAATTTTGCAGAATTGGCACGGGCCCGCCAAAGGGCGCTAACTGGTGTTCAGCCATTTGTGCCCACACCAAGACCTGCACCAAGACCTTCATCAAACCCTGCACCATCAAACCCTGCACCATCAAACCCTGCACCATCAAACCCTGCACCATCAAACCCTGCA
>Ga0114969_10002292_pt1 | contig 15771 bp, 14 predicted proteins | sample M_130807_MF_Meta_FD_87316 | JGI IMG/M metagenome (GOLD analysis project Ga0114969, IMG submission 87316) | Freshwater microbial communities from Lake Montjoie, Canada to study carbon cycling - M_130807_MF_MetaG | ecosystem: Environmental > Aquatic > Freshwater > Lake | place: Lake Montjoie...
ACGCATTCGCCGCCTCCGGCGTCGAGCCGCATTTCCTGGTCGCCCTGCGCCATCCCGTCGAGGTGGCGGCCTCGCAGGCGCGCCGCGACCAGTTCTCGACCGGCAAGTCGAACCTGCTCTGGCTTCGCCATCTTCTCGAGGTCGAACGCGATACGCGCGGCCTGAAGCGGGTCTTCGTCCTCTACGACGACCTGATGCGCGACTGGCGGGCGACCATGGCACGGACCGCTGGGGTGCTCGGAATCGATTGGCCGACGCCGCAGGAGCAGGCCGCCGGGGGAATCGAGGCCTTTCTCGGCCGCGAACTCCGCCACTTCACGATCGAGGACGACCGGTCGATGGGAGCCGACGGCATCTCGCCTGCCGTCGTCGAGGCGTGGCGCATCCTGCACGCGGCGGCCGGGACGGCCGGAGACGAGCCGGCCACGGCAACGGCCCTCGACCGCTTGTGCGACGGCATCGCTGCCTCGGAGCACCTGTTCGCGCCGGTCGTCGACGATCTCTACCGCGAACTCGGCGAAGCGCGCGCCGTGGTGGATTCCGAGCACGCCGGCTGGGAGCGGGAGATCGCGCGCGGCAAGGCGATCGAGGAGTGGGGCCGCGAGGTCGATCGGCAACTGGGGTCGGTGCGCGAGAACCTCGCCGAGGAACTGCAGCGGCGCGCCACGGCCGAGGGGCAGTCCCAACTCGAGCGCGAGTCGCGGCTGCGCACCGAAGCCGCCTTCGTCGAGGAGCAGGAACGGCGAGTGCGCACGGCCGCCGAACTCGAAGACGAGCGCGCGGCGCGCCAGCGCGTGCAGAGCGTCTACGCCGACGAGTGCGCGGCACGCCAGAGCCTGCTGGGCGCCTATGCGGACGAGCAGCAACTGCGCGTCCGCACGGCCGCTGAACTCATCGACGAGCGGGCACGGCGTTCACATGCGCAACTCGGTCTCGCCCGGCTCTCGACCGAGGTCGAGGGCCTGCGCCGCCGTCGCGCGGTGCGCCTGCGCGAGCGCTGGCGCCGGCCGGGCGACCTCTCGGACGCCGTTGCACCGGCCTTCCGGCAGATGCTCGACGACAGCCGGCTCTTCGCCGGCGACCTGCGCGGCTTCGGACTCGTCCCGAGCGAGAGCCTGCGCGGCTCCGGGCCGCGCACCTACCCGCTGCGGATCGAGCGGCCGGGTCTCTCGCGGATCGCTCTGGCGGTCGCCGTCGACGCGGCGCCGACGGCGGGTCGCCTCGAGATCGAGATCCTGTCGCCGGCGGGGGCGACGCTGCGGCGCGCCGCGATCGACGCGGCCCTGCTCTCGGAGTCCGAGCCGGTCGGCTTCGAGTTCGAGCCGATCGCGGAGTCGCCGGGAGTGCTGCGCCTACGGGTGGGGGCGAACGGTCTCGACGTTCCGCTGCGCGTCTTCGAGTGGCAGCGCGCCGACCTCGGCGGCGTCGCGCGCCGCGCGCGCGCCTTCTGCGGCCTGGGCTTCGTGGGCAGAGGAGACGTCGTCGCTGCGGCGACGAACCGAGTAGAGGACGCGCAGGAAGGGCGCGGCGACGACGGGCGCGAAGCCTAGTCGTCGAACGGCGCGCGCGACCCGCGGCGAGCCGATCCGCGACGACTCGAAGACGCCGACTTCCCCCGCCGCCCCGGCTTCGAGCGCCAGGTCGAGCACGAAGCCGCGACCGGCGGAGTGGAGCAGCGGATCGAAGTCGAAGCGCACCCAGGTGCCGGAGCGGGCTCCGCCGAGGTCCGCGCTGCCGCTCCGCATCGTCTGGCCGTCGTCGAGCTCGAGGGCGAAACGCAGGCAGGCGCGCGGCGTCTCGTCCGCCGAGGAGCCGATGCACACCTCGACGCCGGAGATCCCGTCGCGCGACGCGTCGAAGCGGTAGCGCCGCCGCCGCCCGATGGGGACGTACTGCGCCGGTTCCGCGCCGACGAGTTCGGCCAGCGTCTCGACGATCTCGCGCGCCTCGCGCCGTTCGCCCGCGGCACGCGCCCTGGCGGAAGCCGGTGGCCGGGAGGCTTCGCGCGACGCACCCATCCGCCAGAGGGCCTGGATCCAGGCGGCGTCGGTGAGGGACTGCATATGCACCTGCTCGAGCAGCGCCCGCGCACCGCGCACGAGGCGCTCGCGTTCCCCGGGGTGCTCGAGCAGGTGCGAGACGACCGCCGCCCAGTCCTCGGGCGACTCGTCGGCGAAGCGCGCATGGACGCCGTCGAGCAGCACGCGCTCGTAGGCCGGGACGCGCGAGCAGACCATCGCCGTGCCCGCCCATGCGTAGTCGCGGAACTTGGTCGCCTGCTTGGCGGCGTTGAACGGGGAGTCGGCGAGTGGTGCGAGCCCGATCGCCCAGTTGCGCTCGCGCAGCGACGCGAGGCTCTCGGCATAGCCGCGGACGCCCGGCTGCACCCAGTCGAGCAGGGCCTCCAGGTCGGGTCCCGGCGACACCCCGATCGCCTCGATCGCAATCCGGTCGCCGTGGCGCGTCCGCAGCAGGCGCAGCGCCTCGACCATCCACGGGAGCGCGAGCGCGTCGTTCGAGCCGTAGAAACCGATGCGCAGCCGCCGCCCGGACCCGCCCGACGCGGCGGGACGTACGTCGAGTGCTGCGGGCGCGGGCAAGGACTCCTCGTCGAGTCCGTAGATCGCCTCCATCACGCGGTCGTTGTACTCGATCGAACGCGCGAAGAGCGGCGGCGTCGAGGCGAGGACGAGGCTCGCCTCGGAGAGGTAGCGGCCCATCGCGCGCACGACCGAGGGGTGGCGATAGTAGTCGCCAATCGGCGTGCCCGGCGGGATCGAGAAGAAGTCGTCGTCCCAGGAGGCGACGAGCGGAACCTGACGGGCCTGCGCCTCGTCGAGCAGCGGGAGCGTCACTTCCTCGAAGGCGCGCAGCACGAGAACAGCGTCCGCGCCCTCGAGCGCTTCCGGCGAGACCGCTTCCGGCTCGACGTGGTGCAACTCGACGAGCCCCTCGCGCTGCAGGCGCCGCAGCGGCTGGAGCGCACCGATCTGCATCGACGAGGTGCGCCCGTAGCCAACGGCGAGTAGCCGGGGGCGTCGCCAGGCGAGGTGCCGCCGCTCGATCGCGAGCCGCGAGATCTCGTGCAGGAAGTGCATCTGCGTCGCGCGGAGCGAGAAGCGGCTCGCCGCGTCCTGCAGCGAACCGATGCGGATGGCGCGGCGGAGTTCCGGCCGCTCGATCATCACGCGGAGGGCCTCGGCGAAGCTCGCCTCGTCGTGTTCGGCGAGCCAGCCGGTCTCGAGGTGGCGCACGTCCTCCGCGTAGACGGGGACCTTCGAGTAGATGCCGGGGATACCGAGCCCGGCGTACTCGCGGTACTTGTTGCTGGTCTTGCCGCGGTTGAAGCGGTCGTCGCGCAGGGGGGCGAGCCCGAGGCTCCAGCGCGCCTGGCGGAGGAACTCGTAGTAGGAGAGCAGGTTGCCCATGAACGGCCGCACCTCGACCCGCGGATGGCGGGCGAGTTCGGCGGGCGCGTAGTTGATGAATTGCGCGCGGACGTGGTCCCAGCGGTCGAGGGCGTCGAGCAGGGGGCGCACCACCACGCGCAGGTCGCTCTCGTGGGTCGACGATCCGCCGTACCCGATGACGACCGTGGCATCCTCGTCGGGCGGGTCGATCGCGGCCGCGGAGCGTGGCGCGTTGATCTCGACGAAGCTCGGCAGGCGGCCGATCGCGATGCGCTGCGCGAGTCCCTCGTAGCGACGTCGCATCTCCGACGTGTAGAGCCAGACGAGGTCGGCCTCTGCGACGAGCGATTCGTAGGCTTCAAGCGTCTGCGGTTCGAGGTGGAGCTTCCCGAGCGGCGTCTCCGGGTCGAGTTCGCGGAAGTCGTCGTCGGTCGAATAGACGACCACCCGGCCGTGGTGGCGCGCGTAGCGGAGCAGCGCGAGCGAACTCTGCGTGAACGAGCGCAGGAAGAAGACGACGTCGGCCTCGAGTACCGCCTCCTGCTGCTCGGCGGGTGTCGACTCGTTGTCGAAGACCGTGCCGACCTCGATCGCGCCCTGCTCGGCGAGACCCTGGAAGACCAGGTCGAAGATCTGCGTGCTCGCGATCCGTCCGGGCGTGACGACGAGCAGGCGCAGCACCGGGAGCGCCGGCAGCCGTCGATCGACCGCCCCTGCTCCATTGCGTCCCGCGCTGCGCTCCCCGTCCATCCCGCCGCTGCCGACTAGCCCAGGTGGTCGCGCCCGACAACCGTGCGCGTTTGAATCGCCCGGAGCGCCGGGCTACGAGCGGCGGGAGAGGAGGCGCCATGGAACCCATCCACCTGTTCGTGCCGCGCTTCCGGGTCGAGGAGTGCCTCGACCAGGTCCGCGAGTGCCTCGAGAAGGGCTGGACCGGGCTCGGCTTCAAGACCGTCGAGTTCGAGAATGCGTGGCGCGCTTACACCGGGCTGCCGCATGCGCATTTCCTCTCGTCGGCGACCGCCGGGCTCCACCTCGCCGTGCGGCTCTTCAAGGAGCGCCACGGCTGGCAGGACGGCGACGAGATCATCTCGACGCCACTCACCTTCGTCTCGACCAATCACGCGATCCTCTACGAGCGCATGAAGCCGGTGTTCGCCGACGTCGACGAGCACCTCTGCCTCGACCCGAAGTCGATCGCGCAGCACATCGGGCCGCGCACGCGCGCGGTGATCTTCGTCGGGCTCGGCGGCAACACGGGTCGCCTCGAGGAGGTCCGCGAGCTCTGCCGCGAGCGGGGCATCGTCCTGATCCTCGACGCGGCGCACATGGCCGGGACGCGCCTGCACGGACGCCACGTCGGGCGTGAGGCCGACGCCACCGTGTTCAGCTTCCAGGCGGTGAAGAACCTGCCGACCGCCGACTCCGGCATGATCTGCTTCGGCGACGCCGACCTCGATACGGAAGTCAGGCGCTGGACCTGGCTCGGCATCAATAAGGATACCTACACGCGCACGGTCGAGCAGGACGGCGTCTACCGCTGGTACTACGACGTCGAGCACGAGGGCTTCAAGTACCACGGCAACTCGATCATGGCGGGGATCGGGCTCGTGTCGCTGCGTCACCTCGATGCCGACAACGCCTACCGACGGCAGATCGCGGCCTGGTACGACGAGCTGCTCGCGGACGAGCCCGCGATCGGCCGCGTCCCGGTTGCGCGCGGCTGCGAGTCCTCGCGCCACCTCTTCCAGGTCGAGGTCGATGGCCGGGACGAGGTCATGTCGGCGTTGAACGGCGCCGGCATCTACCCCGGCGTCCACTATCAGGACAACACCGTCTACCGGATGTACGCGCACGGGGCGGGAACCTGCCCGCGTGCGCATCGCGCGAGCGGGCGACTCGTGTCGCTGCCGATGCACATGGGGCTCACGCGTGCCGACGTCGAGCGGGTGGCCGAGTCCCTGCGCCAGGTCGTCGCGCGGCGTCGTTCGACCAGCACCCGCGGCCTGGCGAGCGCCGACTCGATCGGCTGAGCGGTGGCGACGACGGTGGGTTCGAGCTCGCCTGCGGCGCCGAAGGCGCGCATGTGCGTGCTCCGGGGTGCGCTCGTGCGACTGCGGCCGCTCGCGGAGTCCGACCTGCCGCTTACACGCGCCTGGCGCAATCGCGACGAGATCCGCCGCTGGTTCCGGACGACCGACCCGATCGGGGCGACGCAGCACGCCGCCTGGTGGGAGGCTTACCGTTGCCGCGACGACGACTTCGCCTGGATCGTCGAGGAGGCGGGTGCGGCGGGCGCGGTGCGCCCGGTCGGCATGGTCGCCCTCTACGCGATCGACCCGGCGCTGCGTGAGGCCGAGTTCGGCCGGCTCGTCGTCGGTGAGCCCGACGCCGCGGGCCGCGGCTGCGCGGCCGAGGCGACGCGATTGGTCGTCGACTACGCGCTGCGCGACCTCGGGCTGCGGCGCGTCCACCTCGAGGTGCGCGCCGACAACGAACGCGCGATTGCGCTCTATGAACGCACAGGCTTCGTGCGCGCGGGCGGGGGCGAGGGCTGGGTCCTGATCGAGCGCTTCTCGGCCAAGGCCTGAGCTTCGGCCGTCGCGGTTGGCGCGCGCGCGCGACGCCGCTACCATCCTGGGTCGTGAGCACGATCCAAGAAGCCGGCCCCGCGATCGAGACCTACATCTCGCAGCGCCTGCGCCTGCGCTACCTCGACTGGGGCAACCGCGACGCGCCGCTGCTGCTGCTCGTCCACGGCGGCCGCGACCATGCGAGGAGCTGGGACTGGGTCGCGCGCGACCTGCGCCGCGACTGGCACGTCGTCGCGCCCGATCTCCGCGGCCACGGCGACTCGCAGTGGGCGATCGGGTCGTCCTATTCGCTCATCGACTACGTGCTCGACGTGGCGCAGCTGCTGAAGGTCCTCGACCGCTTCCCGGTCACGATCCTCGGGCACTCGCTCGGCGGCTCGATCTCGCTCCACTACACGGGGATCTATCCGGATCGCGTCTCGAAGGTGATCGCGATCGAGGGGCTCGGGCCGTCGCCCGACATGATCGCGTCGTTCAAGGGGCGAGGCGCGCACGAGCGCATGCTCGACTGGGTGCGCGAGATGCAGGGCCTCGCCCGCCGCCATCCGCACCGCTACGCGACGCTCGACGAGGCGATCACGCGCATGCGCGACGCGAACTCGCGGCTCAGCGAGGAGCAGGCGCGCCACCTGACGATCCACGGCGCGCAGCGCGAGGAAGACGGCTCGTGGGTGTGGAAGTTCGACAACTTCACCCGCGCGGTCTCGCCCTACATGTTCAATGTGCCCGATGCGCAAGACCTCTGGGGTGCGATCACCTGCCCGACGCTGCTCGTACGCGGCACCGAGTCGTGGGCGAGCGACCCGTCGATCGACGGGCGCGGGAAAGCGTTCCGAAACGCGCGGGTCGTGAACGTCGAGGGTGCGGGGCACTGGGTGCACCACGACCGGCTCGACGAGTTCCTGCGGATCGCGCGGGAGTTCCTCGCGGGGTGAGCGACGGCGCCCGATCCCGGGCGGGGGTGCCGCGCGGGGACGACGCGCGCGAGGCAGCGGGATCGACGTCGGAGCCTCAGCCGGCATCGGGGGAGGTCACCTGTCGCGCTCCGTGCCGCGGAGGAGATCCCAGAAGCCGCGTGGACTCACGATCGTCACGGGCGAGCGTGCCGCGATCTTGAGTACGGCCGCGTCACCGGTGACCAGTACGTCTGCAGCACCGGCAACGGCGGACGCCACGACCCACTCGTCGTCCGGGTCGGTGATCTTCAAGCCGAGGTGCTTCCGGGGCTTCTCGATGACAGTCGCCTCGCGCAGCAGCTTCTCGATCTCGTCGATCGACTTCTTCGGGAGCTTGATCTTCGTGCGAACCGTCTCGCGAAGTTCGTCCAGGACGACCTCGGCGACGATCAGTTCGTGCTCGAGCAGGACGTGCGCGAAGAGATCCGCGCAAAGCCCGCGTGTCGCGAAGGCCGCCACGAGCACGTTCGTGTCGAAGAAGACCTTCACGAGACGTCGCGGAAGACGTCCTCGTCGGTCAGGTACCCCTGCGACTCCGCCAAGGGCAGCGCCCGCTTCCGCATGCGCTCGAACCGGAGCAGTGCAAGCTGCCGTCGGAGCGCGTCCCGAGCGAGGTCGCTGCGAGTTCGGCCCGTGCGTGTGCAGGCTCGGTCGAGTTCTCGCTCGAGTTCTTCGTCGAGGCGAATCGTGATGGTCGAAGTCTTCATGTGCGACAATGTAATACGTCAGAGTCTGCCGGCAACACTCGGCACTGCGCTTCATCAGCCATTGCGACCGGGACGGTCAGAGCATGAATCGGCTCCCGACCGTCGTGCCCCTTCACCCCACCCCTACCACCGTCGCTCGCGGCCCCCTCACCTCGAGATCGTCCCCGCGCACCGCTCCCACCATCGCCTCGCCGATCGGCGAGGCCGGCGTGACCACGAGAACCTCGCGGCCATCGACCTCGACGGTTTCTCCCCCGGCGACCGGCAAAAGAAAGTAGACGGCTCGCCCGCCGCCTGCGCGTTCGACCTCGACCAGCGCGCCGAGCGCGACCGGTTCGTCGGCGCCGAAGTCGCGCACCTCCATGCGTTGCAGCGCGAGCAGGTCCTCTTGCAGCGTCTCGACTCGGCCCGCGAGCCCGCGCGCGAGGTAGCCGGCCTCGATCGCGCGCGTGTCCTTCGGGTGCTCCTGCCGGGCCTCGGGGTGCGTCGCCCCGGCGCGCGTCCCGAGCTGCGTCGCACGCATCTGCTCGAGGCGCTCGGCGAGCCTCTCGCAGAGACGCTGCAGGATCTCCCGCTTGTCCGAGGACGGCAGCGCAATGCTCCGTTCGCGCGTCAGCGCGCGACCGCGGTGCGCAGCGACCGCGCGACGGCTCGACGGTCGCGCGCGGCGAGGGCCCCGATGCGCCCGAGGACGAGCGATTCGTCCAGCGTGAACAACTTGCATCGAAACACCGAGGCGAGCCGCAGCCCCGCCGAGTCCAGGTCCTCGACGACGACGCTCGAGTGCTCAGCGGTCACCGCAAGCCTCTTCGTCGAAAGGGGATGTCCATTCCGAGAGAGTGGAGTCGAGACCCTTCAGGTAGGCCCGGTCGGACGCATGCTGGCGTCGAAGGGTAACCCGGTCGCCGTCGATCTCGAACTGGACCACGTCCCCCTGCTTCAGGCGCAACGCACGCCGCACGTCGGCCGGAATCGTCGCCTGGTACTTGCGCGTGAGACGAGACGACGCGATCGTTGCCATGGCCCGTCCGTATTGCCTTCGCAGTACATTGGCAATTGGTGCGCGGCAGCTTCGGCCTGATGCGACATGGGCCGGGCCCCTCGCGGTGGTCGCGCCGCAGTCGGGTCTCGCCGACGCCTGGGAGCTGCCCCGCGGCTCGCCTTCCCCCGGCACCGGTGGTACGAGGCCACCAGCTGCCGCGGGCCTTCTCGCGCCGCCGCGAACACCCTCATCCTGAATCGGGAGAACGATGGTCGGAATCAGCTCGATCGGCATCTACGTGCCGCGCTCCCGCCTCGACCGAGCGCTCATCGGCAAGGCCTGGGGCAGGAAGCAGCCACCCGGCGAGAAGGCGGTCGCCCACTTCGACGAGGACGCGCTCACGATGGCGGTCGCCGCCGCGCTGCGCTGCATCGGAGACGGCGACGCCGCGTCGATCGATGGCCTCTTCTTCGCCTCGACCTCCTCGCCCTACCGCGAGAAGCAGGTCGCGAGCTATGTCGCGACCGCCTGCGACCTGCAGCGCACGATCCTGACCGCCGACTTCGGCGGCTCGGTGCGTGCCGGCGTGTCGGCTCTCTCCGCCGCCATCCGCGCCGTGCAGAGCGGAGCGGCCAAGCGCGTGCTCGTGGCCGTCGCCGACTGCCGGCCGGCGGAACCCGAGGGCGACCTGGAAGGCGTGCTCGGCGACGCCGCGGTCGCCGTGCTGGTCGACGCGAAGGGGACCCTCGCCGCCTTCGACGGTGCGGCCGCGGTCGCCGAGGAGTTCACGTTCCAGTGGCGCACCGACCGGGGCGGCCCGGTCCAGATGCAGGACGCGCGCTTCTCGGCGACGCACGCCTACCTGCGCGACCTGCCCGAAGTCATCGGAAGGGTGCTGAACGAGCGCGGACTCGGCACCGACCAGGTCGCGGCACTCGCCGTCGGCCACCCCGACGCGCGCACGGCGCAGGATCTCGCCAAGGCGGTCGGCGTCGACCCGAAGACGCAGCTGGTGCCGTCGCTTTCCGCCGCGATCGGCGTGACCGGCTCGCCCGACCCGCTGCTGCTGCTCGGCGCGGCGATCGAGCGCGCGAAGCCGGGCGACGCGATCGTCGTCGGCGCCTTCGGCGAGGGCGCGGAAGCACTGCTCTTCGCCGCCGGCGAGGCGGCCGGACCCGGCGCCTGCCGGCCGTCGCTGCAGTCCGCGATCGACGACAAGCTGCCGCTGCCGACCTACGAGAAGTACCTGAAGTTCCGCCGCATCCTCGGGCAGGACGACACGCCGGTCGAGGCGGTCTCGAACATCGCGGAACACCGCGAGATGCAGCAGGACACGCGCCTCTACGGCTCGCGCTGCGCGGCCTGCGGGCTCGTGCAGTACCCGCAGGCGCGGGTCTGTCTCGCGTGCAAGCAGCGCGAGGGGCTCGAGCCGGTGAAGCTGCGCAAGCGCGGAACGATCTTCACCTACACGATGGACCACCTCGCGGCGAACCTCGACCACCCCATGGGGATGGCCGTGGTCGACCTCGACGGCGGCGGGCGCGTCTACGTGCAGACGACCGACGCCGCGCCGGAGGCGATCCAGATCGGCGCATCGGTCGAGCTCACTTTCCGCCGGCTCCACGCCGGCGGCGAGAACTACAACTACTACTGGAAGGCGCGCCCCGCGTGAGGGCGGCGCGGAGCATGCGATGAGCACATCGATCCGCGATCAGGTCGCCGTCATCGGCGTCGGCTGCACGAAGTTCGGCGATCTTTACGACTCGACCTACGAGGACCAGGTCTGCGACGCTGCCTTCCAGGCCTATGCGGACGCGAAGATCGACCCCTCGGAGATCGACGCCGCCTACGTCGGCACCTATCTGCCGCACTCCCAGGGGGGGAAGGCCGGCATCTCGCTCGCCGACCCGCTGCGCCTCTACGATCGCCCGGTCACGCGGGTCGAGAACTTCTGCGCCACCGGCACCGACGCCTTCCGCAACGCCTGCCTCGCGATCGCTTCGGGGCAGCACGACATCGTGCTGGTGGTGGGATCCGAGAAGCTCAAGGACCGCCCGGGACGCGGCATCCCGCGCATCGGCCACCAGATCCTCGGCAAGGGCAACACCGCCCCCGGGCTCTTCGCGCTCGCCGCGAACCGCTACATGCACGAGTTCGGCGTGACCCGCTCGACGCTCGCCAAGGTCGCGGTGAAGAATCACTGGAACGGCAAGCGCAACCCGCTCTCGCACCTGCGCATGGAGGTGACCGAGGAGCAGGTGCTGAACGCGCCGATGATCGCGTCGCCCTTCGGCCTCTTCGACTGCTGCCCGACGACCGACGGCGCGGCCGCGGCGATCGTCTGCCGAGCCGACATCGCGAAGCGCTTCCGCGACGACTACGTGCTGGTGAAGGGCGCCGCCCTCGCCGTCGCGACGGGTCGTCCCTACTACGACCCGACCTTCGACTACCTGGGCTTCCGCTCGACGCAGGCCGCGGCGAAGGCCGCCTATGCGCAGGCCGGGATCGAGCCGTCCGACGTCGACCTTGCCGAGGTCCACGACTGCTTCACCTGGACCGAGATCACGAACATCGAAGATCTCGGCTTCTTCGAGAAGGGGCAGGGCTGGAAGGCCATCGAGGAGGGCAAGACGCGGATCGACGGGTCGATCCCGATCAACCCGAGCGGCGGGCTGAAGTCCTTCGGCCACCCGATCGGCGCCTCGGGCGTCCGCATGATCTACGAGTGCGTGAAGCAGCTGCGCGGTGATTGCGGCGAGCGCCAGGTGAAGGACCCGGAGATCGCTCTCGCGCACAACGTCGGCGGGCCGGGCGCGGTCTCCTGCGTCGTGGTTCTCGGGCGCAGGGACTGAGTTCGCGCGAGCCGCGAGCCCCGGTCGGCGCCCACGGTGCCGGCGGCGCATCGCGGCCTGCACCGGCCCCGCGATTCAGGGGTCGGACTGCTTGTGCGCGTAGGAGAGCCGGCCGGAGCCGGCCTTCAGCGTCGCGACGTCGGACCAAGCCTCGCCGCTCGACTCCACGAGCAGCTCCAGGTCGGGTCCGAAGTCGTCCGGGAGCGAGGTCCTGGTGGTCCGCACGAGGAGGCCCGCGCCGTTGCGCTGGCTCGAGACCTCGGGCAGGAACACGTCGAGGCGTTCGAGGCCCGACGAGCGCCACGCGGCGGGGTCGGCGAGGCGGCAGCGCCGTGCCGAGGTGCCGCGGCACTTGAACGCGGCGCCGGGCAGCGCGACGTCGAGGGCGACCGTACCGCTCGGCTCGCGCAGCACGACGCGCAGGCCGTCGAGCGGCTCGAGCGTCGCCGGGGCCGGCGCGGCCGGCGAGTTGCGTCCGTCGCGCGCGAGGTCGGCCTCGACCGAGATCGTGTCGCGCCCGGTGGCGGTGGTCGGCATGAGCACGCGCGCGGTCCGGATCGCAGCCGAGCCGACCGAGGTGAAGATGCGGCTCCGGTGGGTTGGGAAATCGCCGGGATCGGTCGAGGTCATGACGACCCGGTTCTCCAGCATGGTGCCGGGCGCCACGCCGGCATCCACCCGCAGCGTGATCCATACGTCGTGGCAGGCGGGCAGATCCACGGCGCCGCACGAGGGCAGGTCGCCGAGCGAGAGCTCGACTCGGTCCGCGAAGACCGTCGCGGGAACGAGCGACCAGTCCGGTGCGCGTCGCGCCTCGACGAAACTCGTCCCCGGCGGCAGCAGGTCGGTCACGACGACGCCGGGCGCGACCGCGAGCAGGCTGTTCTCGATTGCGAGTTCATAGACGGCCCGGTCGCCCGGACGCACCGGGTCGTTGCGATCATCGAGGTCGATGTCGAAGCCGCGCGGGACGGCGTGCACCGGCCGCGCGGGCAGGGCCAGAGCCGTCGCCACGACGAGCGCACAGGCGAGCGAGGCGCGGGCCGACGGATACTCTCGGGCGGACCGGACGGTGCTGGATACCATGGCGCATCAGTATCAGCGCTGTCTTCGCCGCAGCAAGGTGCGATTTCCGCAGAGCCCGACCCGGCGCGCGCCAGCGGGTTTTGGGCGCCCTCGCAGAAGACGGCTCGGCGCGCCCCGCGAACCGGGGGCGGGCCCTGTAAACGGTTTCCCATTGATTCCCGTTCTCGACTCGCAATCCGGCGGTCCTTGCCGCCCGTGAGAAGCCCGGACCCGCGCCCTCGGGGTTTTCCCCATGTCCGGATTCCACCCATTGCCCGTACGATGCCGCGCCGTCACGCTGAAGGCCGGGCAGGGGGCTCGGCACGTCGATTGCTTCACCCCTGCCCACACGCAGCACGAACCGAGCAGGAGGCTCACTCCATGACGAAGCATGAATATCGAAAGAACCGGAAGTCCCCTCGAGGCCGCCTTGCCGCGTCGGCGCTGGCTTGTGCGCTGGCGGTCGCGACGGCGGGTTCCGCGTCGGCGCAGACGACCTACGGGGCGCTCAGCAACTTCGACATCTTCAACGAGACGGGCGGCGAGTGCAACGGCTTCGAGATCGAACTCGAGGGCCTGACGGCGGCCGACGTGCTCTACACCTTCGGCGCTCCCTACAGCCGCTACGGCGACCCGGTCGTCGAGTCCTACGCGACCGGCGTCTACGTCCGTTACAAAGCGCAGTGGGACGCCACCGGTGGCACCTACCTGCAGGCCACGCCGCAGGCTCCCGCAGTCATCACCCCGACCGATGGACACGCCTGCTTCAACGGCGGGGTCGGCGACTACCTGACCAGCGGGTGCGAGCATTTCGGCATCGTCACCAACGGCAATCCGACCAAAACCACCTACCGCTGGCTGATCGCCGATCCCGTTATCCCCGGTCAATTGCTCGCGGCGGGCACGCAGGTGCAGATCCCGGCCCCGGTCGTGAACGTCACGCCGCCGCCGGTTCCGGGCCCGGACGTCGTGCAGAGCGTGATCGTGCCGCCCAAGGCCGAGTCCCCTGACCAGTGGGGCGAGGCGCAGTGGGTCAAGGTCTTCGTGACCGAGTCCGCCGACCCGCAGGACATCGAGAACCTGGTGACCGACGACCCGGGCGTGCCGCAGGACGAGAGCGAGACCGAGACCGAGTGGGTGCTTCTCCAGGCCTGCCCCGCGAGCGAGGAGCCCTGCGAGGACGAGTTGGCGAGCGAAGCCCAGGCCGGCGACGGCAACGAGTCGGTCACGCGCCGCTACGAGTTCTACGCCTACACGGGCGAGTACGATCCCGAGAACCACGAGGCGATTCCCGTTGCTGGTGTCGTCGCCAAGGGCGGCCCTCTCGGCATCGGCAAGGGCGCCGCGCCGGATCCGATCGACGTCGGCAACTACGCCGGCGCGCAGATGGTCGCGGTGAATCTGACGCCGCTTCCGCCGCTGACGCTGCACACCCTCGACGTCACCAGCGCGGGCGACGGTACCGGCAACGTGACCAGTTCGCCGGCCGGGATCGACTGCGGCTCGACCTGCAGCGCATCCATCGCGGAGAATACGGTCGTGACGCTCACCGCGCTCCCGGACGCCGATTCGTTCTTCGGCATCTGGGGTGGCGCCTGCAGCGGCACCGCTCTCTCGACCGACGTGACGATGAGCGCCGACACGAGTTGCTCGGCCACCTTCCACCTGCTCTCGGCGAGCGCCGACCTGGTGCTGACGACGAAGCAGCCCAAGCCGGTCAAGGTGGGCAAGAAGCTCACCTACAAGGCGACCGTACAGAACATCGGTCCCGCACTCGCACCGGCCCCGGTCATGGCCTTCGACCTCTCCGCGCTCGGCGCCGGGCAGGCGCTCTCGATCCGGGCGCCCCGCAACTGTGCGATCAACGGTGCGTTGGTGACCTGTCCGCTGAAGGACCTGAAGGCCTTGCGCAAGAGCAGCGTCGCCGTCTCGGTCAAGCCGATCGCCGCGGGGGTCGCCACGGCGATCGTCGACGCGACCAGCGGTGCTCCGAGCGCCGACCGCAGCAGGGCCCAACTCCAGATCGACGTGACGGTCAATCCCTGACCGGCCGACCTTCACTTCGCTCCGGTCTTTCAAAGAGGCCGGCGTCGCCCGGGTGCGACGCCGGCCTCTCCCGTTTGGGTCGAGCGGGTTTTCGCTGCTACGGGAGCCGGGAAACCCCGAACCCTGAGGAGGAGTCGATGAAGAAGCTGTTCGTTCCCTGCCTGGCCGTTCTGGCACTCGGCTGTGCGCCCGCGGCGAAGATCGTCACGGCACCGGTGAATGCCGCCGCCAACGTCGCCACCACCGCTACTGGAGCCGTGGCCGGAGTCGCGACGACCACCGTGGGTGCCGCCGCCGGCGTGGCGACCACCACGGCGGGTGCCGCCGCGACCGTCGCGACCGCGCCCGTCAACGCGATCGCCGGCCGGTCCGGCACCACCAGCACCACCACCACTACGGTGCCGGCCGCGGCGGGCCGCAATGCCGGTTGCCAGGCCGAGGTCGCGAAGTTCTGCCCCGGCGTGCGCAAGGGCGTCCTCGCGTGCCTGCACGGTCACGACGCCGATCTCTCCGAGGGCTGCAAGGCGAGCATGACCTCGGTCGAGCGTTTCCCGTCGTGCCTCGCCGATGCGGGCCGCCTCTGCCCGAACGCGTCGCCCTCGAGTGCCGGCCTGATGGCCTGCCTGCGCACCCGGCAGAGCGACTTGTCCGAGGACTGCCGCCACGAATTGCGCAAGGTGCGCTGAGATACGAGCGGGCGGTCTTCCGTCGAGGCGGCGCCCGGGATCGGTCGATCCCGGGCGCCGCCTGCGTTTCAGATCAGGAGCGCGGCCGCGAAGATGCCGATCATCGTGAACGTGATGGCGAGCCGCGCGGCGGTGCCGGCGACGGTGCCGAACCAGGTCGCGAGTCCGACCTTGCCCGCGCGCAGGAAGCTGCGGTTGGTCGCATAGTCGCCGATCATCGCCCCCATGAGCGGCAGGACGAGAAGTCCGATCGGGCCGAGCAGGGGCGTGGTGAAGGTGCCGGCGGCCGAGCCGATCGCCGCCCCCGTGATCGCGAGCGGACTCGCGTTGGCGCGCTTGGCGCCGAGCGTCCTGGTGAGCGAGTCGGCGAAGAAGGCCGCGACCGCCAGAGCGCCGACCAGCCCGACGGTCCATCCCGAGATCCGGGTGAAGTGGTCGATCCAGGCGGCGAGCGCCACGCCGGCGAAGACCAG
>Ga0114969_10002293_pt1 | contig 15765 bp, 12 predicted proteins | sample M_130807_MF_Meta_FD_87316 | JGI IMG/M metagenome (GOLD analysis project Ga0114969, IMG submission 87316) | Freshwater microbial communities from Lake Montjoie, Canada to study carbon cycling - M_130807_MF_MetaG | ecosystem: Environmental > Aquatic > Freshwater > Lake | place: Lake Montjoie...
AATGCGCTGGAATATGATTACAGCATCATTCTCATTAATGATGGCGGCGAAAGTTGCAATGGTGATGTTTGTAAAACATTCAAAGATTTTTTAGAAAAAAGAATTAAGGTAAAACCATACGTTATTGGTTTGGATAGGAATAATGTTTTAAAATCCTATTATGATTGCGTTGGAAATTATGTTGAAGTGACCAAAGCAGATGATATTCCAAAAGCGGTAGCCATGATAGTAGATGCCAATAGATCTATTTTGACAAAGCCTAAGCAATTTCATTTTACAACTACTTATTCCAATACGCCGAAGATTATAGATTCTGTTGTACCTGAAACGGTTGTGCCAGTCGTACCTATTGTACCTATTGTAAAGAAAGACTCAACGCCAGTTATGACGGTTTTACGAAAGGAATTGATACCATTCACTTCTATTACCTACATGGGCATTGCGAAACAAAAAATCGTTTTTAAAACCAAGGAAATTAAAAAAAATAAATACAAATCAGTGAGCTTACATTTCACTGTAGATGAACCCATAAAGGTTATTCCAGTTCCAGTTCCAACAAAACCATTTGTGAGAGAAACCATAGTTGTTCAGAAATTGAATATGGGAAATCCATTTTTTTTGAAGACGAAAATAAATCTTAAAAAACCTGTAGCGATTGTTGCAAAAAAACAGAAAGCAAACTTGCATTTTGAGGTAGAAAAAACCCGTATTAATTTCGTTTTTCCTTATCTGGTACTGAACAATTTTTCGCCAAATAAAAAATCAAGTAATAGCATCAAAGGCAAGACAATAGCGTATAAAAGCAAAAAAGTGGACTTGCATTTTGATACAGAAAAACCAAGAGTAAATTTTGTTTTCCCTTATTTGGTGATGCAAGAAATGCCACGAAACAAGAAAGCAATTAGTATAGCGAAAGGCAAATCTATCAGTCTGAAGAAGCAAAAAGTAGATTTGCATTTTGAGATAGAAAAGCCAAGAGTCAATTTCGTATTTCCATATTTGAAAATGGAGGAAATGAAGGCGATGAAAAAATCAACTGCCCTTCTTGCAAAAGGAAAATCTGCCACACTTAAAAAACAAAATGCCACTTTGCGATTTAATTGGGAAGTGCCTAAAAAACCAAGTTTGGTGTCCATAAAAGCAGATAAATATCCATTGCGATATTCCTATGCATTTAAATTACCACAAGCAAACCCTATGGCCAAAAATACCAAAAAGGCAGTGCTTCGATTTGCAGTGGATGTGCCGCCGCCGCCGCCAATTGCTGGTAAGGATTTAGAATTTAATATTGAAACAGAGAACAGTGCAGAAACACAAGTGCAGGTTTATTTTAAAAATGTAAACGGAAATACTTATCCAAAAGCAAAGCCTGAAATACAATTTAAAATACCTGGAACCAATCAATTGGTTACTTCTTTTAAACGAATTGTGAATGGTACTGAGCCAGTGCCACAGCCTATTCCACCAGGTACCTATAATTTAGTGGTTGCAGGGTTCAATGATTTATTTGCAGATGGCATTCTGATTACAGCGAATAAAATAAATCGTGTGTATCTGAAAGTGACAGATGGTACTTTATCCTTTGGCTATACAACAAACAAAACCAGAGTGATGAAATATAAAGCGGTAGTAAATAGACGCTTTGATGGCGGATCGTCTCCAACAGTTATTCAGAATACAGCCGAAGTAAAATATTATGAACCAGGCAATTATTACGTGGAAATAAACACCTTGCCGGCTCAAAAATTTAGTATAGATTTGGTATTCGGTGCCCGCTATGAAATTCAAATTCAAGAGCCTGGATCTTTACAAATTAGCAATACAAACAAACTTGGTAAAATTCAATTACAATGTGTATTGGGCGATCAATTTCTTAACTTTTATAATTTGAATGTAACCGGAAATTTGAGTGAACAAAAATTGGAATTGATGCCTGGCCCATACAAAGCTATTGTTCCAGTTAATCCGAGTATTCCGGAGGCAGGCACAAAAGTGATTAACTTTAGAGTGGATTCTAATAAAGAAACCGTACTCGAGTTAAAATAAATTTTAAACATTTATTTTACAACTAAACCGCATCCGTTTTCGGTATTACCTGTTTAGTATTGCTTGAAAAATTTATATTTGCGTTCTTAAAAAAATCAGAATGAAAATAGCTGTTGTAGGTGCTACTGGATTAGTCGGCACAAAAATGTTGCAAGTCTTAGCAGAAAGAAATTTTCCAGTCAGTGAAATAATTCCTGTAGCTTCTGAAAAATCTATAGGCAAAGAAATTATGTTCAAAGGGAAAGCTTATTCAGTGGTATCCTATCAAGATGCCATTGCCGCAAAGCCAAGCATAGCCATCTTTTCGGCAGGTGGAACTACTTCCTTACAACTCGCTCCATTATTCGCAGCAGCAGGTATTCGTGTAATAGATAATTCATCAGCCTGGCGTATGGATATAACTAAAAAATTAGTTGTGCCAGAAGTGAATGGACATGTATTAGATAAAGAGGATTTTATTATTGCCAATCCCAATTGCAGCACGATACAAATGGTGATGGTATTGAAACCATTGCATGATAAATATACCATTAAAAGAGTAGTAGTGTCGACTTATCAATCGGTGACAGGGACTGGCGTAAAAGCAGTTACACAATTGCAAGAGGAACGCAATGGTATAGAAGGTGTGAAAGCATATCCGCATCGCATCGACATGAATGTAATTCCGCAGATTGATGTGTTTACGGATAATGCATATACGAAGGAAGAAATGAAAATGGTTTTAGAAACAAAAAAAATAATGGGCGATGACAATATTCGTGTAACTGCTACTACCGTGCGCATTCCAGTGATGGGCGGACATAGTGAAAGTGTGAATATTGAATTTGAAAATGATTTTGATATTGAAAATATTAAAAAAGAATTGGCTGCATTCCCAGGCATTACGGTTCAAGATGATATTGCCAATTTGCATTACCCAATGCCATTACATGCACAAGATAAAGACGATGTGTTTGTAGGCAGAATACGCAGAGATGAATCACAAGACAAGACCTTAAATTGTTGGATAGTATCCGATAACTTGCGGAAAGGTGCTGCCACGAATGCCGTTCAAATTGCAGAGTATTTGTTGGAGAAAGGGATAGTGTAAAAATGTGTGTTCAGACCAGAACCTTTTTTAGTTTGATAACGTTCACGCAAAATTGTTTCAAGGAATTACGCACAGCCTTGACTTTTTGGTTCTTTTGTGTCAAGACAAAAGAACAAAAGATAATTTGTAGCAATAATTTGGTATGCGCCCGCTTACATGATTTATATTCTCATCCTCTATATTTTTTTATCTTTGCCCTTCGCCTATGCAATTTCATTTACCTATACATTTTCCAAGCTTAGAACCACGCATTGCGCATCAGCATAAGCTCATGTTGCTTGGCTCCTGCTTTACAGAACATATGACGCAGTTTTTGCAAAGAATGAAATTTACTTGTGTGCAAAATTCACATGGTATTCTATTTAATCCAATGAGCGTGTGCAAAGCATTGGAAGATGTATTGTATCAAAAATTATATACAGAAAAGGAACTTTTTTTTCTGGATGAATATTGGCATAGTTGGTATCATCATTCTGATTTTTCAGATTTGAGTCCAGCAGTTGCGTTGCAAAAAATAAATGAGAGCATTGCAGAGCAGCATTCCTTTCTCCTGCAAGCCGATTATCTTTTTATCACTTTAGGTTCTGCATTTGCCTATCATCATTCAGAAGAAAATATTTTTGTAAGCAATAATCATCGAGCACCATCCACTTGGTTTACAAAACAATTATTGAGCGCCGATAGTATTGAAAAACAACTAAGAGAAACCATTGCAAAAATTAAATCGGTCAATCGGAAAATTAAAATTGTATGTACCATAAGTCCTGTGCGACATGCACGCGATGGCGTCATAGAAAATAATCGGAGCAAAGCCAATTTAATTGAAGCTGTACATCGAATAGAAGAGATTTATTATTTCCCGGCGTATGAATTGGTAATTGATATTCTGCGCGATTATCGCTTTTATGATGTGGATATGGTTCATCCAAATTACCAAGCAACTGCTTATGTATGGGAGCAATTTGTTGACCATTGTATAGATCAAAATTATTTACCCCTCCTCAAAAAATTAGATCAATTATATAAGTCGGTTCATCATCGTGCAAAGGATACTAGAAGTAAAGCGCATCAACGATTTATGCAAGAGCAATTAGTATTATGCAAAGAATTAAAAGCCCAATACCCACATCTTGATTTGCTGGAAGAACTGAATATTTTTAACACAATCAAAATAATTAAATAGTGCAAGACAGAAACTAAATTTGTCAAGGATTTTGCATATTTAAAAATGGAAAGAAAAAATCATAACTTATATGAAGAAAAAGTACTGCTTGTTAAACACTATTTTGAGCAGAAGTTTGTAGCTCCCTTCTCCTGGAGGAGAAGGGTTGGGGATGAGGTTCAACAAGCCAATTTCTTTAGCGAAATTAAAAAAATAAAGTATGGATAGTTCGCCACTGAATTCGGAAAAATTACAAATCACATCTGTGCAACATGCACTGTGTGATACATTCGATATTCAGTTGGATTTGTTGCGTTTAGATTTAATTCATCCCAATCTTTCTGGCAATAAATGGTTTAAACTTCGGCATTCTATGGATCATGCATCCAAACATAATTATACCGCTTTATTGTCTTTTGGTGGTGCTTATTCCAATCACTTGCATGCCTTGGCGTATGCTGGATATAGGCATTCGTTTAAAACCATTGGCATTATTCGTGGCGAAAAAATAGACAATCCAACCTTGCAAGATTGTCGGCAATGGGGTATGGAATTGCATTTCATTTCGCGAGAGCAATACAGAGAAAAAAATGAAATTGATTTTTTAGCCGACTTACAAGAGCAATTTCCAGCAGCATATATTATTTCAGAAGGAGGTAGTAATACATTGGGTTTGCAAGGTTGCCTAGAGATTTTAGAAAGTGTGGATGCATCTATATATGATTCGATTTGTTGTCCCATTGGAACAGCAACTACCTTTACTGGCATTGCACAATCCTTGCAATTACATCAGAACGCAATTGGTTTTCCTGCATTAAAAAATGCACAGTATTTGGAATCCTTCATCCAAGAAAAAATACCGCACAAGCGATGGCGAATTGAATATGATTACCACCAAGGTGGATTCGCCAAATGTAATTCTACGCTCCTTCAATTTATGGTTTCCTTTTATCAAGCTAATCATATTGTGCTTGATTTTGTGTATACCGCCAAAATGATGATGGGTATTTTTGACTTAATTTCTAAAGCCCATTTTCAAAAGGGGCAAAAGATTTTAGCACTGCATACAGGCGGTGTTCAAGGAAATCAATCTAAGCCAGCGCTTAATTTTAGCAAGTAGTTTTAAATTTATTTTGATACCTTCGCCAACATCAAAATAGTCTAAGTGAAGTCGATCCATTTCATTCTTTTTTTTAGTTTCCTTACTTGCATAGCATTTGCCCAAGCGCCTGTATTACCAAGCATGAGTCTTGTAACGAGCAATGCCCAAAATAAATTAACATGGACTTGCCAATTTGATGGCGTGAAGTCTATTTCCATTCAACGTTCGGCAGATAGTGTGCGAAATTTTTTAGCGATTGGTTCACTTTCGGCGCCCAAAAAAGGAATACAAACCTATACCGATTTGCATCCAGTGGTGGGTAAAAATTATTATCGCTTATGCGTTACATTTTCTGGCGATTTGCAATGGTTTAGTAATACCTATAAAGTACTTGTAGACTCGTTGACTTTTGCCAAAGCCATGCAAGATGCAGAAAAAGCAAATTCGGCAAAACTTATAGCACTAAAGAATATCGACAGCACAAAAAAGTCTATAGTTGTAACCAATGCAGGCAATGCAAAACCTCGCATGCAAGATTCTACTTTGAAGGTGAGCAAATTTGCTTCAACAGATACGGTTATTAAAGCATCAGCTCCACCACCACCTCCTATTGAAGAAAAGCCAAAGGAATTTTTCTATACGCCTTCTGCGCAAGTGTATAATAATCCATATACAGGCCATGTTAATATTAACTTGCCCGATGCATTGAGTAAAAAATATTCCATAAGATTTTTAGATCCAGATAAAAATGAAGTATTGCGAGTGGCTAGAGTGACGAAAACGGAATTGATTTTGGACAAGAATAATTTCAACGCCAAAGGTATTTACCAATTTCAATTGTATGATGAATTGACTTTAGTTGAATCGGGGTATGTTACGATTTATTAGTGCAGAATATTTTGTTAAAATTAGCGTAGTGATACACAGAACCTCTCTAGTTCGAATTTAGTATAAGCATGATTGCTGGCGCAGGTTTGCAACCTGTGTCACAACCTATTTCATTTTCTCACACACAAAAATAAAGCCCACTTGTTGAGAAGCGGCTTTATTTAAAAAATGTCTTATTACAATATTTCGCAGTAATCTAATTGATATAAATCTTTGATTTCCTTCGCGTAATCTTCAGTGAAATAAACTTTACCAGAGTAGCGTCCGAATACTGGATACTTTTCTACATCAGCAGTTTCTTTCGATTTGAAATTGTAACCAACCAAAAATAAATGTGGTTCGTTCAACATCTTAATTCGATAAATTCTGCGGTGTGTAGCCGTTTTCATCCACTCTACAATTGGCTCTGTTTCAAACTCTTGTATGCTTTGTAATTTCACACGATACACTTCTTTTCCTTGATCATAATGATCAGTAAAGATGAGGTGAAAATTATGAACATAACAAGCTAGGCAATAGTCGCCTTTGATTACAGCCGGTGTTTCCATATCACCAATGATTTCAACTTCTAAACCTAGTTTTTCCCAAAATTTAGATAGTCGATAATTTCTTTTTTGGATTGTTTGTTTCAAATCCTTATCCAACGGACGTTTCATTTGTGTGCGTTCCATACAATGACTATTTTAATAAATTAAAGTTTCCGAGTGCAAATATATGCCTAGATGGATATTCAGCATATTTTTTTTTTATAAATTGGAAAGAAATTTTAGGCAAAAAGTTGATACACTGCCCAAGAAGATAAATAGGCAACTAAGCCCATCACAATGAATTGCAGAATGGGATATTTCCAACTTCCAGTCTCTCGCTTCACTACCGCTAAAGTGCTCATGCATTGCATGGCGAAGGCATAAAAAAATAATAAGGAAAGCCCTGTTGCTAATGTATAAACCAATGAGCCGTCCGTAAATTTAGCAGAAGCCATTTTTTCGCGAAGCGTTTTATCATCTTTTTCATCTACGCTATACAGAGTAGCCATGGTGCCGACAAAAACCTCCCTTGCTGCAAAAGAAGTAATCAACGCAATACCAATTTTCCAATCAAAACCAAGTGGTTTAATCGCAGGTTCAATACTCTTGCCAATAATACCAGCATAGGAATTTTCTAAATCTGTTTTTTGCAGAAAGCTATTGGATGGCTTGATTGTGTTAGGTCCATAGGATGACAATGCCCATAAAACAATGGAAATAAACAAAATTATTTTACCTGCATCGAATACAAAAACCTTGGCTTTTTGTACCATGGTAATTACAATGTTTTTCCAGCGAGGCATCCGATATACTGGCAACTCCATCAGAAAAATACTCTTCTCTTTGGACTTGATGAGGAAAGTGAGCAGCCAAGCCCAAAGCAAAGCCATGAAAAAACCGAGTAAGTATAAACCCATCATCACCAAGCCTTGCAGATTAAAAAAGTAGGCGATAGTTTTGTTTGGAATAACGATGGAAATTAAGATGGTATACACTGGAAGCCGAGCACTACAACTCATAAACGGCGTGATTAAAATTGTGATTAACTTTTCCTTTTTATTTTCGATGGTTCGAGCCGCCATAATAGCTGGCACTGCACATGCCACACCACTAATCAACGGCATGACCGACTTGCCATTGAGTCCAACGCTGCGCATCAATCTATCCGTAAGGAAACTAATCCTAGACATATAGCCTGTGTCTTCCAATAAGGTGATAAGCCCAAATAGAATCATGATTTGTGGCACAAATACTACAATGCCATTGATGCCAGCTAGTATTCCATTGACAAATAAATCACTCAAAAAATGTGTCGGTAAATTGGCTTTTAAAAAAGAACTCACGATTTGAAATCCATTATCTATCCAATCCATCGGAAATTTGGCAAGCCAAAAAATACTTTGAAACAGGATAAATAAAACAGACAATAAAAAGACATGACCATAAACGGGATGTAATAAAATACTATCCATTTGCCGGCTAAATAATTCTCGTTTTAAAGGGTCATTCTCAACGACGCAATTCGTCATTATTTTTTTGATTTTGGCATAACGCAATAAGGTCTCTTCCGCTTGAATTTTTGTTCTGTTGTAATTTATTTCGGCAAGAGAGTTAGAAATTTTTTGTTTCACTTCGTCTGAAATAATCGTCAGCTTCATGTAGGCATTGGCAAAATGAATCGCCGCACAATTACTAGAAACAGGATAATATTTTTTAATGATAGTAATGGTCTCATGCGCTACTTGGTCTAGGTCAATGAAGTCAGTACTCGAAGGTTCAGAAGGGTTGGTAATAGAGAGTTCTACTTGTTTGCGTATCGATTGCGTGCCTTTATTTTTCAATGGATTAATCGGTACCACAGGGCAACCTAATTCGCGAGCCAAACCATTAAAATCAATTTGAATTCCTTTTTGTTTGGCAATATCCAACATCGTTAGTGCTACAATCACAGGCTTTTTGATGTCCATAATTTGCGAGCAGAAAAGTAAATTCCTTTTCAGATTAGAAGCATCCACAACCACTACGATCAAATCAATTTTCACTTGCTCATCATCATCAAAAAGGACATCGAAAGTCACTACTTCATCATCGCTTTTTGGATACAAACTGTACGTGCCAGGTAAGTCAATGACATTCACTTGCATGGATGGAGAAATCGCGCAACGTCCAGTTTTTTTATCGACGGTTACACCAGGGAAGTTGCCAACTTTTTGATTCATACCAGTCAATGCATTAAAGAGCGAACTCTTCCCGCTATTAGGATTACCAACTAGTGCTATGTTTTTGATAGTTTTCAAAAATGGTGACAAAGGTAATCAAAAATAGAAAGGAATAATTGATGCTTTGCATGGTAATCATTGCAAAATTTTATGAGTAAGTAAGTATTGCTGTGAATTCACCTTTTTTTGTAACCGGAAAATGCGGTAGTATAACGGATACAGACATTGAAATAGAAAATATTTGGGCGGCACGCACGTCCAGACGATAAATGTCAGGATCCGTTTCCGCTCAAAGCAGCGGAATGAGGACTATTCATTCCAATCTTTTTTTGCTGCAGAGGATTTCCATTCAATCGTTGCCGCAATGCACCCACCAAAGAAGCCTATCTTTTTTGCTAGCATACTTTGAAAAAGGGATATTCGAAGGGATTTCTTCTGTCAAAAAAATCGATAGGTTATTATGCCGTAGCATTTATTTTTTTAGCAAAAAATACGCTACAGCATAATACCAACTAGCTTTTGTTGATAGGTTTCCAACCTATGAACAAAAGCTGTTGGTATTACTTCTTGCATCTTTTCACTTTTTTGCTACATTTGTAACGCGTAACAAAATTTGTTACGCTCGATTTTCTGTGAAAAGGATACTGTGCTGAATGGATTACCTAAAACGACTAAAACGATGTCATCATCAACTTGGTTCAAAAGAATAAAACAAGGTATCCTTACCTCTACTAAGGAAAAAAAAGACGTACCTGATGGACTTTGGTTCAGATGCCCAGGCTGTAAAAAAACATCTACTATAGATGAAATTAGAGACAGCTTTTGGGTTTGCCCTAGTTGCAATCATCATAATCGTATTGATGCAGAAGAGTATTTTGAATTTCTGTATGATGAAGGCGTGTATGAATTGTTGTTCGACAATATTGTATCCAAGGATAAACTAGGTTTCGTTGATTTGAAAAAGTATAAAGACAGATTAGTCGATGCGAAAAAAACGTCAGGGTTAAAAGATGCCATGACGGTAGCTGTTGGCGAAATCAATGGAAAAAAATTAGTCACTGCAGCAATGAATTTTAAATTTATTGGTGGTAGTATGGGTAGTGTAGTTGGTGAAAAAATAGCAAGAGGTATTGATTATTCGATTGCGCACAAATTACCATTTATGATTATCTCCAAATCGGGTGGTGCTCGTATGATGGAAAGCGCTTTCTCCTTGATGCAAATGGCTAAAACCTCTGCGAAATTAACCCAATTGGCAAAAGCCAAGCTGCCTTATATTTCTTTGATGACCGATCCTACAACAGGCGGTGTTACTGCATCTTATGCCATGCTTGGCGATTTGAATATAGCTGAGCCAGGCGCATTAATTGGATTTGCAGGACCACGTGTTATCAAAGAAACTATTAAAAAAGATTTACCAGAAGGATTTCAAACCGCTGAATTTTTACTCGAACATGGCTTCTTAGATTTTATCGTCAACAGAAAAGAATTGAAGCAAAAATTGAGTGATTTGATTGGGTATTTCGAATAGGAATAAATTTGGTGTATTTCTAAATAACTTAGTTGGTCAAACCTATAAGGTTTTCAAAACCTTATAGGTTTAGCTACATCTTTAATCTAAGATTTGAGAAAAGGTACAAACTAATCTACCGCCAACAAGCTATCTGCTAGTATGAAGGCTTTTCTGTAAAAAAATAAAAATGTACCATAAGTACAAATAATACTGTCCATATAAGAAAACCAATAGAAATAAATAACCAGTATTTCTTCAGTTTTATTTTATCTCCTTCATCTGAAATTTTTGCACGAATATGGTCAGGCATAAAAACAAAAAAGGAAGTAAGATAAGTAGAAAAATATTTTCAAGTTCTAATCCAGGTTCTATTTTGCGGTCTACTTTTGGATCAAATGGCTTATAAATATCGTCACGTATGTGCAGTTTTATATTTCGCCTTTTACATTCTCTATCCACCAATATCTTTATTTCCTCATTGATATAGCTACTGTTTCTTAACACAAAAAGCTCATCTTCCGTATGTTGTGATAGATCCATAATGTAAACGTATTGATTCGTAAATAATTAGTATAACCTCTTTTTTCAATTTTTAATAAAATAATAATCAACGATTGTATTCGCAATGTCAATTAATAAAGCATGTAAGCGGTATGAAATTAAAAATGTTTATTATCACAGAACCTACATTGACATTTAATAACTGAATGGATAACAATATTACTTAAAACATTTTGAAATGATGGTAAATATTCTAAAATTTATTTTCGTGAAATTTTGTTTATACAATGAATCAAGCTTAGAAAAGATGTCGGAATATAGCTTGAGTGCCATTCATTAAGGAAAGAGTGGCATTTTATACTTAAAGATTTTTCTCTAATATTTTAAAGTTCGTTTCAAATCTCGTTCCGCATCCTTAGCCTTAATACTATCTCGTTTGTCATGTGTTTTTTTTCCTTTTGCTAAGGCAATTTCAATTTTAGCATAACCACTTTCACTCAAAAAAATCCGCAAAGGAACTATGGTATATCCCTTTTCTTTGGTCTTGTTGGTAATCTTGCGCAATTCCTTTTTTGTCAATAATAATTTACGGTCCCGAACTGGATTATGGTTATTGGCAGTGCCATGCGAATATTCGGCTATATGCAAACTTCGTATGCTAAGCTCTCCATCGTTTAGCATACAAAAGCTATCATTAAAACTTACTTTTCCTTGTCGGATAGATTTTATTTCGGTACCCAATAATACCATGCCAGCCGTGAATTTAGTTTCAATAGCAAAATGATAAGTGGCGGATCTGTTTGAAATTTCTTTCATGATATTCGGCAAATGTAATGTGTAAATCTATGCATTAATACAGTTCGCCTTATGGATTGGATAGTTTTGCATCTAGTTCGTATTTGTATAGCTAGTATTTTCAATGTAATTTCGGCGCCTCAAATACTCTTGCTATGACCGAAAATTATTTTAAACCCTTTCATGATCGTACCATTGGCATCCATCAAACTTTTCCAACGCCTTTTGGTGAAAAGAAAATGATCTATGCCGACTGGATAGCAAGCGGCAGGTTATACGCTCCCATTGAAAACAAAATACAAGAAAAACTATTTCCATTTTGTGGCAATACCCATACCGAGACTTCAATTACTGGAACGCTGATGACAAGGGCATACCATGAAGCCAAGCAAGTGATTAAAAAAGCAGTGCATGCAAACGATAGTGATGCACTTATTTTTTCTGGCTCCGGCATGACTGATTCTATTAATAAATTACAACGGATTTTAGGCTTGCGATATCCTGAAAATTGCAAGACTTTTTTTACTGGTCCCAACAATACTTTTTGCATCGATGAAAAGGATAGACCTATGGTTTTTATCACCCATATGGAACATCATTCAAATCATACTTCTTGGTTGGAAACCATTGCAGATGTAGAAATTATCAATGCAGACAAGGAAGGCCTAGTAGATTTGAATCATTTAGAATCGCTCATTAAACAATATGAAAATCGACCTTTGAAAATTGCTTCCGTTACTGCTGCATCCAATGTAACTGGGGTATGCACACCTTATGCCACAATCGCTGAAATGATACATGCAGTTGGTGGTTATTGCTTTGTTGATTTTGCTTGCTCAGGACCTTATGTGTCTATTGATATGCATCCCGAAAAGGAGGCACAACAATTAGATGTTGTATTTCTTTCGCCACATAAATTTCTAGGCGGACCAGCTACACCGGGTATTATGATTATGAATAAAGCATTGTACAAAAATGCAATTCCAGATCATTCTGGTGGCGGTACGGTTAAGTTTACCACACCTTGGAAATTTCATGAATATATTGATGATATTGAAGATCGTGAAGATGGTGGTACGCCTCCTTTTTTACAAGGTATTAAAGCGGCATTGTGTTTCAATTTAAAACAAGAAATGGGGGTTGAAAATATTTTAACTCGTGAAAAAGAAATTATACATCAAGTATTTTCTCGTTTACAAAAGGTAGAAAATATACACATATTAGCAGGTAATTTGCAAGAACGAATAGGTGCTATTTCTTTTTATGTCGATGACTTACATTTTAATTTAGGTGTTCGTTTATTGAATGATTATTTTGGTATACAAGTTCGCGGCGGATGCGCTTGTGCAGGCACTTACGGGCATTACTTACTTGGTATAGACAAAGAGCAATCAGATGCCATTCGACAAGGTTTGAAAAAAGGACAATTGTTTATGCGCCCAGGATGGATTCGTTTATCAGTGCATCCAACCATGAGCAATGCAGAAGTGGAATTTATTTTGGATAGTATTATTTATGTCGCAGAAAATCATGCAGAACTGGCAAAAAATTATACCTACAATACCAAGAAAAATATCTTTCAATACAATGATTATGAGTCGACTTTTGAAAGTAATTTCATGAAAGATTTGTATGGGATGTAATGAATAGATTATAGTCCATAATATGTAAAGCATTAAAATTCATTTACATTGGCATCTTCCTTTACAACGAACTTCTAATTTCTCATTCCTGCGCTTATCTTTGCGCCATGATTTTCGATAGAAAAAAGAAGAGCAATGATGAGCTCATTGCCATTTATAAGGAGCTATTGTTGCCTCGCATGATAGAAGAAAAAATGCTCATTTTGTTGCGTCAAGGACGTATCAGTAAATGGTTTAGCGGCATCGGGCAAGAAGCAGTTGCAGTAGGCGCTACACTCGCTTTGGATGCAGATGAATACATCATGCCGATGCACAGAAACCTTGGTGTTTTTACTGGACGAAAAATGCCACTCGATAAATTGTTTATGCAATGGCAAGGCAGCAAAGAAGGATATAGTAAAGGTCGTGAACGTAGCTTTCATTTCGGGAGTAATGCACACCATATATGCGGCATGATTTCGCACTTAGGTCCACAATTGGCTATTGCTGATGGTATTGCGTTGGCGCATCAATTACGTAAAGAAAATAAAGTATCTCTCGCATTTAGTGGTGATGGTGCAACCAGCGAGGGTGATTTTCATGAAGCCTTAAATGTGGCGGCAGTATGGCATTTGCCCGTCATTTTTGTTATCGAAAATAATGGTTATGGATTGAGTACACCAAGTAGCGAACAATTTATTTGTAAGCAAATTGCAGATAAAGGAATTGGTTATGGTATAAAAGCAATTACCATAGATGGCAATAATATTTTGGAAGTTTTAGATGAAATAAAAAAAGCTAAAGATTATTGTATTCAAGAACAAAAACCAATATTGGTTGAATGCATGACTTTTCGTATGCGAGGACATGAAGAGGCAAGTGGCGTTAAATATGTGCCTAAAGAATTATTTGACATATGGGGCAAAAAAGACCCACTCATGAATTACGAAAACTTTTTGAAAAAGGAAAAAGTGTTAAGTGATAAGGAGATTCAAACCATTCGAGAGGAAATCAAAACACATATCGAACAAAGTATAGAACGCGGCTTCAACGTAGAACCAATAGTAGCGAACACAGCAGAAGAAATACATGATGTGTATGCACCTAGTTCAACTATTACTACAGCAACTGAACATTTGCCAAAGAAGGAATTAAAACTGATACAAGCCATTACAGAAGGCATGGAGGAAAGCATGAAACGTTATGATAATTTAATACTCATGGGTCAAGATATTGCAGAATATGGCGGCGCATTTAAAGTCACAGAAGGATTTGTAGAAAAATTTGGTAAAGAACGTGTACGCAATACACCTTTGTGTGAAAGTGCCATTATTGGTTCCGCTTTGGGCTTGTCTATCAAAGGTTTTAAGTCGATGATGGAAATGCAATTCGCCGATTTTGCGACCGTTGGTTTCAATCAAATAATCAATAACCTAGCAAAAATTTATTACCGTTGGGGACAACAAGCAGACGTGGTTGTGCGCATGCCAACAGGCGGTGGCGTTGGTGCTGGACCATTTCATTCGCAATCAAATGAAGCGTGGTTTACACATACACCAGGTTTGAAAGTAGTTTATCCTTCAACGCCGGAAGATGCTAAAGGTTTATTGATTGCAGCATTTGAAGATCCAAATCCTATTTTATTTTTTGAACATAAAGCACTTTATCGAAGTGTGAGCGGATTAGTACCTGAAGGATATTATACCATTGAAATAGGCAAAGCAAAACATGTGCAAGCTGGCGAAGACATCAGCATTATCACTTATGGTGCTGGTGTACATTGGGCTGTAGAATATGCAAAAGCGCACCCTGATTATTCGATTGATATTTTGGATTTGAGAACCTTACTTCCATTGGATTATGATGCCATACGAAGTAGTGTAATGCGCACAGGCAAAGTACTTTTATTACACGAAGATTGTTTAACCGGTGGCATCGGTGGTGAAATTGCAGCTTGGATTTCAGAACATTGTTTTACTAGTTTGGACGCACCAATTATTCGTTGTGCTAGTTTAGATACACCCATTCCATTTGCCATTGAACTAGAAAAAAACTTCATGGCGAAAAGTAGATTGGATGAATGTGTTGAACGTCTCATGTCCTATTAAAATCCCAAATGGAAAATTCCAAAAATCAAATTCCAAATTCCAAAAGTCGAATACTAACAGTCTAACTACTAACTGATAAATAGCATAACATAGGTTACACTTTTTTTCGTAGCACTACATAGGTTACACTTTCTCAAAGATATTGATTTTAAGCTTATAAAAAAAAGTGTGATATACTCATTCAAAAAAATA
>Ga0114969_10002295_pt1 | contig 15760 bp, 12 predicted proteins | sample M_130807_MF_Meta_FD_87316 | JGI IMG/M metagenome (GOLD analysis project Ga0114969, IMG submission 87316) | Freshwater microbial communities from Lake Montjoie, Canada to study carbon cycling - M_130807_MF_MetaG | ecosystem: Environmental > Aquatic > Freshwater > Lake | place: Lake Montjoie...
GTCCAAACGCATCTGTCAGGGGAGACCCTACTAAAGCCGCGCCACCCTGCTGCTTGCGATTCTTTCTTGTCTTGCTGCTCATCTGTAAGTGCGCAAAACGCTTCGCAATCTTCTTAGCCGTTGAAGCGGGAAGATACGACTTCGTCTTATTTAGCCATTCATCTTGAATAAAAGCAACCAGTTTCTCAGGAGTAGGATTAGTTCTACGGAGAAATCGTAAAACCGCAGTATCAAACTTAGTAACCTTAGTATTTACTGAGTTAGATTTCAATGAACCGCGCGACTTGCGCTTACTGACCTTTTCTGTCGCCATCTCTAATATAATAACTCAAAAATTTTAAGAATCTTGTTTAAGCAACAGTGGGACCAGACATAGCAAAATTAGAAAGGCCACGAGTACCAGAAGATACCGTATTAGCAGCACGGCTGAACATACCGTCGGCCGCCGCCTTTGTTGCGGGGTCATTGTTGTAATAAAAGAAGCCTAGGGACAAAAAGATAACAAGCATCAGGATAGTAATACTTCCGTAGAATTGAAGATTGTTCTGCCATGTACTGAGTCTGTATTCAGCACCAAACTGATTTACATGGAGATATATTCCCACTGCTAGAGCCACACTGCAGAGCAAAATAACTAAATTGGCAGGCGCTTTAGGGACCAGGGGAATTAAGATAAAAATAGTTACAATTGCTGTCAACGCAACAGACCACATTGTGAAATAATTGAGTATATTAGCAAAACCTCCTGAGGCTGCTTTCGCCGTCTGATTTGTTGGTGTGATTACGAAATCATCTAGAAACTTTAAGGGGTCCATTCTCTATGATAAGGCCTTTAAAATTTGGACAGTAAATCAACGGTTGTTAAAAGTGTCTTTCGGCAGCAATACCGAATAAGATGAAGTTCTTCATAAATCTTCTTTTCAGGCGTATCTAAACTATTCTTTCCATCAAAATACTTGGGTTTACCAAAAGCATCACCCTTCTCTTCCTTAAGACGACGCTGATAATACTCCCACTTGTTTGCTAGAAGCTTATTACAATGAAAACAGCGAATAGGAATAAGCATTTTACCTTCTATTGTGTTTTAAATTACTTTCAAATTTATATTGACCGCGTTAAATTACTCTGACTCGTTTGTTTGGCTTAATAAATGAGCAGTGTTGGACGTAATGGTAATCGTTTTAATAGCGTTCGTTCTGCGATTGTAAATGCGACTGCTGCGACTGCGACCACACAGGAGCAACTTAAGGCTATTGTTGTTACCACGACTGACCAGCAGAAGACTGTCAATAAGCGTGTAGAGGATTTGGAGAGTGTAGTTCAGGCACTCAAGTCTGAAGTTCAGACACTAAAGACTGATTTGGCCGCTGTTAAAGCAGCATCGGCTTCTTCGTCAAGTCGTTAGCAACTAAGACTTTTCCAGAAGACGTTTCTTTCCAACCTATAATAGTAATTTCTCCTGCGTGATGTTTTGTATGACATTCTTCACATAGGACTGCTAGATTTCCAGCATGATTCTTTTTAATTCCAGGGGTCACAAATCCCTTAACCGCCTTTTCCTGATGAATAATATGATGAACTTCCAGGTCACGATGACCATTTTTCTTACAAATAGAACATTCACGACGGATTACATCAGGATTATACCGACTCTGGGGAGCTTCTAGTATAGAAGGCGCTGCTCCCTGAAGACGGCGGCGAAAGGCCACTGCTTTATCCAAAAATACGCTTGGCATACGCAGAGCACGACAGACTTCTAGTCCATAATTCATCTGACCACATCCTTCTTGCAAGTCTCTGTCATAGATTAGTGTGCCAGTGACTGGATCAAATCGTACACGCAAATGAAGCCATCTAAGACCTTTCAAACCCATTAGTTCGGGGAAGCGCTGGAGTTCATGGAGATGAGTAGCGAAGAAGAAGGAAGCACGCTTTTCCAGTAGACTTTCTAGACCTGCCGCAACAAGAGATGCGGCAGATGATGTCTCAGTTCCAGCACAGAGTTCATCTCCTAAGACGAGACTCTTCTCATCGGAATACTCCAAGATGTTCCGGAATTCTGTCATTTCAACTACAAATGAACTCATTCCAGCCCACAAATTATCATTTCCGAGAATGCGTGTAAAAATGGATGAATAAGTCGCAATTTGGAACCGAGTGGCAGGAACGGGGCAACCTGCTTGGGCCAGCAGAACGCTGAGACCAATCGCTTTCATTAAACTGCTCTTTCCGCTGCTATTTACGCCAAATAATAGAATACCTGATTCGGATGAACATGGAGTTATCGTACTATCCTTAGCAAGTGAACCAAGCGCTACATTATGTGGGACATATGTTATATCTGTACGAATTCTTTCTAAAATACCGTGTCGTAATCCCTCTGTACAAAGACCCGATTGTGTTTCTTCAACAAACTCCGGCAAACAATATCCGTATTCCTCTGCTCGTAATGCCAAATTAAGATTCACATCAGTTTCCGCAATAAATTGAACAATCTGCGGGAATACAGCCAAGAGACTAGCAGAAAGTTCTGTAGTCTCCTGTAGCCAAATCCGCTCCCACTCTGTGGCCCAGCTTTTTAGAATCTTCAATCCCCGCTGATTTAGAGTATCAATCTCAGATGAACGCAAATAGAAACTTCCTTTCATATCTTCAATGCGGAGACTAGCTGTAAGGACTTTTGCTTTAAAGACTTTTTCACAGCGGGTCTTTGTAGCATAGACAGCAAAAGGACGGTCATCTTCACGGCAAGGTTGAAAACCATCAGGAACAATTGTACGACATTCTGCTAGAATCCTAGCATATTCCTCTTTGGCTTCTTTCCATTCCTTTTCGTATGTATCAAGGTTGGAAGCATTTGGTAAGAGCCAAGGGTTCACACATTCAATCTCCTTTGCATCCCGAATAGATGCTAGCTTGGTAAGATCCCATCGCTGCCTCAGTTCACTGATAAGTTCGCGGATACTTTTGCCATCCTCTGTTTCCGAGAATCCTGCGGCTTCAGTGGCTGTAATAACGTCCCCTGTGGCAAAAATAGACGACAATAATTTATAAACATCAGCAAGTGTGGCTACACGAAGTTGGAGGCGACGATATAGTTTTTCAATATCATAAACCCGTTTTAGACTATCTAGTACATCTTGTTTTCCTGTGGCTTTTATCCATTGATCTATTACAGCTACACGATTTCTTAGTGTCGCCACATTCTTAATGGGTTGTAGCAGACGTTGTTTTAAAGAACGGCGCCCACATGCTGTTTGAACCTTATTAAAATAATGAAAATAGCATTCATTCTGTCTATCCCGATTTTTATTAATCATTCCAACTTGTTCTAGGGTATGATTACCTAGACGAACAAATTCAGATGCTTGAAAATCCGTGGGCAGCTTTAGATTTTTAATAAGTGCGGGATTATGCTCTTCTACAAATGCTAAAAGATGTGCTAGAACTCTGCGGACATCGGGTTTTCGGTCAATCTGAAGTTCGGCAAAAAGCATGGCTCGTTCCATCCCAAATGCTCGTAGCAAAATATCCTCTTCCTTTTTAACGGCGCCTTTTTGAGAAATATAGGGACGAATATGAAGCGGAATATCATAATTTAAATGAAAGAGTTCACGAATTTTTGTAGCGTTGAGACTTGAACTAGAATCATGCCATACAATAACTTCTGCGGGTTCATATGTAGAAAGTGAAAGATAAATATCATCGTTTCCTTGATAGCTACCCAAACCAGAAGATATTGTTGTATTTCCAATAATAATTTTTCCTGTGGCGCAACTAATTGCTGCGCTGTGGACGAGCAGATCCGGCTCCGCATCTTCGCAAAAAAAAGCCCATAACCAGCGATCTAGTACAGGAGTTTCTCCATATTCTCCCTCTTCTTCTGTAAAGATTCCAGCAGAAACAATATTTGTAACTTCGCGTTTATAATTTTTGCCTTCTTTTTCTTGTGTAATGAAAACTCCGCGATATCCTTGTCTTATCAAAATACGCTCATACTTTTTTACAACATAATCGGGAAAACCGGAAAAGAGTTTATTATGAGTAGGCTGACCTTTTTTAACAGAGATTGGTGTTTCGCTAACACTAATTTCTAGCAAAGCGGATGCCTCCCGAATATTAGTCTGACTTTCGCCGGTTGCGATAGGGCACGAGTCATACATTTCAAAGAATTTTCCCACCTGCATAAGAACCACGATTTTGTCTCCGTATTTCTGCTTGGCTTCCGAGTAGAAATTCTGATACAGTTCAATCATGCCTTTTCCTTCCATTTCTTTATTAGTATCTTACATATATTAGCGGGAGGGCTTTAGGACCTTCCAGACATTCTGCGGCTGCTGTTAGATTGATATCCTCTACTGGGGATTGGTATCTGCTGCTGTGGCATAGTAACTTGATACATAATTGTTCTACCTTCTGTTACGGGAGGCGCTACTATACCATATACATTCCGTGCTTCTTCCTCATAGTTTCTAGCAGGTGTCTTCAGTCTTCTAGAACGTTTTAAATGTGCTTCATGGCGCTGTTTTAGTTTGAATCCTATGATGCCAAGAATAACTATGCCAACAAGTCCGCCAATCGCTCCTCCAACAATTGCTCCCGTTTTTGCTTCTGACTCAGCAGCCGCAGCTTTAGCCATTCCAACATAATCTACACTTGGAGCGGGTGTCTGCGTAACAGAAGCAGTAGTTGAAACGGTTGGTGTCATTGAAGAAGTTACTGAAACAGTGGGTGTCACACTAGGTGTAACAGAAATTGTTGAAGTAGTGGAAGGTGTTGAGCCGAAAGATAGAGATCCAGTAGCTGTTAAGGAAATAGTTGGTGTGATAGATGGCGTACCTGAGAAAGATGCTCCAAGAGACATTGATGAAGTCGTAGATGGTGTTATAGAGGGCGTTTTGGTGGCCGAGTTGGAGGCTGTCTGCGATGGAGTGGGAGATGGTGCTGCTACAAGACTAAATGACGTAGATGACAATGTATACGGTGCTACACCAACACCAGGACTTTGAACGCTGATTTGTGCGGAGTAAGTAGCAAAACCAGATGGAACAAATGTGCGGGGAAGAATATAGTATACAGTCATATTTCCGGGAGAAACTGTAACAGTTTGAGGTGTTCCTACAGTTGTTCCGCCGCCTCCACCATTGCTTCGGATAGTAACAGTCGCAATTCCAACACCTGCTTGTCCAACCGAATGCCAATAGATGGTTACATTCCGATTATCACAAACAATACTTCCAGCACCCACTGTTCTGTTCCCATCAAAAACATTTGCTGCTGTGATTCTACTCTGTAAAACAATTATGTTCTGACTAGCCGTGATAGCAGGAGTTGTAGTTGTACTTAGAATAAGTGAAGACCCTCCGACAGGTGTTATTGAGTTAGTAGAATCACTTATGCGTGTTGAGAATGTTCCAGCAGTTACATTTACACCCGATCCAGTTGTCAGAGTTCGTAGATTGACGCCCGTATATGTTAATCGTAACCATTCATCTACATCTATTCTCTGTGACGTCCAATTAACAATTAGGGTTTGTCCAGTATAAAATGTTGTAGGCGTTTGGTCTGACGATAAATATATAGGTTCAGACATATTGAAAGTGGGAAATCTTGCGACAGCACAGGTATCTACAAAGCCAAAGTTTGTCTCAAATGTTCCACATCCGGGGCTCGCCACTTGGTCTGTTAAACACCATTTACTTGTAGTAGAAAGCCAATCGGGTTTAAGAGAGCATCCAGCAGATATAGTTGTATTTGCTCCCGGAGCCGTTGCAGCAGTTTTGGTAATAACACAACTACATCCAGAATCACTTAAAATTGTAGCAGAAACACTTGTAAAAATAAAAAGTGCCCTTCCAAAAAAATTAAACATCCTTATATGGGTGAAAGCAAATATTTAAAGTTCTATACGCAGCCTCCGCTCTTTGTATTGCTTGCGCGTTTTCTTAGCTGCGGGAAGCGTAATTTTTTGTTTTACTTCTGATTTTGTTTCAGTTTTTGCTTCTGTTTTAAGAGGTATTGTGGCTATGGGCACAAACGGTTTCTTAGGCGTCTTACCAAGAATTGTTATTTTTTGGACACGCTTTTTGGGAAGAATTGTGACTTTTGTTGGAACGACAGGTGCTACCACAGGCGCAATAGAAGCAGATTTCTTAACTGCTGTAACAGAAGAAGCAGATGCCATCTTAGGAACCAACTTGAATACCTGCTGTGTTTCCACTTTAATGCCCTTCGGCGGTTCACTTCCTTTCTTTGTAATTACAGTTTCCTCCTTTGTTATAACTGCTTCCCCAGAACGCTGGGTTTTATTACGACGAGGGCGACCTCTTTTACGAGTTCCCTCTGTAGATGTAGTAGAAGTCATTGTAACTTCCTTTTCTTCTCCTGCGGTCATACCCCTATTTAAGGATATCACATAAAATTGACCTAGTTTATCGGGCCTTTTTGTAGCATAGATGTTTCACGAAATTCTTGACTTGTACTTCAAGCAGCATGATAGCCGGCAAATTATTTACCATCAAATCGCAAGTTTCAATTATTTCCTAGAATATGACATTCCCGAAGCAATTATGCGGTGTTGTCCGATCAGAGTAGTGGGTTCTCCCGACTTGACGCTGACAGGAACAACCCGAGCCGCAGCGGGTACAGCCGGAACAGCGATTCGCGTTACAGTTGAAGGCAATGAGGAAGTTGTTATGACGGCTGATTCTATCCCAAAGGTGGAGAAGACTCCTCGTGAAGTTGAGGTTATTGTCCAGTTCCAAAATGTAAGTATTCGCAAGCCCACTATCTTTGAGAATAATGGAGCAGTTACGCCCATGTATCCCAATGATGCTCGTCTCAGAAATCTGACCTATGCTGCTCCAATCTATGTAGATCTTCATATTACGACAACACTCAGGGACAAAGATAAGGGAATTGAGGAGACAAAAGTGCGGATGCTTCCCAATATCCATGTGGGAAAGATTCCCGTGATGGTTAATAGTAAGTTCTGCCAGTTGTCTGAGAATCCAGAAAAGACACCCAAGGAGCAGGGTGAATGCTCCGCGGATATGGGTGGATATTTCATCGTACAGGGATCAGAGAAGGTCATTATTAGTCAGGAGCGAATGGCAGAAAACCGACTCTTCGTCTTCCGTAATAACAAGGTAAAGAATCGTGAAGCCGAAGTGATTGAGTGCAAGAGCATTGGACCCGATAATGAGGGCGCTCCTAAGACTGTGGGTGTAAAGATTCTGCTGAATCCTAAGAATCCAACCAATCCGGAGACTATTCGCGTCACACTTCCTCGTATCAAAGCAGAAGTTCCCCTCTTTATTCTGATGCGGTGCCTCGGTGTTGAGCGGGACGATGAAATTGTTCAAATGATTACGGGTTCAAAGGAGTCACCGTATGATATGATTCTGCAGGAATGTATCATTGACGCCGAAGATGTACGGACAAAGGACCAAGCACTTGAATATCTTACTCGGTATATTGGCAGCGGTTCTTCTATTCGGGAGAGTCTTACAGCATATTCACTCCCCTACGTGAAGCCAAACAAGGCCCTCGTAGTCCAAGAGATTCTAGCAGAAGAACTCTTCCCTCATATTGGCGGAATTCAGACACTAAAGGAAAAGGCTTTCTTCTTGGCAGCGATGACCCTCAAGTGCCTCCAAGTCTATTATGATCAGATTATCTCCGATGACCGTGATGGCTATCCTAATAAGAAGGTGGAGTCGCCGGGTAATCTGCTAGGAAACCTTTTCCGCTACTACTTCTCCACACGCTGCATCAAGGAGATGAAGTCCGCGATTACTACGGAGATTCACAATGGTGCGTGGAAGACGACTGGACGTATTGAAGAGATTATTAATCCCAATAACGTGTACAAGATTCTCAAGTCTACAACGGTGGATATTGGTCTCAAGTCTTCTCTAGCAACCGGCAATTTCAACTGCGGGAAGATGGGAATTAAGACAGGTATTAGCCAGGTTTTGAACAGGTTGACGTATCTTTCCGGCATTTCTCATTTGCGCAGGTGCTCCACGCCCATTGAGAAGACGGGAAAACTCATTCCTCCTCGTAAGTGCCATAACAGTCAGTGGGGGTATGTCTGCCCTTCAGAAACGCCGGAAGGTCATTCAGTTGGTGTAGTGAAGAATTTCGCTTCCACTTCCCATCCCACTCTTCCGATGTCAGCTGAGCCTGTTCTTCAGTATCTCTATGATGTGCTAAACATGAAGCCGCTGGCCGACTGTGACTTCAGTGATACTTTCAAAGGAATTCGTATTTATATTAATGGAGCCTTTGCTGGAATGCTCCATACTGAGACGGGAACATCTGTGCTAAAGAAAATTGGTCAGCTTCGCAATGCGAAACGGTCGGGCAGAATCAATATCTTTACTAGCATTGTCGTTAATAATCCACGTGGAAATCAGACTTTCGCTGAAATTTGGATAAATACAGAGGGCGGGCGCATTGTTCGGCCCGTGTTAGTTGCTGCTGGTCTGCGTGACCTGCTAGAACATCCCGAAGTGAAGGCTCCTTGGTATTCGTGTCGCGAATGGAATGATTTCCTTCAATTTAAGACACCGGCAGGCTATAATTTGGTGGAATACATTGATCCTTCTGAGACTGAGAATTTCTATATTGCGATGTATCCGGATAACTTGAAGAATAAGGCAGAGCCCTACACACATTGTGAAATCCATCCGAGTATCTTGTATGGCACAATGGCGTCTAACATTCCTTTCCCCGATCACAACCAGTCTCCGAGAAACGCGTATCAAGCAGCGATGGGTAAGCAGGCTATGGGCATCTATGCGTTGAATTTCCGAGACCGTATGGATACGATGGCAAACTTGCTCTGCTATCTCAATGTTCCGCTCGTATCGCCCTATATGTCACGATACTATAAGGCGCAGGATATGCCTTCCGGCTACAATATTGTAGTTGCGATTGCGACTTATGGCGGATATAACCAAGAGGATTCTATTATGATTAACAGGGCGGCGCTAGATCGTGGTCTTTTCCGCTCCATCTTCTATCGCACATACAAGGATGAGGAAAAGAAGAATCAGGCTTCGGGTGAAGAAGAGCGTTTCTGTCAGCCCGATGCAGTTCTTACCAAGCACATGAAGTTGGCCAATTATTCCAAGTTGAGCCCGGATGGCTTTGTCCCCGAGAATGTCTACGTGAACTCAGATGATGTGCTGATTGGCAAGGTGGCTCCTATTCGTCTTCGTGCTCCGGACGGTGCGGCTCTAGCAGGTGTGGGTCATGCGACTCTACAGGCTATGTCGGGAGCCGCTGCGGCCGCAGCAGTAGAAGCTGCTGGAGGTAAGCGGTATAAGGATGTATCAAAGCTTTTGCGAAACAATGAGACAGGATTCGTAGATAAGATTTACAGGGGGCGGAACGGTGAAGGCTATTCCTTTGTGAAGATTCGCGTTCGCAGTGAACGTGTTCCGACAATTGGTGATAAGTTCTCTTCCCGTCACGGACAGAAGGGCACTGTGGGTCTGATTCTGAACCCGTGGGACATGCCCCGCACCAAGAATGGTCTTGTTCCTGATATTATCATCAACCCGCATTGTATTCCTTCTCGTATGACAATTGCTCAGCTCATGGAGATGTTGCTCGGAAAGGTGTGTTCGCAGAATGGCATCTTGGGTGATGGAACACCCTTCAATGAGTTGTCGCCGGAAATGATTGCGGAGAAGTTGCTAGATTCCGGCATGGAACCTTATGGTAATGAACTGCTGTATAGTGGCTACACGGGTAAGCAGATGTCCTGTAATATCTTCATGGCACCGTGTTTCTATCAGAGGTTGAAGCATATGGTTGACGACAAGATTCACAGTCGGGCTTCGGGGCCTTTGGTAATGCTGACTCGTCAGCCCGCAGAAGGTCGTGCTCGTGATGGTGGCTTGCGTTTTGGCGAAATGGAACGCGATGTAATGATTGCGCACGGTGCTTCTGAATTCCTCAAGGAGCGTATGCTGGAAGTCTCTGATAACTTTGAGGCATTCCTCTGCAGGAAGTGTGGCCTTCTCGGTACAGTCAACCAAGAGCAGAATATCTATATCTGCCATGCCTGCCAAGAGCCCACTGGTTTCGCCCGTCTTCGTCTCCCCTACGCCTATAAGTTGTTCTTGCAGGAGTTGGAGTCTATGAATATCAGTAGTCGCTTGATTCCGGATCGTCTTCTCAACTCATTCCCCGAGGGTGAAGAGCGGACAGAGAAGTAATTAAATTGATCTAAAATATTTTAAATATTTAGAAGAATGTCATCTCTTATAAAACAGTATGCTCAAAGGGATAGCCGTTTAGAAAATATAACCCTGACTGGTTTTATAACAGATAACGGTGGAAAAACTGGTTTAGTTTCAGTACAAAAACCAGCATATGCGGCTATTGACTTAACAAAATCAAAAAATTTTTGTATTGATACCAGAGCATTAACTCTCCGAAATGATAGTGGTTTATATTTATTAGTGCGTATTTACCTAAGTTCTACCAAACCACCATCCTATTTTCAGAATTTTGAGTTTGATATATTTATTATTCCACGAACAACAGAACAGTGGATCTATATAGAAGTATTTTCTAATCAAGCAGATGCGGAAAATGCTTTAGTGATTGGAGCCCCTAATAGAAGATTATATGGTATTTCTAGTGAAAATGCTACAGGTGATTACGCAACCAACACAGGGATTATTACCTTTAAAGTATTGAATAATTCTTTAGTCTTGAAAACTATTTCACCTTATTTTAGTTCTTAATAATATTTTGGAAAGGTTTTACGCAGTAGATAATACACTAAGCCGAAAACTGCGGCATGGAATACAACCTGAATAACACGGGGCTGACCCGGCGGTAACGCCAGCAGAAGACCGGGCGACAAGAGAACAAAAAGCAGTACGGGTATTACAACATTGAGGTCCATAATACTCTGTAGATATATTATATTTTTGCCGGTGATAGAATAGAATGGATACTGTTTCGCTCCCCATGAAACTAGCAGTAGAGTTTGCTGGAACCTTATTTTTCTTGTCAGTTATCATCTCAACGGGCAACTGGGCTGCTATCGGCGCGGCTCTAGCCCTCGTTGCTTTCCTGGGTGGCGGCATCTCGGGCGGTCATTACAATCCCGCAGTCACTTTCATGTTTTTTATTAAAGACCAAATTTCTTTACCCGATGCTCTAGCATATGTTGTAGCACAATTACTAGGCGGAGCATCTGCTTTCTTTTTATATGATACACTTATCACAAAGCGTGTTGCATCTCCTTCATAGAACGAGATCAAAGGAGTGAAAAGGACGCCGCAAGAGCAATAAGAAGAGCAAAAGCAGCTAATTTATTGGGTGTGCTAGAATCGTAGCCAATAAATCCCTCTTTTACTCCAGGTTTAAGTTTTCCTTCAAAGGTGTGTGTTTTAGGTCTAGCATTGAAATCTGCCTCTGATAACCAAACGGGATAATCATCCTTATCCAATTTCTGAATCCATTTTGTTTGCCGCGGAGGATATCCGGGATCTAACGGACCTTCTATCCATGTAGAAGGACGCCCCGGTTTCTGTACATCAGGCTTTGTTCGTCCATATAAATCACCCACTTCTTTTGTCATAAGTTGGCAATCAGGAAAACCGCTAGCCATCGCCGCACTGAAAAGAGGAAAAGGATTCAAAGCATCCCGCGCATCTTCCAAGATACCTGGAGCAACACCTGCTGGAGCAGGCAGACCAGCAGATTGTAAGCCCCGCTTAATTTTTTCACCCAAGATATCACCCTTCGTGACAGAATCACGATAAATATTCATTTCCGCTCCATTCGGGCACATAAGGCCAGTTCCAACAAAATTTCGTACTCCAGGTTTAACTACATCGCGGTCATTGAGCAAGGATTTATCACCAAAAGCAATAAAATCAATATAATAATTTACACCTTTCACGTTGGAAACTAGTTGTTCCATTGAATCTCCGTCCCGAACTCCAATATCGCCAGGTACAGGCACAGCATCGGAGAAATCATAAGATACTATTTCTGCTTCTGGCTTCTTACTTGCCATCCCTATTTTATTGCCGCGTTTATTTTATTGAGATTCAGACTAAATTTGAACTTAAAAAGAAGCCCCCATTTTCAACAAATGGAGATTTCCGAGGATATTTGGTTAAGTATTAAAGATTTCCATTTAGTGGACGATTCTCCTGAAAATGTTAAAATAGTTGCAGAAAATTGGTCATGTTCCCAATGCGGGTCGGCCGCTGCTGTGGAAGAAATTAACGAAGAAATGATATGTCGTACATGTGGCACAGTGTTAGAAACTCTTATTTTACAAGGTCCTGAGTATCGTTGGTTTGGCTCGGAAGACCGTAATCCTGACCCAAGCCGATGTTCTTGTCCAATTAATCCGCTTCTGCCCGAATCTTCTCTAGGCACAACTGTCCTTGTCAAAGCCAACCACAGCCGTGAAATGCAGAAAATCAAGCGATACCATCTTTGGAATCAGACTCATCACCGTGAACGTACTCTTTGGAATATCTTTGACAGTCTACAAATTCGGGGTGTGAATGCCGGTGTTTCTCTAGCAGTTGTGGAGGAAGCAAAGCGTCTTTATCATGAAGTCAGTCGTGATGTAGTTGTGCGCGGAACACAGCGCGAAGCACTTCTGGCATCCTGTCTATATGAAGCACTCAAGACATGTCATTCTCCCCGGAGACCCTGTGATATTGCGAAGATTTTCAAAATTGAGACGAACCAGATTACAAAGGGAATCAAGCAGTTCCAGAATCTCTTTGAACGCGCCCAACGTAAGGATGGACATTCATCGGATACAATTCGCGACCAACTTCTGAAGTCATGTACATACAAGGATTTTGTTGAGCCCTTCTTACAGAATCTCCATTTTACACGTGACAAGCATCTAGCAGTAACCGAGATGGTTCATGAGATTTGTGAACGAATTGAGGAATGGGGTTTAGTCCCGGAAAACACACCTCCTTCACTGACAGCAACCGCAATTACAATGGCAATTAAACATCTGGCATACACGAAGACAATAAAAGAAGTAGCAGCAGCGTGTGATATTAGTGCGGTAACAATACAAAAATGTCTAAAGCGTCTCCAACCCTGGCAAGAATCAATTCTAACAGGAAATCTATAACCTTTAAAAATGCCGGTATAGAGTAGGGTAAATGTCTTTTTTTGGCAGATTATTTGGAGCAGCATCAGCAGTTGCTGGCGCACCATCATCATCTGAAGCAGATAAAAAACGGGATGAAATGAGCCAGATTTTTAATGGACTCATCCGAAACACAAATGAAATTGACATTGATAAATTAACAAATCCTAATTTGTGTAATCAGTATGTATTTCAGTTACATCGTGCGTTCCAAGATATGCAGGAGGCTAGAAAATCAAAGGAACTGAAAACACTTGTTATGGATTCAAAAGATAGTTCGGATTCATTTGAAAGTATTGTGTTTCATCCTATAAAACGCAAGAGACCTACAGATGCTGATATCTGTAAAGAAATGTCAGTTTTCTATATTGAACTAATTTTCCTACTTTACACTGTTGTTCTTTCAACGGGAAAGCAATATGTATCACCTGCTGGTGTGCTTGAAGGTCGTCGCACTACATTAGAAAGTGGCGCTCGGCGTACCCGTCGCAGACAACGCGGTGGAGCCCGGCCTTTTGAGGATTTAATAAGTTTTCTTGACAGAGAATATTCCCCTCCTTCTTCCAACTTTTTCCAAAATCCTGAACCTTACCGGCAGTTATATCCAAGAGTTGTAGATGAAAGTATTCCAAATGAGCTAGTAGTTTTTCAACGCCCTTTATCTTCAATAGTATCATTACGCCATCTTGATTTTTGGGTATATCTACAAGGAAGACGTACAGTGGAAAATAAATCACCTATACAGTTCTTCTGCGAATTTGATAACGCAGATTCCGCCGCATTTATGATGACAATCTATCGCTGCGCAGTGCCGCTTCGCTATGATAAGTCATTCCCTATCTTAAGAATAAATGCGTCAATTTCACAAAATCGTGATTATTCGGAAAAGAAGTTCACGTTTAATTTACCATCTCAAATAATGTCAGGAATTTACTCTATTTCTGAGCCTGGCCCGTACACATTTGAGCACATTATTCGTATCTTGTTGACAGCCGCAAAAGCAGATATCCGGCAGATTTCCACAAACAAAAATGTGATTTTAGACCAAGGCAGAAGCCCCGATTTGCCTATTCTCCCGCTAGGACGTGCGGGTGTATCTGGAAGCACAGCATCTAGCACAACATCCTCTGAATTTGCCACAACTGCGTCTAAAGTTCGTGCTATTATGGCCGTCAACAAATTTAGTCTGTATGAAATTCGCACGAAAATGCTAAAACCTGATGGGGATCGTGTTGAATCAATGAATACATCTCTAAAAACAGACCACATCGCAACTGTGGCGGGTATTCTTGCTCGTGGCGTGTCCTATTTTAATAATAATCCCGTTGTAATCACACGACTTGTACCCTTGTTGGATGAATGGAATAAATTACGCCAAAATAATGAAAGGATTTTCAGCACATTATCTGGACGGTCACCTCGGTTATCTACACAGCGTATTGATCAATTGACTGTTCTTCGTAATAAAATAAGTACTGTTCATAATACATATACTATTTCAGTAGGAAAAATAATTACGAGCAAGGTAGTCAAGTTTGAAGAAGGCAACTATAAGATTAATCCCGATTTTACAATTGTTACCGAGACACGCTTATCAACTCTTAAGAAAATAGACCGTGTTGTGGAAGAAATAGCAGAACTCATGTTAAAGTATTATATTGATATTGAAAGAATATTTGCTGAAGCATTAAATACAACACTATCATACACAGGGGCTGTCATTTAATCTTAAATAAATCAAAAATCAAAAGTGCATATATGGCATATTTTGTAGCTTCTTCAGTGGACGACCCCAACATTCTAGCAGTAGAAATCCTTCTGCTTCAGTCCATCCTTTCTTCTCTTCCGCGCTTTCCAAATCAAAATCAATGTACAAAGATGAAACCCAGATTTGTATGTTGCTTGGACAGACCTCTGCTAGAGCAGAAAGAGACCCTCCATTTTTTTCTATCCAACAGACTTCCCATTGTTCCTTTCCACCCGGAAATGTTCGTCGCCATGTGTTAAATAAAATCACTTTAGTTCCTTTCATATTTAAATGTAATATTCGCTCTTCCTTCTTTGTGGGAGATGCTTGACCAGTTGTCCAAATATATTTTTCTTTACGAAGCGGCGGAACAAGATCATGGAGAAGATTACCTGCTGGAGTCTCCCGATATCCGAGAATTGTGAATGCCTCATTATCCCTTAACCATCCCATATTGGATCCCTGTAGAATAAGATTTTCAAGCATCATTGCTGTTAGTCCTTTCCCACGAACATCACGATGAACACAGATACAATCCACTGACATTATTGTCCACGGATCTTCGCCAAGACGCCGAAACATTAGTGTTGCCATCAACATATCATTATGAGAATATCCCCAGATTCGCACATTATTATCGGATAACCAATCGCTAACAATATCTGCTGGAGGCACAAACATCCAGTCTGAATCACAATAATGATTTCCCCAGAAAAGTCGCAGGAGTTCAATGTGATTCAAATTCATTCGGCGAATATATCCATCTTTGGGTATTTGTGGTTCCTTTGCTAGGTCCTTGCTGAAAACAGCGGCTGGATTACAAGATAATTGATATGTACGTGGCCAGA